>Ga0058696_1000268_pt1:2500-22465 | contig 22465 bp, 12 predicted proteins | sample AgamicMgSfrz_FD_55077 | JGI IMG/M metagenome (GOLD analysis project Ga0058696, IMG submission 55077) | Agave microbial communities from Guanajuato, Mexico - Mg.Sf.rz | ecosystem: Host-associated > Plants > Phyllosphere > Phylloplane/Leaf | place: Guanajuato, Mexico | collected 2012-05-30 | reverse complement strand
GTTCGTGCTACGTGGCCCAGCCCAGCCTGAGCGGTCCCTCCCTTTACTCGGTTACCTCATCAAGGAAACAAGCCATAAGTGAAATTCGGGACTGAATTTATCAAATGAAAAAAACGGATAACAGACCGAACACTGCCTGTCACCTCTTGCTTGGGCGACCATGGCAATACGATCGTAAGGTGATTCTCTTTATTGAAGAAGAAAGAAAAGAACATGCATATCTTTTTGAAGGATGGTCGAAGATTGGGCGAACGATCGACAAAGCTGATTAGCTCTTAAGCTCTGTATCCAGGTGAGCTTCCTGACAGGCTCAACGTAGTTCGGTTCACGAGGTGGAACGAGACATCTGGCTGCTCAATGAGGAAGGCCTCGACGGTCGTTCCCTGTTCGACGTTCGATTGATTGGGGCCGGGCCATTTGAATTCTACCTACTTAGTAACATGGTTCACGCGCTCCTCATTCTTCTTCCAAAGGCGGGCCAGGCCATATGATGACACTTGGTCTGGTCCATTAGCGCTACATAGCCCCATCCCACCAGCAGCGAGAACTGCTATCGAGAAGTTCGTTCCTCCAGCGGATCTCTTTGCTTCCCCTGGGGGGTGGGCCTTCATAAATTATTTAATTCATTATTCTGGATGGGAGGTATGCCCGTATGCTTGGCGAGGTAAAACAACAAATCATTTCCACCCCGCACTCTTTAAGGCTCCTTAAGGAGTGGCATCTGACCACAACATGCCACGAAGGGGGAGCAGTAAATCAAAAGGAGTTCCATCAGAAAAGATTCGCCTGCCTTGTCTCTCCAAATACCAAGATCTGCCTGCCGTCAAACTCCTATTGATAGGCCAGTGGACTCAAGTCATTTGTAGTCCCGGAAGATGAAGGCCCCTATCGTCATGATCAAAGAAGTTTCTATACACTCTACATCTCCCGGAGTAGCATATCACCCCTTGTTAGCATTCCATTCCCTGCCTTGACTTGACATCGAGATATCCGCTACACCCAACTTTGAAATAAAACCTCACTGGCGTGCGCCACTAACTCTTCTTCTTTTGATAAATAGAGGGGTGCGCTTTCCCTTTGAATGAGTAGATCTTCCCGACCCCGTGCCTACCTTTACTCAATGCTCCTGAAGTCCGAAAATGAGACTGAGTGGAAAGGGGGCAGGGAAGTTAAGTTACAGAAATGGTAGTCGTGGACTGGTACCGCAGTACTGCCTACTTTTGGTAATCCTTATTGTGATCTCTCACTCTGGGCTAAGATAGTCTCTTAAGTGCTAGCGTAGCGGGAGAGCAAATAGCAATGAACCTTATCTACATAGTCCCCTCCTACCAAGAATTACGTCTGCTCTCGAAAAGGGTACCGATAGGCGGATTGACGCATCTGAGCAGGCAGGGCGGTTTTTCCAGCAAGATAGGCCAGTGAGTTTCATTAAGGCAAAGGATGCAATAGCCTTAGGGGTGATGATGGATCCTCCACAGGGTGACATCCGATCCAACCTAGTTGATATGCAAAGGCGATGGTCTGAAATTGAAGACAGAAAGAAAAGAATATGAATACCAAACAGCGATCTTAACGCAAACGGTAGGTATAGATATCTGGGAGAGCATAATAGCCTAAAGTCCGATACTAAAGTAAAGAAGGAAGAAAAGCCTACAGGCGGCCATACTTCGGCTAATGGGGGTGGCGCCATATTTGAGAGAGGAGAAGACGTCTTCAGCAGACTTGGAAGAGGACTGCGAGCAAGGGCTCACTAATCAACCATCAAGCCTAAACCTTACTTACTCCTACTCCTAGTAGGCCAATCACTGCCTTTTTAATGTGAATGGGATTCTGTCAAAGTAAGGGCGTATTCTCTAGCAGCAGCAGATTATGTTCCTACAAAAGGAAAGAAATCCAAAACAAAAGGAGTCGGGCCTTTCCGGTCTTTGATAAAGAATTAATGTTCAATCAGTTCCTTCCCTTGAGGAGTTGGCTGGACTACACTCTTACAGAATTAGCGGATTTGTCTCTTAGAGGCTTTCGAGGCCTTGGCCTGCGTCTCTAAGACCGGATTTTTTCAATTTAAGGAGCGGGGATAGGACGCGAGGGCCTTCCAAAGGAATTAGGTTTTTTTGCCTACATGGCTACTTCTAGCAGCTCCCGGAATAGCCTTCACTGCCAACCAACCTTGACTCTTTTTGATCTTTTCCTGTTAAGGTCAAATTATCCAACCTCGTAGACAGAATGAGAGACCGTCTTCAGGGCTAGCCGGACTCAGACTTTCGCTGGAAGACTTACACTTATCAAGTCAGTGACTACGGCCATACCTAAGTTTGTAGCTTTTTAAAGATCCCTCATGTGATTGAAAAGATGGAATGTCTTAAGCCTCAATTTCTTTGGGAAGCGGGATAAGACGCATATGATAAGTTGGAGTAGGAAAACAACTGAGGCAATGAAGAAGGGGATACGGCCAAAATGGGTCAATTGGGCTTTGCCAACTCTTGTGGCGGCTTCTTTTCTTACTGCGACAGATTGTCTTTGGGTCAAGGCTCGCTATTGTAATCTTTTGGCGGGACGCATGATTTACTTCCAATGCCTCCTACGCATGGAAAAGTTTTTTCAAAGCTATTCCAAGTATCACTGCTTTAGTCTCTTGCTCTATCGTCAATGGTCAGTCGATTAGCCTGGTGTTAGGGGTACTCTATTAATTTCAAGACCCCGGAAAGTTTAGCTGCCCTTAGATTTTTGTTCTCTTTGCCACAGTAGCGGATCTTATTCTCACCAATCTTCCGCACTTTTAACAAATCACATTTGGGACAGCATAAAAGCTATTGATCTTCCCCTCTTTCAAATCATAAGAGCAGGTCTTTTCTCCATTCGATCTTTTTTCAAGGTTGAAAAGAAACCTTACCTTTTTTTGATCCTGACTTCTTACCCCATCCAAAAAAGATGGAAGTGGGTAAGGCAAACTCTGTCTATTCCCAAAATGGAGTCCTGTCTCTGGTCTGCGATCCTGGAAAGTCTTCCTAAAGCATATAATCTAAACTCGATAGAGATGAAGATGAATGTTCCTCAAGACCGTCCATTTTGCCAAATCTTCACTGAAACGGCATCATTCTGCCTAAACTTTACCACATTGGTTTGGCTTGGTTTCTGTTAATTGGTCTCATTCTGAGTCCTGAGTCCATTCGCCAGTCATTTTTCTCTTGGGTTTTGATTTTGAAAAGAACATTAAACACAAATGTCTCAAGAGCATATGGATCTCAGCTTTCCGCATTACCTTATGGCATATATGGAAAAAGCATAATGAGAGAGTGTTCGACCACTCGTCTTCTTCTCCCACTCTTTCAACTCGAACCAATGCTCGATAGGCTCCCCCAGACCAGGGTAGAGTCAAGCTAAAGTTTGATGGCTCTGCCTCTCAAAATCTGGGACCTGCGGGGGCCAGAGGTCTTATTCTTATAGACTATGATGGCCGGTTCCGGGTACTTGCTATTCGATCCCAATCCACCCAGTCTACCAACAACCGAGCAGAGGTTTTGGCCCGGGATTCTAATCTGTTTTTTATTCAAAGTGAGGCAGGTGCACATCGAGGAAGACTCTAAGATTACAATCCAGATACTCCTCCAGAAGGCAACTCCTCCATGGACCCTCAGGACCATTGTCTAGGGTTGCCAGTTTATGCTACAGTCGTTTCACAGCTGGTCAGCGAACCACGCCGGGAAGAACTAAGTCATTGAAAGACGTTCCCCTAGTGCTTCCCTTTCAATTCAATTCAAGAAGTACGAGTCGAGCGGGTTTCATCTTGTTAGGCTTCGGGATTATGGCGGCAATCAGGTGCCCCACACCAAAGCAAGGGCCCCTTCCGCCTTAAAAGTTAAGTAAAGGTAATTTATTTCGAAACATAACTTTTTAAGGTAATGGGCAACCGAGTGTGAAACGAACGAAAGGAGGTGGAATTTCTTTTTGAAGGTTAATCCTCGATCGAATGAAGGCTTTATTGCTTGCCTGTTGGGGCCTTTTCTCCTAAGGCTGCTCCTTTCTTTCATTTTATCGGGATTTTTCCTTGCCCCGCCGATTAATTACCCAACGACACTATGGTTTGAAAGGGGCCGCTCTAACGCTAACGCTATGATCGTCTTTGCTATGTCCTCATTCCATCGGTGGAGAATCCGCTTTCTATTCCACTCGTCGATTTATCTATTTATGATTGAGCTAACTGACTGAAACCTTTCCACTGCGGTCGGGTGGGATCGTCATGGCTGGTGGATCAACGGCTCGCCGTTCCACCAGGGATCTATCCAGAGTTTTGTGTAAGTTACCGTTCTAATGAAGTAAGAGATCCCCTTAAGGACTATCTATTTGGCCGCTGACCTCCAGTCGAAGGAGGCGGATAACTGTAGCCCGCTAACGGTGATTCCTGTGGGAAGCACTTATCCTTATCTTTCATTACCTGAGCAGGCACTCTACTCTGGCTTAGTGACCAGTCTCCATAGTTTCGGATTTCCCGGTCTGAACGTTAGACTTAGAGTATCATTCTGACAAGAAGGAGAGCTACGCCTTTTCTTCTTCTATACAACACAGAGTGAAAGAAAGAAAGGGAATCCTATCCAATCTCGCTGAGAAGGACGGAAAGACTACCAGCCTATGCCGACTTCAGCTCCTTTTCTTATTTTTCTTCTATATAGAGAATCTCTCTTTCTTCTTCAATCGATGCCTACCTCTGGCTCTGGGCGGGAGGTGTCCGTCTTTCCTTCGCTAGCTACTTGCTTTGCGACCTTTGCTACCTTTCAAAGAGCCGGGACGAATATGAACATGAACCCTTTCGCTCCTCTCGTTGTCACGCTTCGCTCATTAGTCCTTGCATACGCCGATGATTCAACTCCGTGCTTTCGTGGAAGTCTCACCTATCCTTGAAGTATGACGTCTATAGTTTCTCCCTGCGGGAAGCATTAGCACCTCAGCTCAGTACGCATAGAAGTGAAGTCTACCTCTATGACGCTCTACTGGCTTGAAACTACTTATACCAGGAACCCGAGCCTACTGAATCTGGTTTCAGTTCCGATGAAGCGTCCCTCCAGAGCAAAATTGACCTGCACAAGGAAAGATCAATGAAAGTCGAAAGTAGATGGAACTACATCTTCTTCTCTTTCCCTACTTTTGCTTGTTTACATAAAAAGATGAGTGAAGAGTGGGCAGGACTGGAGGAATCAGAGGAATCGGACTTTCTTCTTTTTTATTATGCGATTTCTAACCACACTCTTCAGATTCAATGGGAGCATTCACTCTCCCTCTCCCGTCCATCTCAAAGCCGAAGCTTTCCTACAGCTCCCGACTCCGCCTTTTCTCCGACGCCGGTATCATAATTCCAAGACCAATCTGGAATTGGTGAGAAAATCGCTGATGCGAACTCTAACCGTGCTACTGAAAGCACTTTGTGCATCTTCTGTTGCCGGGAAGAAAGACGTGTTGGGTCAGTCCGGCACGTCACGCTTGCTAATACGGCCCGACTGCCCCTAGACTTTGATCGATCGACCGACGTAGGGATTTGCATGGGGCCTTGCGCGTCGCGTCGGAGATTGTATTACAATATACGTTTCAATGGGCGTAGGTACAGGGGGTGTGGCGTACGCCACTGACTTTCTGGTGTGCAGGATGCACTTCCCACATTATTGTACAGTAGGCCTTGGAGCCCTCATCTGTAGGTACTTAAAGGTGTGATGATCGCATATGCGGAGCAGCTTCGTTCGAGGGCCGACAGTCAGCACAAGGGCCTGCGGGCAGGGGGAAGACCCCGCCGAGTAAGGCTTAGGCCGGCTGACCACTTATATTGGAAAGGCAGGTCGAACAGCACTAGTTCCGGCCGAACCCAGACAAAGGAAAAGGTTTCAAGGAAGCAGGAACGAACGGAATGAGTGAAATGAAATGAAACGAATAGAAAATCTTCAATTTTCTTTTTCGCTCTGAGTTTTTCTAATAGTCTATAAGCTTCTCTTCGAGCATAGAATGAGCCCAACACCAACCACCCACGGGGGAGGAAGGACTTCTTAGCCTCCTTCCGCTCAAACCGCCCCCGCGACACATGGTAGAGAGCCTTCTCGAGAGAGCTTGCAAGTCCAAGATCTGGTCTTCTCTTTCTCTGTCGGCGACTACGCTGCTAGCTTGACTTCCAGCTGCGGGAAATCTAAGTCATTGCTCTTAGTTAGAAAGAATAGGTTTGAACTCTTGTTGCATGGTACGGCGTTCTGGTCAGAGAATAAGCGTATGAAGAAGAGTTTCCAAAGGATCTCCTTCTCAGGATGGAAATAAGTACGCAATAAAGTAAACTGTCCTTTCAAGGGACACTGACCTTGGTCCAATTCACCCATAGGAGGAAAGAGAGGTTTTTCTATTATAAGGAAAAGTTTCTTCTCGGACTTGACCCTCTCCCCTTTGGTCCTCTTTGGCTGAACGGGAATGAAGCAGATAGGTCTCAGTCGAAGGCATGAAGCGATGGGATGATATGGAAGAAGATTCAGTGATCCCAGCAGGGTCAATCTCATAGGGGAAGTCCACTAGTGCACTTAGCGGGACTTTAGAAAGGTGCGAGAAGCTATGGAATGTGGATCGAACGAGAAGGATTAGAGCAAGTTCCGGGAGTTCTGTTTGCCTAGTTGGAAGGAGAGGCTTATCGATGACCGAATGAGTTGAAGGCTTTTCCTTTTTACTCCCAATTTTTGAGAGTATGACATGACGCTCAACGATCTACGATAGTCTTTCCTCTTCCAGCAGCTACGAAAGATATTGGAATAGAGGTGGGAAGCCAACTCTAACAATACTGCAACAGGAAAAGACAGAAGAGGAAAGGACAGTGATGGAAGAAATCGGACAAGCTTTGGAAGATAAAAGGTACTCTTACGCTATGAAGATTTTTGCAGGGGCATTGTTTCTCTAGTGTGAAGTTCGAGGTAGTGATTGAGTGGATCGAGAGAGCAGTTGTCGGTTTGGTCAAAATATCTGGTTTTCGTAATGTAGAGTGGCTGGAGGGAACCCCAGTGGGTAGAGTAACTGGCCGAACGAACGGAATGAGTTGAACTTAGTGAAACGAATCGCTCGAAGAGCAAAGATACGTAGGTTTGAGATACAACGTCATACGTATTCGTTCACTCCAAGAAAAAAACTTTTATTCCGTTAGTTCGTATCTCCAGCTTCTCAAATCTTTTAGTGAAACGACTCAATCTATACGAAAGTGAGAACTATCTCAAGTGCCAGATATGAATGAAATGGCCAGGCAACTAAGTTTTGGCTGGATACTTGGCTCGATGGTGTCCCTCTCATTGAGTCAGCTCTTGTGCCAATAAGCGAAGAATAGCTTAAATAAAGACTCTCTTGCTCCTTTCGAAGCAGATATTCGTACGTCCATTGGGTTCAAAGAGGGTGGCACTGGTTTCGGCTTTCCTTTTGATTAGAAGGGATAACATTTACCTTTATTGCGTTTTCTATTAAGTTAAGGAGTTTTTTTTAGTTAGTACATTAACCTCCCCTTGAATAATTGGGGTCCGAGGGCCGTCCTTCAGCTCTGATTCACCACCGGGGATCAATAAGCCTACTCAATTCGGAGGAGGTCTTTTAGGTATCGGAATATCCGCTGTCGCAGATCCGCTTGCCAGCATAGCATGAAACTACTTCAAAGCGTCGGGTCGTTTTGACTTTGACTTCAACGAAAGAGTCTCTCACTATCATAAGTCCGCAGCATAGCCGGAAAGCTAGTCTTAGTCTCCATTCGATTGTAGTCATTTCAAGACGAGTTTCGAAGAATGCTTTAGTACTAAGGTCTATATACTAATATAGTAGTAAGTTTATCCAATTCAAGTAGGAATTGCCCTCTTTCCCGTGGTACTTCTGTTACATCCCATGATACTCTCCTTCCAGCGATTGAGACTTCCCTGTAATCCAGTTCATTCAAGCTTAGGGCAAGGGTAAAGAAAAGACCTAAGAGAAGATATCGCATTAGACTTTGAACTGCATTTCTACCTAGCTAGGTTCAAACCCACCTATCCTCTTCCTCTTAAAAAAGAGTTTGAGGTTCATTCGTCAAGCCCTTATCGGAACGGAAGGCAAGCAGTAGCTGAAAGTTCAACAAAGAGTATCTCTCTCCAAAAAGCAGATTTTATTGTTTTAGAACAAGATATTGAGGAATTGTCCATACGTAAAATCATCATTATTGATAATTGATACGGGCGGGAATCTTTTGGTTACAATAGAAAGTGATGTGGATTATTCAAGAATCGAAGTCGATTTGCTTTATAATAATAATAAAAAAAAAAGATATCATAGAACTTCTATGATCATATCGCTCGCCATCAAATATCAAATTCGAGGGGAGAGTGGTACTGACTTTAAAGCGACTTGACTAACTGTGATTGGATGCCGAAGGCGTCGTCCTTGTGACCAGCTAACTTCCGTTACTACCACAGGAGAGCTAACAGTAAGAGCAGATTCGGTATCTTATAATAACAACAGACTTTCAGAATGACAGGACTGAGCGAAATACCATCTGAAAGAACTGACCCATGTTCAAGAGCTTGAAAAATTAAGTTCAAGGCTTGACTTTAGAGTGAAATCTGCTTTTCATCATTGTGAACAGGAGGGCGATATTCTACCGAGGATGGTTTTAGTAAAATGTCACTTACATAGGAGAAAGTCTAAAATAAGACCAATCTTCGATTCCCTGCAACCAAAAAATATGGCTCACAACCTTTAAGAGAGCCACGGCCTATTTGAGGAAATGACCCAAAGAAAGGATAAGGGGAATATGGAGCGCACACCCCCCTCCGGATAGGAGACAAGTGAGAGGATAGGAGGAATTCGAATTATTACCGAAGCCCAAGCTCGGATTAAATTAGAGGCCCAACCGTTACCTACCACCATACCTAACCCATTCCTTACACTTACAGCAAGACCAAAACAGAAGGACGACCGGAACGACGGGAACAATACATGGCTCCGCAAAGAACCCAATACCTCACACTCCCGACAATATAAAGCAGCAAAAAGAAGGAAACCAAGATCGAAGAGAGCTTCATCTACCAATGGTACCGGTCCTAAAGGACAAGGCTGGTAACAGATTCGGAAACTTTACCAAGATCCATAGATTTAACCCACTTCAGTGCCTGGCCAGTCTGCAACCTGAACGGTTTGACACATAATCTTCTTCCCGATTCGGGGATAGCGATTGCTTTGGTCTCGAACCAACTATCCTCACTAGACAAGACCCTCGAATTTAAGCCAAGATCGGCAGTAAAGGACAAGATTGACTTTCTCTTACCACAAAACAGATAGCGCTAAACCATATCTTATAGACAATAAAACATATTGATACAATATAGACGAAACGAGACTTTCAGAATACTGAGGCAGGCCATTTTCAATACGCAAAAAAGAAGTCACCCAGAAATGCGAAATTGAAATGGAACAGACGACAATAATCGAGACTTATCGACAATTTCTAAATTTATTGACCAACATTCTTTCTTCTTTTTACAAGAAAAATCGAATCAATACTTTCCTATAACCAATTGACCAAGAAATGATGGGAAATGGAAGGAAAGCAGAAAGTTTTCTATACGCAAAATTACCTTTTTTTCTGGGAAACTTAGAAAAGAAAGACGAAAAGAGGGTCGAATCACTCATAAGTGAAGTTAATACGAAAAAACGAATCGTAAGAGAAACCTTCAGATTAATAGGAGGCTATGTGTAAGTAAGCCGTTCTAAGAGTAATTACCAAAAGGTCTCTGGGTTGGTACCTGTCCATTTCCAAAATCACTGGGCATAGAATGCACTCTGACTTTCCTTCGTCCCCGCTCTTTCATAAGATTGATTGGAAATGAAAGCAGGAATGACAAAAAGAATTTTTTTTTAAGAAGGCCAAGAATGTCTATCAGCTAGACAGAATTAGATTCAGACCAACTACGAACCCGATCCGGCACATAGACGATCCCTAAGGACATAGGTAAGGATAGAAAAGAAGAAAATTAGCAGACCAAAAATCGACCTGGCAGGAGAAGAATAATAAATGAGTTACAACCCTAACACCACCCACATTGGAAACAAGTCTGACTCTAATCCGGCCTACCCTACCAACCGTAACAGACAACTGGCCGAAGACAAGGATAACACTATACATAACTAAGACTTTCCCAACTATGTACATAGAGATAGATTGGAATATTGCTAATGAAGCGTCATATAGGGTTATTGACAAGACATAAACCCACTGGTAGTTTTCAACCGGTTACGATTACTAGTCAGAAACCAAGTCCGCAGAGACTACTATTTCGTTTATTCGACGAATCCAAGAGGAATGGACAAGGATAAGCCTCTACAAAGAGGGCATAGAACTTTCTTCTCTTCTCTTACAAGAAAAAAGATCACTCCTATAACCTTCCCCTACATCGTAATCGCAGGAAAGAAAATGACGGAATACTGCCAAAAAGAACTAAGTCACCGCATACAGACGAGCAGAACGTATTCCAGGCAAATACCACTCACTCCAGGAGCTATAGAAATCGTCTTTCGTTTTCTAGTTCCATCCCCTTCAAAGAATAATTCGAACCCTCAACAGTCCTCCTTACAGTCCACCCACTGGTATCGATTTCCATTGACTAATACGTAAGACGGAACGATATTCTCATCTATATGTAGCTTCTTTTTTTTAGTGGCTTTCACCACTGCTCCTTCTTCCCTTCCTGCATTCATTAAAGAGTAAACGGTATTCCATCCACGTCTACGGATCCTTCCCCGGATTCGGGTTAGTCTTTGTCTCTGACGCGGCTTAGTCACAAGCTCCCTGCCCTCTTATAGCAGAAGTAAGGAGTGTGCGAGTCTAGTTGTCACGAGCAAGCCCACACCGAGGAGAGAATTGATGTCGTCACACTGTAAGCTGTCCCGCCTATTATGAATCTTTACCCCTGTTAGCCTTGTCTTGTCCCCTTGAGAATTTCTGTCTAAAGCGCGTTCCCTTACTTGAATACTTGTAGTCACCCTGGTTTTCGAATTCCTTCCCGGGAATTTAGGCTCGGTTAGTTTCTCCCCGGTACTATCTTTTTCTGCCTTTCATTTCATACTTCCGAAAGCGCTTACTAGCTAGGTTGGCCGTTAACTCCTTTAGGGTGGCTCCCTATCTACAGGCAAGGTACCTCATCGTAGGGAGACAGAATCCGACTCGGTTCAAACTCTTTCCCATCCCAACCGAAAGGTTACTAGGCCTCCACCCTTACTCCGTCTTCTCCTGGTTTCTTTCAGGGACATGCCCAGAATAAACTGAGATTTCTTTGTCAGGTTTTCGGGAATTGAATCAATAGTTAACCACCACTTGCAATTGAATCAGAAGGAGCTGTGAACGGACTCACTGCTGTTGGCAAGAATAGGTTAAGGGGATAGATGAGTCATTTTGAAACGAGAGAGGGGCTTGTTTGAAGGAATTGAATCAGTCTTTTCTTGTGCTAGAACCGATTAGGATAAGGGAAAACTGCTATTTCATCCGGTGTGAGAGTAGACGAAGAGAAGAAGCTGTGGCACTGATTCCTTTCCTGTTGATAACCTGTCCTTGTAACTTTCGCCCTGCTATTCCCACTCTGATAGAAGCCTTCTTTCTTGAATTCAAGCCTTGCTTGTAAGTCCCAACCAACTGCCTATATTGTATGACGCTTTCGTTTTCCTCTTTCTTGGCAGCGGTAAACACTCCAACGCTATTTAGATTTAGTTACCTAGCCTGCTAATCTATTGAATGAGGATACGGATATTCGTAACAAGAATAGTAAAGGATTGTTTGTTGGACTGGCCAGTGATTCATGCCCGACTTGAGAGCCTCTTAGCTAGAAGAGAAGTAGAATGATGCGAGTTAATGCTAGTTTCCTAGCAGCTCATTGACTTATCCAGCAAGCCTATTAGCAAGATCGACTTCATGAACACTATGCCAATCCAGCTAGTTCCTCAGCTAGGTGAGTTCAGCGAGTCTCTGATTCTGGCTACTCGTTTAGCGATTAGCAGTTAGCGAGTGTTTATCTATGTCACACTTTGATCTCAGACACTCCTTGCATTGAATTCCGGAAGTTCTCGCTGACCGAGCCACGCGAAGAGTACCAGACTGGTGCTTGTACGTCTTCCCATTCCAGGGTCAATCGAGTCTACGAACGGAGTGCACCAAATTCATTCTTTTTCGAGACCAACCTTTTGTTGTCGTTCAAAGAGTAATTGATTTATAAGTAGGCATTGTAGCAGTTGAATGTGCTTTCATGCATTAGGCAGTTGGTCTGGGTATTCCTAACATTTCCTTAATACTAAGTTTCTCTATCTCAAAGGCCATTGAAAGAGCCGAACATAAGGTTTAATGTAGGAAGTCTGGCTTGCAGAATAAGGTTTCAAGGTTCAACGCGGATCGCATCATACCAGGCAATCCTTATTGAGTACTTTCTTAATCCCAGATCTGCTTTTATAAACCACAAATGAAATCCCCGTTCACTCTTGCTCTTAGAGCTAGTAGTTGAATAGTACGTTCTCTTGACTAGTGGGATAAGTTTCATGCTTGCTATTCCTAGTGCTCTTACTTCCCTCTCTTTGGTCTACCCGGGTTAAGGACTTATGCTTTTGGAAGTATGGATTGTTGCATTCATTAAAGCGCAGTCTTTTCAAGCTTGATAGTTACCCCTCCCTAGCTACTAGAACAATAGGAAGGACTAGCTTTCTTTCTTTTAAGAAAGCAGCAAATCCTTCTCACAGTCGTTAGTTCGTTGATTAGATCGTCATCCCTATTAGGTCGTAGCAGCTTCAGGATATGACGCATGAGATCGCATTCCCCCACACCCTATAAGCCTTCGAGGTTTATCGTAACCTTGCCTAGTGACTGATACCGGCAGCCCATACGTGGGATACCCAAGACTTAATTACTTGTCTTTATAACTTCTCATTCTGACTTTGAAAATGAAATAGCAGCATAAGTCCTAGTTTAGACTGACGCAGCAATCCTTCCCTCACAGGACCCATGATGGGAATCCTCTGGAAGCTCCGTGTGGGATATCTAATGCTAGAAGTTAGATCAGAAAGGCCCTTCTCAGAAGAATTGGCATGAAGGCTATATCTATCATATAGTTATCGATTGATAAGTGACTTCGTTTCCAAGCTTTTCCGTAATTATCTAAGTAAATCCAGCTCGTCTTTATTCTCTTATTCCATTCATGAGTTGCTAACTTACTCTTTATCAATAGTGTGATTTTTCTCAGGTGACTGATCGAGTTGAATCATAAATTAACAGATAGGGGAATGGCCTGCTCGTCATGCTCTCGAAGCAGTCGTAAGCCTAAGGTAAGGTTTGAAATCCGTTTGTTTAGCCTAGCCCTTTATCGAAATAGAATGCGAAGAACCGTGAAAGTGGCACGAACCGGGATATCCTAACGGAAAGAGAAAGGCAGACGCCAATCCCAGGAACGGAGCGTAGAAGGTATGAGTTCGACACCCGCTTAGCCTATAGCTTTATGGCTTAGAAGAGTTGCTGGCATTGGCTCTTTGCTTTAGGGACAGTCGATCAAGGGGATGACGGAAGATGGCAGAGAATGTAGAAGATAGCCACAGACAAGGGCTTATAAAGCGCTTAGAAAAAGGAGTGGATTAGGGCTTAGTTACAGGGGCAGACATCCCGAGAGAGTGAAGTACGCATTCAGCCTCTGAATCATACTAGCCCACCGCCCCTGCATTCATCCTGAGAGTTCTATTATCCCGGGAAAGTGCTATTAACTCTTCCTAAACAGCGGATTCCCTTGCCGTTAGATCCGCGCTTGAAGGCGAAGTCTTTATTCTTGGCTTGAAAACAACCTATTTGGATTCAATAGCAGCTGACCCGACTCTTCATCCCGCCTCTACATGAATAGGTTCCCCAGAGCCAACCTACTCGGAATCCGCCGTAATCCGATCTAAAGCTAGCTCAGTTCTCCTACCCCGGTCCTTTGGCAATCACGTCATTCCATTCTTGCTTCAAAAACGGTGCTTCCCTTCCTTCCCAGTGGAGGCTACTACTGAACTGACTGTCTTAACTAGGATCCCTTCTAGGTCTTGAAGAGCCTCAATTAACTTAATTGAGAAGAAAGAGTTATGCACTTTCTAACTCTTCTTACTTAGTTGAGTAGTGCTGATCTCGTCTTCTCATTCCTGTAGCGAGTGCCCTCATGGGTGTGTTGTGTGATGAAGTCTCTTCTTTTCCCTTTTTTTTTACTGTAATAGGGCTTGATGTAGATAGTCCAATAGTCCAGTAGAGGCGGCTACTTCTCTTATCTTATTGTATTTCGATGATCTTTTATTACCGGAAGAGGCCAGGAAGGACCGACCTAAAAATGAACACATTAATGTATGGGAAAGGGGATAGCCTGAAAGGAATATTGATTCATAGGAAAAGACTCTATAGGCATATGCTGAGGCTTAAACTTATTAAAAGAAGGACAAACAGGAAGTGAAATGGTCTAAGTTTGATTTGCCAAGGTGGGAAGGAGTATATCCACTAACGAGAATACTGCAGAACTCGTAATGGCTTACAGTAGGTCTGCTTATGGATAGACAACTACAATTGGAACAGGTCCAGAAGAAGAATGAATTTAAGGGGGCTGGCCGGAGGGACACGAGAGATGAAACCTCCTACCAATCAATCTATTCCCAAGCCGTGGGTTACTTGCCCTGCTTTTGGTTGCCTACTAGCTCCTACCACCCATTCCACCTCGTATATTATTCGCACGCATGCACCTGTACTCTTTATATTATAGCATTCACTTCTATTAGGATCCGCTTAACATCCTAACCAACCACCGAAAAGCTACACACGTTATGTTACTACCGCCGCCGGTAATGGAAGACTATACCTCTCAAGTCTAATGCCAGAAGATGTATTCACAGACTGGGGTGCGTGCCTCTTCCCCACCAAAGGAACTCTCGACCCTGGACAAGGCCGTCATCACTAACCATTCCCTTTCTCTTTTTGCATTTCTTATTTCTTGGTCGGTCGCTTCCTGAAAGAAAGAATGGTTTGTTATAGTCTAGAGCGTTGCGTTGGCTATGGTGCCATTTGCTTTTGAATGAGTTTATGCGCTTTCTTTACTACGAAGCTCTTTCTCCCGTCTCGGACGTGATTCGTATTTGATGCTCTTATCGGATTGGATGCTTGATTCCTTAGCGGAGCTAATGATTTTAGATGCGGAATCAGAGCAGAGCTAATGGCTCACTTCACTACCTTAAGCCCAGGGGCATTCTCTTAAGCTTCAAAAGAGTCTTTCTTTCCTGGGATAAGTTGAACTGTTTACTTTGATTTTCACTACTCCGAATTCTTTTCACTCTTTATGACAGCAGCTAGTTCAGTGGCATCTATGAAGCTCAGTTGTCTTTCTTTTGTCTGTTGAGACTCTCTTTCTCCCTCGGAAAACCAGAACTAGTAAGCAGAGTTATTCCCCAACTAGGACTTGCGGGCGAGCTACCCTTGGTTTCAAGCCCTGGTTGAGAAAGAGTTTTCTTTACTAGCCGTTCCCTCTACCGAGCTTACTAGTTCCGTTCATTCCCCACTGTAACTGTAAGAGCTCAGTCGACTACCTAGGTAAACACCTTTCGTCCAAGTATTCCAGCGGTATCCTCTTGGTCGAGAATGGCTAGTTGCGTGGACTTTCATCTTTATATATAACATAACGTGTTCTAGCCGAGCATGGGTAATCTCCAATAACTGGGAGCGGAACCTTCCCCCCGAAACTTGTCACTCTTCAGCTCCTCCCCTGAGTTGGAGAGTCTCTTCGCTCCTTCGCTTCTACAACTATGCCCCTACTTTCGGTACTTACTTTCTTTCCTTTCCACCTCAATCTTCGCTACTCTTACCCTCTCGCTACCTGATCTACTCCCACAGTTCGCTAACGGTCACCTGGATTAAAGGCTTTTCACGGTAGGGCCGGAAGGTAACTAAGCTAGCCTTTCTTTTCAGGTCCATCAAACAACCGCTCGGGTAAACAGATGAGCCTTCAGACAGATTCCCAGAAAATCGAATTCCAATCAAAGACTTTTTCTCTTTTCAGTGGCCGGGACCTTACATACTTTTTCCAGGAGTGGATTGAAATCCTCAGCCATATGGACGATCAGAGTCTTTCTTGTGTAGAGAGCACCCTGGATGGCTCCATGCGATGTGATATACAGATGTGGCAAAACCTAAAGGTTCCTTTACTCGGGCTGTGGGGAGACATTAGCTATGCGCCTGCAATGGTTAGGAGGCAGATTGGATCAAAGCAATTCATCACTTCTGGTGGTGGCCTGCGAGCAACTATCTCTTCCTGCCTACCTATACACAACGCCTTTACGCAAGATTCAACCCTTGATCTTGATATTGAATTCCGGGATTTCAGCTTAAATTCAAGCATAGAGGACAAAGATGAAGACTGTGGAGTATGCTGAATTCAGGCGACAAGACAGGAGCAGACATAAGAAAGATCAGATCAAGGAATCAAAGCCTTTTTTCTTTGTGCTTTGGCCTCCAAACGCGTCTTGACGGGAAAAGGATTGACATCGAGTTTGCGCTTTTGAGATCAAAGGCTGGAGCCGGCCCGGCAGACAACGCAACTCTTTGAGGTTACGAGGTGACGACATAGATTCACAAAGGCTTTCACCTTAGCTGGATCAGCCTCAATTCCTCTCTCACTCACGATGAAAGCGTCGAGCTTTCTCGAAGACAGCCTTGACTTTTTAGTTGTAATCTATCCTATCCTTTAGGCGGGGATAGGTTCATAGGAGGACTTGGTTACATAGGAAGGAAAGGCTGAAACGTCAAGGGATAAGAAAGGGAATTTGCAACACTCTTAGTAGAAGGCCCGGGTATTGAGTTGAAACTCCCTCTATCCTCAGTTATTGCGTACAGGACAAGCTTTTTATTGAGGGCTCTTTATGCCTTTGACTTTGACACTACAGGGGATAAAACAAGAAATATCCTAAGCAATAAAGATGTTCCTATTGATACTAGCACTAGTGGGACTGGGACAGGCTCCCGGGGAAAAGGAATTACACTAGATCTTGGCAATGGCACTCCAACAAGCTCGGCAGGGAGAGAAAGAAGAGAAGGAGATGTCCCCTATAGAAAAATAAACCAGCCCCTCATTAGAGAGAGTAAATAGAATAGTGTCGGGCTTACGACAGTCTGACTTTTGAACGACTAAGCAACTACTAAGCTCCCGCCCACCCCCAACCAATTAGGGTAAAGTGTTCATTACTTGGAAGAATCAAAAAGTCTGTCACGGGGCCGAAGGTGTTCTTAGAAAGACGCATTCTCGTTCATTGATTCCTCCGTTGACTCTTCTCTCTCGCCCTCAAATCCACCTTTTTAAAGTCAAGCAATTTATGTTGTCTCGTTTCGTCAGCTGAATTTCACCATTCTCTATCGCTTCTCTTATGAAGTGATAAAAGATTGCGATGTATTTTGTACTATTGTGTGTGGCAAACCTTTTTCTTTCCAATGGCTTCAAAGTCTTTGTTGTCGCAGAATCTTTCTCTTTCTTCTTCTTGACTTTGGCCAACATCTTCAAAAATTATTCAATTATTCGAAGCAAAATTGCTTGAGAAGTTGCCATTGACGCAGCCACATATACATATTCTGCCTCTGCTGAGGATTGAGCTACAGTTTGTTGCTTCGTGGAGGCCCATGAGAATCAGAGCCGAGATAAAATGAATAAGAAGATGTACTTCTCATAGCATCAGCGCCCAATCGATATCACTATATCCTATCCAACCAACAACAAGTCTGAAGAGTAGTTGTACAAAATTCTATAGCCAATAGTCCAAGGCTTTTATCTTCATAGTCTTAAAGCTGCGGGGCTTTGCATAAATCTGGATAAGAAAAAAGCTGCAAACATGATGTCGGGCCGGTACAAAAGACTTCCAACCAAACTTCGATAGTTAGAGGCATTCACCTTCTTTTCGGAATCTTCTTTTATCCATTTTTTTACAATAGGAGTAGAAAGAGATTTGCAACCAAACAAAAGAACTGATTAAGAATATTTTAAGCATCTTTCTTTTTCCGGCGACTTAGAAGGCTTTTTAGGGTTGTTTTTATTATGCCTGGATGAAGATTTTCAGTTATGTACAGTTGTGGTCTTTGGTATATGTATATTAGTTTAAGCATTACCTTTTTCTTTTATATTCAAATAAATTAAGCTGTTCCAATCCCTACCTATAGCAGAGGAGACCTCAAGTAACGTAACCGGGCCAACCCAGAAGCCGATCACCACACCTATGGGAAGCAGTCAGACACCCCAGTTTGATGATCACTACTGTGAAGTTGGATGGAAGAAAGTATGACGCCTGGTCTTAGTCGGCAAGGATGTTCATAGGGAGCAGAAGGAAGTGAAGGTGTATTACCGAAGAAGGAGCCGCCCGCGGATGATCCATCCCATGAGGACTGGGAAAGTGACAATCTGACGGTTATGTCTTGGCTTCTTCTTATCGATGATGATGATGTCCCTGTGAGTGAAGCAGTACTCCTATTCCGTAGTGAATCCTGAAAGATAATAATATATGCTTTTGACCTTGACTCTGCAGGAGATTTCGTGTGAGATACCGCTGACTTAAAAGAAAAAACTGGAGATACTCCTCCGGGCAGACGGAGACGTCACATATTACGTTACGGGCACTGTATCTCGGGGCACTCAGACTAGTGATAACGGGAATCCGTTACCTGTAAGAGTTAGACTCGCACGAGGAAAATGTAAACTCTAACTCCGCATTAAAGCGTTACAGAAGAGTAACAGCGGAAAGGCCGGGTTACCCTTACTTAACATGTCTAACCCTATTTGAAAGAGGCATTTACCTATCAGTCCTAGTCCTAAGGCGCAATCGGAGCACTACTACATAGAAAAGATTTCTTGCTACCTATTATTCTGTGGATAGAAGAGAAGACCTTTGGCCTTTTCCGTACTTCGTCTTAGATATTTTTCGAATTTCATAGTAGCAGATGCTAGGCGTGATTCCCCCCGGAGCTAGCAACTGACCCGACAGATGGTACATAAACCGGTGACGAATCCAAGGCTTCCATTTCACCCTTCGATCAGGCTAATTCCTTATCTATTATAGGCAGGGCAGGCTACTGAGTGAAAGTTTAGGCTTCTCAAGGCTTCTTTTACGGATGAACTCAAAGTAGAGTAGCCTAATAATAAGGCAAAATCATGCTACGCCATAGCGTGATGCTTAAGACATGCATAAACGGTCAGAGGCGCTTAAAAGGAAAGTGAAATTCGAAAGGAAAGACTGATGCGTTTCAATAGAAGGCAGGCGTGTTCTTGAAAGCGATAGAAAGACTTACTCTTTAACGTCTACCAGTGCTAGTCGAATCAACACAACTCCTTTTATCGCGCTGACGAGAAGGTTCATTTCATCCACGTCAAAGCATTTTTGCCATAAAAAAAGATCTTTTAGACTTGACTTATGCGACTTTCAATTTCATTTCGCTATTGCTATTGTTTGTTATTTATTTCTTCTTTTCTTTTTTCATTTCTTCACCGGGCTTGGACCATGTCTCCCGAACAATCTCAGTACATATGGCGCAAGACGATTCCACATATCGAGGTCGGAATGGGATCGGGTGTTTTCACGTCTCACCGTAGTGCCCGGTTTGTCTTTCTTTCCGATTGATGAACAAGAAGGAAAATGGAACTATTGGATTTTTTGACTTGCCTCCGGCTACGTGTCCAAAGGCCACCCCTCGCCCGCCCGCCACCAGTTACTTTGAGCGCACCTCCTATGTTGGTTGCCCCTTTCTCGTCGTCTACTTGCATAATAAGGTCAGCATTCAAGCCCAGCTTCTTTCTCCGCCTATCTATAGCTATATATAGATAGTAACAGGCGCAAAATAGACGAGACGAATCTTTGTTTTAAAGAGGAGCAAGCGGAGGCTCGAAGGCTTTATGGCGCGCTTTCCGTTTTCTCGCTTACTAAGCAAACGTAGGAAAA
>Ga0058696_1000267_pt1 | contig 22471 bp, 23 predicted proteins | sample AgamicMgSfrz_FD_55077 | JGI IMG/M metagenome (GOLD analysis project Ga0058696, IMG submission 55077) | Agave microbial communities from Guanajuato, Mexico - Mg.Sf.rz | ecosystem: Host-associated > Plants > Phyllosphere > Phylloplane/Leaf | place: Guanajuato, Mexico | collected 2012-05-30 | reverse complement strand
AGGATAAGAAGAAAAGAGCACCAAAATGGCTGGCTGTCGGCATTGCTGCAATAATATTTGCAGGGGTAGGTTTTGGATTTGCCAGTGATTATATCGTTGAGGCAAAAGATTCAATTTTTAATAAGCTCTTTGGCTCAAAGGAAGAAGTGGCAAGCTATTATCCTAAAAAGGGTGATAAAGTCGCGAGCTATTTAGAAACACATCTAGAATTAGCAGAAAAAGAACTGTCAAAAGAAGAATTTAAAGATTTTAGTCTATTAACAAAAGAGCGTACAGATATATTATTAAATATGCGTAAGGATAACAGGAACAATTTAAATGCGGAAGAAGAAAAAAAAATCCGGATTGTAGATGCGAAAATAGAACAATACGAAATAAAATTAGCCAAGCTAACTACCCATACTTTTGAAGAAGCACAAAAATTAGCTAGTTATCCAGTGAAAAAACCTACTTATGTACCGGATGGTTATAAATTAACAGAAGAACATGCACAAAGTGAAGAAAAGAAGCCTGGTAAGAATCCTGTTGTATCTTTAGAGTATCGTGAAGAGGAATTTGGGTTTTCAACAGAACAGCAGAAGGTAGATGTTTATGTTAAAGACGCATTTGATTCAAGGAATTTTCAAAACACTGAACCATTTGAAAGCAATGGTTATAAACTGGAATATGGTTACGATGACGATTCTAATATAAAGGGAATGAAAATTACTTCACTTGAAAATGAATATGTAATAAGTATAATAGCTGATATGTTATCAAAGGAGGAAATGGAGAAAATTCTGTTATCAATGGTGACTGAAGTAAATAATAATTAGATTTCTTCAAGCTGTCATTACTGGCAGCTTGTTTATTATTAACATACAGGGTAGAAAGGAGTAGGATAAAATATAAAACCATTTTTACAATAATCGCAATTGTATTAATGTTAAATAAAGGGAATGAAATTAGAAATGTAATTAACTTTCATAAAAGGTGGGCTTTTATGATAATAAACATGAAAAAATTTATTACGATAATATTGCCTATAGTTACTCTAATGATATTAGCTGCTTGTAATAACTCGTCCTCAGAATCCAACACACCAGCAAGAGAACAATTAAAAAATAACAGTAGTTCAAATGATGACATCCCTAAAACGGATACACCTGCAAATAATCCTGAAACAAAGGAAATAGAAGAAGACTCAGCGGTTAATGATTCTAAAGAAAGTCAAAAGGATGAGTATGTCAAAAAACTAACAGCTACGAAAAAAGAAATGGATGAACTTCGGAATAATCCAGAGGACGACTCCACATATGCTTTAAAAAAGGTCGAAGGTGACAGATACGCTGTTTGGGATGAGTTGTTAAATGAAATTTATGGAGTCTTACAGAAACAGCTGCCTTCTGAAGAAATGCAGCAGCTGAGAAGTGAGCAGCTTGAATGGATTGAATACAGGGATAGCACTGCAAAAGAGGCCTCTCTAAAATATGAAGGCGGTACGATGGAACAGTTGGAATATGTAGCTGTGCTAGGAGACCTTACTGAGGAAAGATGCTTTGAGTTGGTTGAGGATTATATGAAGTAGTTAAGGATGAAATAAGGAGAGGCCTATTATTAATAGGTCTCTCCTTATTTTGGGCTTTATCATATTTTACTATGTCGTACCTTATGAAGTAAAATACAAGATAATTGAATAAGGCATTAAAGGAGGAGGACATATGGGATTAACGATAAGTGAAGTTGCTGAAAAAACAGGTATATCTCCGCACACATTACGTTTTTATGAAAAAGAAGGGCTTGTTCCTACTGTTAATAGAGACCATAATGGCATTCGAATCTATGAGGAGTATCATTTGGAATGGTTAAGCTTTATGGTGTGTTTACGTTCAACGAATATGCCGCTGAGTGAAATGAAAAAATACGTTGAGTTAACGCAATATGGCAAAGAATCTATTAGTGAAAGAAAAGAAATGATGCTTAAACATAAGAAAAAAGTAGAAGAACAGCTCCAGGAAACTTATAGTTATCTTGAGAAAATAAATTATAAATTAGCTTTTTATGATATTCATGAAAAAGATTTAAAGATACTGCCATAATTAAGGGCACCACGTTAAAAAGTAGTGCCCATCAATAAATTACAGACTAAGATTTCTCATATTGGTTTCATCATAACGATTTCCATAGACAGTATTGTTGGGACTTATAGTATCTAGACGCACTAAATCTTGAGGAGTCAACTCTACATTTAGAGATCCGACATTTTCCTCTAAGTATTTTTGACGCTTTGTCCCTGGAATCGGTAAGGCACCGTTTGCAATGGTCCAAGCAATGGCTAATTGAGAGGGTGTAACATTCTTTTCATGAGCCATTTTTTGAATTTCACTGACTAAATCAAGATTTTTTTGGAAGTTCTCTCCTTGAAACCTTGGCATAAATCTGCGTAAATCATCATCACCAAAATCTTTAAAATTACTTATTTCTCCGGTTATAAAACCTCTGCTTAAAGGACTATATGCTACATGTGTTATCCCTAATTCTCGTATAACAGGTAAGATTTCTTCTTCAATATCTCTGCTCCATAAAGAGTATTCTGTTTGTAATGCAGCAATAGGATGTATGTTGTGTGCTCGTTTAATTGTTTCAACAGATGCTTCTGATAATCCAATTGCTCGGACTTTTCCGGCCTTCACTAAATCGGACATTGCACCGATCGTCTCCTCAATCGGAACATTTGGATCGACCCGATGTTGATAATAGAGGTCAATATAATCAATATTTAACCGCAACAGACTGTCGTCAACAGCTTTTTTTATATATTCAGGATGGCCAATGATTTTTTCATAATTAGTAGTATAAGCAAACTTGGTTGCAACAATTGCCTTATCTCGATTACCTTTCAAAGCTTTACCCAGAAGAGTTTCATTATGACCATTTCCATAAACATCGGCAGTATCTAATAATGTCACGCCTAACTCCATAGCGCGATGAATTGTTTTAATGGATTCCTCGTCATTCGTTTGTCCATAAATTCCTGGTGACATCCCCATTAACCCCAGTCCAATTGATGACACTTCCAAACTGCTATTTCCAAGTTTTCTTACTTTCATGTTACCCACTCCTATAATAAAATTTTTGTACGTATTCATCATAAGAGTTAGAGTTTTCTTGAGGTCAAGGGGAATTTTTTATTAGACTTTTATGCTCTTTTTTCCATAAATTCAGATTAAAATGTACAATAATGTGTAAAATTACACTTCGATTTGTAAGTTCTAGTTCCTTTTTGCTTAGAGTAGCTTTAAGGGATGAGAGAGATACATACATGAATGAAGAATTGTTATAATTAATGTTGAAAAATATTTGGCGTTTTTGGCAAATTGATTGTCGTTCCCTGCTAATTACAGAAAGACTAGATATAAGTAAAATAAAATAGCTATCCCGTTAACAATAAAATCTAAAACCGTTAATGTGCTGATAGATAGAGAGGTGTAATATGACTACAAATACTCGCATTAGAATACCGGATGGACTTTGGACAGGACTGAAACAACTTGGAATTAATGCCCATGATGTGGTTCGAAAAGCAAAAATGCCGCTGACTGTAATCACTGAATCAGTTGTCACGGTCGAACAATATTATTCATTATGGCAAGCATATTCCGATATCATCGGTGACATGGAAGCTGGAATGCTGCAACTTCCAACAGTATTTGAAACAGCGCAGTATCCCCCGTCTGTACTGGCAGCTTATCATGCCCGTGATTATCGAGATGCGCTTAAAAGAATGGCGCGTTACAAAGAAATGTGTCCTCCTGAAAAATTACGCATGGTGGAACAAGACACAAATTGTGTTATTGAACTGGAATGGTTGGATACGGAGCAAAGTGGACCNGCACTGCTTGTTGGCACAACACTCGCATTTTTACTAGAACTAGGACGACGTGGCACCGGTTATCCGATAAAAGCGAAACTAGTAGAGTTTACACATTCATTTGGTCAAGTACAGGCACTTGAAGAATACTTTGGCTGCCCTATTCATATCGGAGCAAAACGTAATAGACTGACATTGCAAAGAGAAGATCTCGATCGCCCATTTACTTCATACAACGCTGAATTACTGGAGATTTTAACACCAGTATTGGAGCAAACGTTGGATGAGCAGCGCCGCAGTCACTCAATAACGGAGATAGTAAAGTGGATTCTAAAACGCAATTTAACAGGAGAACGACTCGACATACAAGACGTAGCAGGTGAGTTGGGCATGAGCGAACGTACCTTACAGCGCAGGCTTACTGATGAAAAAACGAGCTTTAAGGAACTGCTGAAGAAGGCCCGTCATGAACAGGCAAGACAGTACTTGGCTAATCCTGCTCTAGATATTAAGGAAGTGGCTTTTCTCGTTGGATATAAAGATCAGAGCTCGTTCTATCGTGCCTTCCGCAGTTGGGAAGGTGACACTCCTTTAAATTGGCGTGCTGAACATGCACTTATAAATGAACTACAAGGATAAGCAACTTAAAGGAGAAATGTATCTTGAAAATGGAATTATTAAATAAAACCGCATTAGTTACAGGTTCAACAAAAGGAATTGGTAAAGCAATCGCAAAAGAACTCGCTAAAGAAGGAGTGAACGTTCTCATAAATGGACGTAATTATGAGGAGGTTGAACGAACTGTACAGGAAATCAAAGCAGAATTTCCGCTAACTAATCCCCAAAATGCGGCAGCGGATATTGTTGATGTTCAACAAAGAGAGGAACTATTTAAAAAGTATCCCAATGTAGACATTTTAATTAACAATATGGGAATTTACGAAATCATGCAATACGAAGATGTTACAGATGAAGTTTGGCAAAAATACTTTGAAACGAATGTATTAGCGGCAAATGGACTATGTAAACATTATCTGCCAAAAATGCTGAATAATAATGATGGTCGCATCATCTTTATCGCAAGTGAAGAAGCAGTAATGCCATCTGGACAAATGCCTCAGTATTGTATGACAAAGTCAATGCTGCTGTCATTGGCCAAAAGCTTGTCTATCCTGACAAAAGGAACAGAAGTTACAGTTAATACAATTATGCCGGGACCAACGCTTTCTGAAAATGTCCAAGCAATAATTGAGGGTATATACAGCGATGAAAACATGACGTTTTCAGAGAAAGAAAAACAATTTATGGTCAATAATCTGCCACAATCTGAAATACAGCGATTTATCAGACCGATTGAAATCGGAAGACTTGCTACATTCTTATGCAGTCCCTATGCATCTGCATTTCGAGGATCGCCAATTCGTATGGATGGTGGAATGGTTCCGACTATTTTTTAATCAAGACAGCTGCCATTTGGCGGCTTTTTTACTAAGAAATTTATTGTCAGCGAACTTAACTTATCGAGTGGGAAGGGTTTCGTCTGTTATTTAAAAATTAAAACCTCCCGGCAGAGGAGGTTCAAGAAATAAAAGCAGCATCAATAAGGTTTTAAATTATCCTGTGGATTTCAATAAGGATTATACCTATTAAAAAAATAATCAAATGCTGAAAGAAAATCATCACCTAAATGCTGATATTCCTCATCGAATTGTTTTTTATTATTTAATTCCTCATAGAGACTTTTTATTAATTCCAGAGTGTCTTTATAAATTTGTTGATCCTGTTCACTAGTTATTTCTTCGACTTTTTGACCATAGTCATATTGATAAAAGCCATCATACACTTCACTGTCAGCTGCTGCTAATGCGATTTTTCTTTGGAGGCAAGCTGTGCAAATACCACAAGGGGTAGTTACAGCGGCCGGTAATACTGTTTTACGTTTCATTCTTAGGCATTCATTTGTATGCTTAATTTGTAATTTATATTCTTTTGGCATTTCTTTAATGATAGTTGCCCGCGTTTTATGCAGGATGGGTGTCTCGATCTTCATCTCAAGAGAAATACGTTGATAAAGTGCATTCAGTAGTTGATATGTTTTCGGATGGGANGCTTTNGCAAGATTTATCATATTTGTATCTATCCTTTTGCTATGATAATAAAATACTCTTACTCCTCCGTTAAAATAGGACTTTGCCGCAGCAATTGTCAAAACTAATAAAATAGCGGAAGGGGTNGTTTTTNTTTTCCTTTTGTTGAGTAATTTTATATTNGCAACTAGGATTTCGCTAGAATCAGATATAGTTTTTCTAAGAAAAGCAGCTAATTTCTGTTGTTTTGCTTTTTCATTATCTTTGTTAATTAAACGTATGTAATCATACGTTATCTGGCTATTATTTTTATGGTGATCGTTTACTCCAGCTATGGATTCNATGTCATCATAGAACAGTGCTACATCTTGAAGAGCAGGCAAAGACAATATTAACCCTTCTTCGATATTTGGCGGAGTCATGTTAGTAAATTGAATAGAGACAGGCATGTCTGTAACCCATCCAAACAGCTCCTCTACAGCTGTTTGTTCCTTCTCCCAAATGAAGTNATTAAAAACGGGAATGGAGATTGTTTGGCCCTTGTTTCCTTTTCTTATTTCAGGCTCATAGACGAAAAGGCTTCCCATNATGGTGATAATATCTATAAACTTCGTACTGGTATCATCATAGTCAAAATACATTCCTTGAAGCAGTTCTTTATGTAAATTAGTTAGCACATCTTTGTTTACATCCATATAAAAACTCCTGTTATCTTGTCAAAATGAAAATGGCAATATATTAAATTATAGCATTTATTGATTCTGCAAAGATAACTCTATTACAATAAGGCAGGATAATTTTGCTGGTAAATATTGAATAAACGGAGGGCAGTTTAACTAATTAGTTATAACTCGCGTGCAGTCCTTACTTTTGAAGTGAACTTCCGAATTTGTTCCAGTCTTTCAAAGTTTTCGGCAAAGTTCGCTGCGTTTGCTTTTACTGGCTCTTCATTAAAATTTTTTTTAAAATGAAAAACTCCTGATGGATGCATCGCGATAAGATGATAATTAATATCGATTAGAGAAAGAAGATACCTTCCACATTACTGAGGGGAAAGAGTTAGAAGCTGTGCNGGAACAAGCGAGACACTATATTCAATAGAGACATTAGTATATAATAAACCTAATAATACAGATAAAATATGAGGTTAAATATATGATTCGGACCATTGCGGATATTGCTAAAATTGCCGGTGTTGCCAAAAGCACGGTATCCCGCTACCTAAATGGAGGCTCTGTGGGAGAGGCAACAAAAAAGAAGATTGAAAAGGCGATTCAAGATACTGGCTATACGCCAAACCCATTTGCTCAAAGTTTGAAAGCAAAAAAGACCAACATCATTGGCACGATTGTACCGAGGTTGGATTCTTATGCATCCTCACAGACGTTGATTGGTATTGATGAGCGCTTGAAGGAACTGAATTATCAGATGTTGATTTCCAATACGAGCCAAGATTTAAACCGGGAAATAGAGAGTATATACAGCCTGGCAAACCAGAAGATGGCGGGCATTATCTTGCTTGCTACCGTGATTACTGACAGGCATCTTAAAGCAATAGCTGATATTAATATTCCAGTCTTGCTGATCGGCCAGGAACATGAAGAGATTCATAGTGTGATTCATGATGATTATCATGCTGGCATGGCGATAGGACAATATGTACTCGAAAAGGGGCATCGTAAAATTGCTTACTTAGGTGTGACAGAGAGGGATATTGCAGTCGGCATCAAACGGAAAACAGGCTTTAAAAAGGCATTGGAGCTAAGGGATGATATTGATGTCAGTTACTATGAGACAGAATTCAGTATTTCTGCTGCCCAAGCTGCGGCCATGGAGATTCTAAAAAATTCAGAACATACGATAGTAGTTTGTGCAACAGATAATATTGCCCTTGGTTGTCTAAAGGCAGCATACAAACTGGGCATAACTGTCCCAGATGCACTGTCTGTAACAGGATTTGGAGGCTATGATGTGACAGAAGCGATACATCCTAGCATCACCACCGCAAAATTTCGCTATAAAGAAGCAGGCATTAAGGCGGCAGTAAATATGGTAGAACTTGTCCATGAGCGGCCAGTAGAAAAACTGACAACAATGAACTTTGAAATAATAAAACGAGAAAGCGTTGACACAATCTAGCATGATGAATTATAATTCTAATGAAACCGGTTCCATCGATATTTTCAAACTTCGATTTCATTAGGATTTTTTTTTAACTTACATTTGGAACCGGTTCCTCTTAATGGTCTTTTTTTTAAAAGGAACTTTGGAACCGGTTCTATAACACTTCGGATATAAAGGGAGGAACAAATGATGAATCATCAAAAAATTGCGGAAGAAATACTGACAGCAATCGGTGGTAAAGAAAATGTGTCTGCTGCAGCACACTGTGCAACAAGGCTTCGTTTAGTGCTGAATGATGAATCGGCAATTGATCAAGGCAAGCTTGATAATATGGATGTGGTTAAAGGGACCTTTTCTACTGGTGGTCAATATCAAATTATTTTAGGATCGGGAACTGTAAATGAAGTGTATAAGCATTTTGCAGGGATGACAGGTCTTTCAGAAATGTCGACTAAAGATGTAAAAGAGGCTGGAGCAAAAAAGCTTAACCCAATCCAGCAGTTTGTAAAAATGCTGTCTGATATCTTTGTGCCAATAATCCCAGCAATTGTTGCCGGCGGCTTACTCATGGGTCTTAATAATGTTTTGACAGCTCAAGATTTATTTATTGAGGGGAAATCATTGGTTGATGCATTTCCAAATATGGCAGATTTAGCTGCACTTATTAATACTTTTGCAAACGCTGCCTTTGTCTTTCTGCCAATACTGATTGGATTTTCTGCTACGCAGCGTTTTGGAGGAAATCCTTATCTTGGAGCGGCTCTAGGTATGCTGATGGTTCATCCGGATTTGCTGAATGGCTATAATTATGCAGATGCCATGTTGAAAAATGAAGTGCCTGTTTGGAACATATTCGGCTTAGAAATTGAGAAGGTAGCCTATCAAGGGACTGTATTGCCTGTACTTGCAGCATCGTTCATTTTGGCGAAGATTGAAACATACCTCAGAAGAGTTGTGCCTTCAGCGCTGGATAATTTATTGACACCGCTCTTATCTATTTTTATCACAGGTTTATTAACATTCACTTTAGTCGGTCCGATTACTAGATCAGCAGGAAATCTTCTGACTGATGGAATTGTCTGGATGTATGACACGACAGGAGTAATTGGAGGGTTAATATTCGGCCTCTTGTATGCTCCTATTGTCATCACGGGTATGCATCACAGCTTTATTGCAGTCGAGACACAATTGTTAGCAGATATCGCTAAAACAGGCGGCTCCTTCTTATTTGCGATTGCAACAATGTCCAATATCGCACAAGGTGCAGCAACACTGGCTGTATTGAAAATCACAAAGGATGCGAAAGTTAAGGGAACGGCATCTGCTGCTGGAATTTCCGCATTGCTTGGAATTACAGAACCAGCGATGTTTGGTGTAAACCTTAAATTGAGGTATCCATTTATTGGAGCAATAGTGGGCTCTGCTGTTGGTTCTGGCTTTGTTACATTGTTTAAAGTGAAGGCAGTCGCATTAGGTGCTGCCGGATTGCCAGGTATTATCTCCATTCGTCCAGATAAGATTGTGCCGTATATTATTGGGATGGCAGTCGCATTTGCAGTAGCGTTTACTGTAACAATCGTATTGGCGAAAAGAGCTGCTAAAAAAGAAGCAATTATAAGAAAAGAAGGCGTTGTTGCATAAAAATATAGATAAACAAAGGAGAGGATAAGTCTTTCTCCTTTGCTTTTTAGGGAGTGAATCTTTTTTATGGATTGGAATAGAGAACAAAGGTACAGAAGATGGGAGGATGCCTCAGAGACAGAACGGAAGAGGCTTGAAACTATAGTTAATCAATGTAACTGGAGACAAACCTTTCATATTCAGCCTGTTACAGGGCTTCTCAATGATCCAAACGGATTTTCCTATTATAACGGGGAATACCATTTGTTTTATCAATGGTTCCCTCTTGGCCCTGTTCATGGATTAAAGAATTGGTATCATACTAAGTCAAAGGATCTCGTTCATTGGGAAAATGTCGGCCTTGCGCTTGCGCCGACAGATGAATTTGACAGTCATGGGGTTTACTCTGGCAGTGCAATGGAGCATGAAGGTCAATTATTCCTTATGTATACCGGCAACACTCGGGATGAGGAATGGGGAAGGCACCCTTATCAGAATCTAGCTGTCATGAATAAGGATGGACACATAAAAAAACTTGAAAAACCAGTGATTTCTGCCGTTCCTGATGGGTATACGGACCATTATCGTGACCCGAAAGTTTGGAAAGACGGACATGATTTTTTTGCTGTCATCGGGGCACAGCGAATAAACGGGACAGGTGCAATTATGTTGTATCGTTCGCAAGATTTAATAGAGTGGAATTTGGAAGGCGAAGTAGATATAGGACTTGAAGATTTCGGATATATGTGGGAATGCCCGGATTATTTTGAGTTAGCAGATTATGGGGTGCTGTTATTTTGTCCGCAAGGCTTGGTGCAAGCTGGAGACAGCTATCAAAATATTTATCAATCTGGCTATGTGCTCGGAAATAAACTGAATGTACAAGAGCGAACACTTCGTAACGGGTGTTTTCGAGAACTAGACAGAGGATTTGATTTTTATGCACCTCAGACAATGGAAGCACCTGATGGCAGGAGAGTATTAGTAGGATGGATGGGTCTGCCTGAAATAGAGTATCCGACTGATAAAAGTGGCTGGGCCCATTGTTTGACACTTCCCCGTGAACTGTCAGTAAAGAATGGAATCCTCAAGCAAAATCCTGTCAAGGAATTGGAACTTCTTAGAGGGGGAAAAACAGAAGCTCAATTAACAATTGACAACGAGACTACAAGAATCGAAGGATTTGCAGGAGAAGTCTATGAATTGTCTCTAATGTTTTCTAACTTTTCTGCAGGGCAGTTCGGTGTTGAAGTTCGAGCCGGTGACAAAGAGAAAACAGTCCTGAAATATGACACTCATGAGAAGAAAGTGATTTTTGACAGAAGTGAATCTGGTCAAGCGACAGGCATACAGTATGGAACTGTCCGGAAATGTTTAGTAGAGTCAGACAAGATTTCTTTCCGTATTTTTGTTGATGTCTCTTCTGTTGAGGTATTTGTGAACGACGGAGCAGAAGTGTTCACAGCAAGGATTTTCCCAGATAAAAAAAGTCAGGAGATCCGTTTTTTTGCCCATGATGGTAAAACAGACATTGAGGCTGTTAAGTATGAAATTAAAGCATAAAGAGCCAGTCAACTATGATTGGCTCTTTTCTCCGATTTTTTTTGTCATCAGCACGTGAGCAATGCCATCCTCCATAAATACATCTGAATTAGTTTCATAGCCGAGTTTTTTATAGAAGCCTTCAGCGTGAGTCTGGCCATGCAACTTTACCTTTGAATCTCCCCGTTCTGCGGCAATCTCTTCAAGTTTTGCGATAATAACTTTCCCAAGACCGAACTTGCGGTATTCCTGTAAAATACAAATTCTTTCTAGCTTTCCGTAGCCTTCAACAGATCTAACCCGTCCTGCTCCGACTGGCTCGCCATTATAATACACAAGGATATGGTCGCATTTGCCATTAAGCTTATCAAATTCATCGTATTCGTCTTCTAACGGGACACCTTGCTCCTCGACAAATACTTTTCTTCGTATTTTTAATGCCTGCTCTAGTTCATCTGTTGTTGTAATTTTTTTTGCTTCCAACACTGTTCATTCCTTTCTGGATTTATAATGAAAAACAAGTCATAATTTATTTATCATCTTTAAACAGTGTATAGGAAAAATATATTGTTGTAAATACAACAATTATTGGAGGTTATATTTTTTTATGAAGGAAATTCTTCGTGAAGTTGGCATGATCGCAAGAGCTCTAGACTCTATCAGCAATATTGAATTTAAAGAATATGATTTGACTAAAGGCCAATATTTGTACCTTGTCCGAATATATGAGAATCCTGGAATCATTCAAGAAAAGCTTGCAGAAATGATAAAAGTAGACCGCACCACTGCAGCAAGAGCCATTCAAAAGCTTGAAATCAATGGTTTTATAGAAAAAAGGCAGGATGAAACAAATAAAAAAAACAAACAGCTGTTTCCAACAGAAAAAGGAATTAATATATATCCTTTTTTAAAGCGGGAGGGAGACTATTCGGACAAAACGGCACTTGCTGGATTGTCTGAAGATGAAACAAAGATGCTTTATGAGCTCTTGAAAAAGGTCAGAAAAAATATTGAGGTAGATTGGGAGAACGTCAAAAAAGGGAACCGGCGAGAGTACTGAAATGGATTTTAAAAGCAAATAAAAAAAGAATTAACGTTTTTAAGTTATGTTAATTCTTTTTTTATGTTGTATTCATTATCGGTTTCTCGGCGGAGGACCTTGCAGTCTTCCTGTACTGTTATTACTGTTGTTTGATTCTTTCATAAGCCTGTCTAAATGTCTTATCGCTTCATCAAATTCTGGTCTTGTAATTTGTCTTGTAGCCAATAAGGAGCATAGCATTGCATAGGCAATCGGGTTTGTATTAACTTCTACGTTTACATAAACATCTACATCTGAGTTTCCACTTTCCCCAATCTGTGCTGCATTCGCATCAAGCTCTGTATGACCGTTATTACGAAACTCATAATTCGTATTATCCCTGCCCCTTGGCCTGCGGTTTGGATACATGATTACCCCTCCATTACTGCGAAAGAACGAGAATGGGCTTGACCATTCTCGTCTCACAAGTGTTAATCTTCGTCTTGATCTTGGCTGTTGTCCTGATCGTTGTCCTGATCTTGATCAGAATCAGCATTAGCTTTCGAACGAGAACGGACGCGAGCTTTTGAATCAGATTCAACATCAATACAAAGATCAATTTTTGCGTTGCCAGAACGGCTAACTTTGGCGACATTCGTATTTTTGTCAATGTTTTTTAAATCATTGTCATTGTCTACATCTGTGTTCGACTTTAATCGATTGTCACTTTCGAAATCAACATTAGAATCGGAACGGCTGTCGCTGTCACCGGAACGGGACTTGGATTTATTGCTTTGATCGTTATCTCCTTCACCTGGAAACCATACTTTGCTCATTAGAATTCCTCCTTTTTCTTATTCACTTATCATTTTATTCAAGTATGAAAGAATGACATGGGTATCTGTAGGAGGACAAGCATGGATTTTATTTTTTTAAAAAAACCGCATCCAATAAGGATGCGGTTTCCCCCTACTCAGGGTAATAAATAGTCATACTAAGCCTCGTCCGATTATCTCCTGAATTTTGATAAGTATGCGGTTTATCTGCTTTAAACTTGATGGAGTCACCAGCAGTTACTGGATAGTCTTTGTCATTAACTCGAACAGTCAGCTCTCCATCAAAAACGGTAATAAACTCAACTGTTCCTTCTTGATGAGCTTCAGCACTTAAAAATCCGCCCTTATCAATTTCTATTGAATAGATCTCAAAACGCTTATCTTCTTCAAATGGAAAGTAAGGATAGACATTGTATTTGCCGTTGTCCTCTGACAGGGTTTGAATTTCGTTTCTTTTAACCACTTTCGCTTCGGGCTGCTGCTGCTGAATAAGGGAGGTGAAGGATATTTTTAAGCCATTGGCTATTTTCCAGATTGTATTGAGAGTAGGACTAGATTCCCCTCTCTCAATCTGGCCAATCATCGTTTTACTGACTCCTGTCAATTCTGCTGTTTTTTCAAGGCTTAACTTTTTCTTTTCCCTGATTGTTTTTAAGTTTTTTGCTAATATAAATTGAATTTCTTCCATAAATACACTCCTGTCATCTGTACAATATAAAGACCGTACTGTACAATAAAACGTAAATCGTTATATTGTCTGTTTTGTACATTATAACATACATACAAAGGGGGAGAAGCAATTTGCCGTTATTGTCGTTTTTGCTATACGTAACTATAACCAGTTTTACACCAGGTCCTAATAATATAATGGCGATGGCTTTCGCCAACAAATACGGGCTAAAGAGGACAATTGGATTTTGTGCAGGAGTCAGTGCTGGCTTTTTTGTAATTATGCTAATATGCAGCTATTTCAATTTAATGCTTAAAAGCTTTATGCCAAAGATTGAGTTTGTTATGACCATTCTTGGTGCGGTCTATATGCTTTATCTCGCATTTAAAATCGTTTCTAGTAAGGGGGGCAAAGATGAAAAGGAGGAAGACAAGAATAACAGCTTCTTAGCAGGAATGCTGCTGCAGTTTATTAACCCAAAAGGGATATTGTACGGAATAACGGTCATCGCAACATTTATTCTTCCATACTATCATTCACAGTTAAGTTTGTTACTGTTTGCTGTTTTACTGGCCTTTGTAGGATTTTTAAGCACATTCAGCTGGAGTTTGTTTGGCAGCATGTTTCAAAAGTTCTTGTCCAAATATAAGAACCAGTTCAATATTGTGATGGCATTGCTGCTTATTTATAGCGCCATTTCCATCTTTTTTTAAAAAAGGAGAACGCTTTGCCGCGTTCTCTAGTTTTCTGTCATTGTAATAACAACTTTTCCTTGTGCGTGACCTTCTTCAAAATATCGAAAAGCTTCAGGTACTTCACACAGCTTGAATTGTTTGTCAATAATCGGATGAAGCTTTTCCTCTTCTAGGAGTTCCTTTAGAAATTGCAAATCGTCCTTGTTGGCCCGCTGCAGCATATTGCTGAGTTTTTTGCTGCTTGTTACCGAAAGGCAAGGACCAAGCAGCATGGCTTCACTCATTTGTTTCCCCTTACCGCCGACCATGATATATTTTCCGTTGTCCTTCAATGCCCGCATGTATGACAAGATAGGCTGATATCCATTTACTGCAAGGATGAGGTCATATTTGTCGGAAGCTTGTGTGAAGTCTTCTTTCTTATAGTCAACGACATGATCTGCTCCGATTTCTTGAAGTGTTGCTACATTCCTTGTACTGCATACACCTGTTACGTCTGCACCAAATGCTTTAGCTATTTGAACAGCAAAGGTACCGACACCGCCAGATGCCCCGTTAATCAACACCTTCTGACCAGGCTTAACCGCTCCATTATTCCGCAATGCCTGTAATGCTGTCGTTCCTGCCATCGGGACTGCTGCTGCCTCTTCAAAGGAGATATTTGCCGGCTTTTGTACCAAAGCCTGGACTGGAACAGAGGCATATTCTGCAAATCCGCCCCAACCACTTTGGGAAAGATCCCCGAATACTTCATCACCTGGCTTAAATAGTGTAACGCCAGTACCAACAGCTTCCACAATTCCTGCAATATCACCTCCGGGTATCGCATATTTTGGCTTAAACAAGCCGAAGGCGAAGCGGGCCAGAAATGGTTTACCTTTCAATAAAACAAGATTCCCATAATTGAGAGATGCGGCCTGAATTTTGACAAGTACTTCGCCTTCCTTTGGGACAGGTTTTTCTATTTCTAATAAGTGAAGACCATCCGGCGGACCGTATTTGTTAGAAACAATTGCTTTCATCCATTTTCCTCCTTATTCTAGTAGGACATAGTCAATTAAGGATATGAACAGGACTGGAAAGAAAGACACAAAAAAACTGCATCTTTCTGTAGATGCAGCTATAAATATGTTTTTAGTCCTCAACTAAACAAATGGACTTCATCACCGACATGAATTTTGCCTGTTTTTATGACAGAAGCATAAACACCAAAATTATTTTTTCTTTCTTTGAAAACTGTTTTAAGTAGAGAGGGTGTCCGTTCTGAACTGTCAGGGTCAACTGTAATAATCATGCATCTCTCACAATGCCTGTTCAACCGCAGCACCACTTCAGGGCCGATTTTTATATTTTTGCCGAACCAGCTTTCTTCAATGAAAGGAATCTTGTCCTTCAAAGAAAGAACGAGATTTGGCCGAAAACGGCGTTGATCAACAGCCGATTCTCCCCATTGCTCTTGGAGTTGATTAAGTGAGGCGTCTGTCACAAGCTGAATATGCTCTTCTTCTATTGCTCCTAAAGGAACATTCTCAGGTGTATAGGATAAAAATGAAACCTTACGCTTTGATTTTTGCTCCAGTTCAGTCAGAAGCGCTGGGTCTCCCCATTCCACCAATTTTCCTTCAGGTGTCGTAATTTCAACTTTTGGGTACTCAAGAATCGATTCTTCTCCAGTAAACTTAGCTGCATAACGGACCATCTCTGGAAATTGCGTTATCGTCAAATACTTGTCCTCTCTTGTGTCATCTCTAAAAGTGTGGCTTCTGTCACCATATAAACCATATGCCATCATATTTGTTTCCTGTACACTTTCTCCGCGAAATGATTTGACAGGATGGCGGACAATTTCTTCAATATGACCTATTAACATGGACTTACCCCCCGTTTAGAATTTTTACCCTCTCTTAATCCGGTATTTATGTATGCCTTAATCTTCGACTGGATTTTTTGGCCCAGGCAGATGTAATTGAAAGAAAGCCAAATCTAGCCAGCGATTAAATTTAAAGCCAGCTTTCGCAATTGTACCTGAATGAACAAACCCGAATTGCTCATGTAAAGCAATACTTTTTTCGTTCGCTGCATCAATACCTGCAATCAGCGTGGCATATTCCTTTTCAGTAGCAATTGAGATAATCTCCTTCAATAGTGCTGCGCCAATCCCCTTTCTGCGATAATTGCTGTCTACATAAACCGAGTGTTCAATAGAGTATTTATAAGCTGGCCAAGCCCGGAATGGACCGAAAGTAGCGAAACCAACCGCCTTATTGTCTAGTTCATACACCAACACGGGATAACCGTCTTTTATCTTTTGTTTATACCATAAACGTCTGTTTTCTAAAGTGTCTGACTTATATGTATATACAGCAGTTGTATTTAGGATTGCATCATTATAGATGGTTAAGATATGAGGCAAATCCTTTTCTTGAATAGGTCTAATCACGAATGTTATCCTCCTGTTTTATGCTTGTTAAATAGTTCATTTCATTTACTATAACAAAAAAACACGTTTATAAGAAAAAAAGTTGATTATAGGCCTTTTTAATCAGGAACTTTTGACTATATTAAGGGAATTTTAAGTTTTCCCTTATATAGTTATCCACATAACAAACGACAATAAAAAGATTAGGGGAAATTACGATGAAAAAGATATCAACGAAAATCATTCTATTATCATTAATCAATTCAATCTTTGTGGCTGCTATAAATGTTTGTGCATCCCTCTTCATGAGCAGCGGCCAAGGAAGCGGAACAGAGGGAACAGCTGCTGCAGAGCCAACACAAAGCGGGCTGCTGGGTCATTTACCACCAACTCAAGTACTCATTGGACTTGCAGTCTCTATCGTACTCGGTGTCATTTTGTCTTACTTCTTAGGAAAATTGATTTCTAAGCCAATTGTTCAACTGACAGAAATCGCCAAAAAAACCTCAGAGCTTGAATTAATTGAAGATGAAAGTATATTCGGCCGCACGCTTGCATCAAAGGATGAAACTGGAGAAATGGCGAGAGCTTTACTTGAAACAAGAAACTCGCTGAAGTCCATGGCAACTCAATTAAAATATGTTTCGTCTACAGTTGCTGCCCATTCGAGCAGTCTGACGAAAAACACAGAGGAAAATGCGAGAAATATTGATCAAGTAGTGACAACTATCGAAGAAATTGCTGTTGGAAACAATAGTCAGGCTCAAACAATAAGTGAAGTGAATTCGACATTACAGGAGGTTGTCGGACTGATGGAATCTATTACAAAAGAAGCTTCTACAGGCGCAAATAAGGCAGCAGCATCTATTGTGTCCATTGTCGAAGGTCAAGATACTGTTGCACTGCAAGGTAAGAAGATGGATGAGAATATCTCTGTGTCAGCAAAAGCAACTTCCTCTATCTATGAATTGAGCACAATGATTGGACAGGTTGGAAACTTCGTCACAGTTATCACCAATATTGCGGAACAGACAAACTTACTTGCGCTAAATGCGGCAATTGAAGCGGCAAGAGCAGGGGAGGCGGGCAGAGGATTTGGTGTTGTTTCGAAGGAAATCAGGAAACTCGCTGAGGAATCCTCAAGAGCTGCAAAGGAAATAACAGGTATCATCCATGATACTATAGAAAAAACACATAAAGCTGTTTCGCACATTAATAACACCCATACTTTAATTGATGAACAAAAAGATGCTTTAAAGATAACAGAAGAAGCATTCAGCAACATTAAAACGACCTATGATGGGATTGTTCATAATTTTAAGCAGACAGCTGTTCATATGAATACAATAAACGGCAAGTCGAAACTTATTTCAGAGCAAATTCAGCAAATGACAGATACAGCAGAGGTGTTTGCGGCTAATACGGAAGAAATATCAGCTTCTGGCCAAGAACAGCTGGCATCAACAGAACTGATAGCTTCCTCTTCAAAAGACTTGCATTTGCTTGCAGAGGAATTAAATACAGAAGTAAATAAATTTAAAGTAAAGAGCGGCTGGTAAAATGCCGTTCTTTTTATGTTGGAAATTGTTACTATTAATAACCATTATTAAAAAAGTTACTTAAACCAAAACTAAGTATAGAGAAGAAGTATAGATTTGATAAAAAACCCTCCCATTAATTTCTAATGGTAATTATTTGTTAATGCTCTTGGTAATGCAAGCAATATCTTACCAAGAATGTGTAAGTGACCTTTGGGGGAAAATACTTCGCGTAGCGAAGTTGTAGTGATTGACATGAAAAACTAACAGGATTATTATTGTTATGATAAATAACTAAGGTAATAAAAAGTAACTCATATACCATTGAATGGTTTTAGATATGGAGGTTTAAGTGATGGAATCAATGACATTTGTGTTATTTGGTGCGACAGGTGATCTTGCGAAGAGGAAAATATATCCTGCTCTTTATAATTTATATTTAGACAATAAAATGCCGCAGGCCATCTCCATTTTCGGATTAGGAAGAAAAGAATTCACAGATGCTACTTTCCAAGAGCATGTGCGAAAATCAATTGAAACTTTTTCGAGAAGAAAAGCTGCAGACAATAAACAATTGGAGGCATTTATTGAAAGCTTCCGTTACAGCATTTTGGATGCAACAAAAATAGAGGATTATCAAACGCTGTTGGAAAAGGTGGAAAAGCGGGAAGCTGAACTGAACATACCGCAAAATCGCATGTTCTATCTGTCTGTTGGTCCAGAGTTCTTTGATCTCATCGCCTTAAACCTGAAGGAAAGCGGTTTGGGCAATACGGCTGGATGGAAGAAACTGATTATCGAAAAGCCGTTCGGTCATGATCTCCCTTCAGCCAGAGAGCTTAATGACAGATTAAGCAAAGCATTCCAAGAGGAAGAAATTTATCGTATTGACCACTATTTAGGGAAACCAATGGTCCAAAATCTCGAAGCATTAGAATTCGCTAATCCAGTCTTGCGGGCATTATGGAATAAGCAGCATATTGCAAATGTACAAATTACTGCAAGTGAAATGGTAGGAGTCGAAGAAAGGGCAGGCTATTACGACCATGTCGGCGCTCTTCGTGATATGGTTCAGAACCATTTACTGCAAATGCTGATGATGACTGCTATGCATACTCCGGAAAAAGTTGGTCCAGAGCAAATTCGTGAGGAAAAGCGAAAAGTAATGGAAGCACTTCGTCCGGTTCAAGGACAGAATATCGAAGAAAATATTGTCAGAGGACAATACAGCAGCGGTGAGGTGAATGGCCAATCTTCCGTGAGCTATCGGGATGAACCAAATATTAAGGAAAATTCTAATACGGATACATTTATAGCAGCACGACTATGGATTGACAATGAGATGTGGGAAGGGGTCCCATTCTATATTAGAACAGGGAAAAAAATGAAGGAAAAATCAACCCGTATTGTTATCGAGTTCAAGGATACGCTTAAAAATCTATATGAAGACAAGCAGGATCAGGTTGTTCCTAATCTTTTGATCATAGAAATCAGTCCGAATGAGAATATCAAATTAAGGCTTAATAGCAAGAGCCCATTCGAGAATGGCAAAATAGACCAAGTCGAAATTGATCTTACAGATGTACCTAAGGATGTTCCAGAAGCATATGAACGCTTGATATTTGATGCAATCAAGGGAGATTCCACTTTCTTTGCTCATTGGGATGAGGTTGAGCTGTCTTGGGAATGGGTGCAACCGATATTAGATGCATTTGAACAAAATGATGTGCCGCTGCACTTCTATCCAGCTGGATCTAATGGACCAGAAGCGTCTGAAAAACTACTTGCAGCCAATGGATTTAAATGGTGGTTAGACAGCAAGCCGGCCAATGCGAGTAAATTAGTTTCCATGACATAACAACACGCAAACTGCACATATTGGCAATAGAAATGGAACATGATATAGGTATTATCAGCTGTCTCAGATTGTATGCATAAAGTTTTTATTGCCAATTGGTATATGTCTGAAAAATAAATACATTTTTTTCACAGTTAATCAGGAGGGGTTAGTATGAAAGTTGGTTTAATTGGTTTAGGGAAGATGGGTTTAAATTTAGGGAAGAATCTATTGGATCACAATCATCAAGTTTCTGCATTTGATTTAAATCCAAGCGCTGTTTCCGAAATGAAGGAATATGGAGCGGATGGTACTACAAGCTTAACAGAACTTGTTCAATCATTGGAAACGCCGAGAGTGCTTTGGATTATGGTTCCTCATAATGTGGTAGATTCCGTTATAGGTGAAATGGCTCCATTATTAGCTAAAGGAGATATTGTAATCGAGGCTGGAAACTCCCATTACAAAGAATCAATCCGCAGATATAATGAGCTTAAGGAATTCGGAGTGCACTTTATGGATGTAGGTACATCTGGAGGAATGGCAGGTGCACGTAATGGCGCATGCTATATGATTGGCGGCGATCAAGCGGCATGGGATGTAGTGGAACCAATCTTCCGTGATACTGCTGTTGAAAATGGCTATTTCTTCGCTGGAGAAGCAGGCAGCGGACACTTCTTNAAAATGGTCCATAACGGAATTGAATATGGTATGATGGCAGCAATCGGAGAAGGATTTGAAGTTCTAGAGAAAAGTGACTTTAACTACGATTATGAAAAGGTTGCAAAGGTTTGGAATAATGGCTCTGTCATCCGCTCATGGCTGATGGAATTGACAGAGAACGCGTTTTCGAAAGATGCAAAATTAGATGAAATTAAAGGGATTATGCATTCATCCGGAGAAGGAAAATGGACGGTCGAAACGGCGCTTGATTTACAAGCAGCAACTCCTGTTATCGCAATGTCTCTTTTAATGCGTTACCGCTCCCTTGAAAACGATACATTTACAGGTAAAGTTGTAGCTGCACTCCGCAATGAGTTCGGCGGGCATGCTGTGGAAAAGAAATAATCTAAACTAGTTTTAAAACCTTTAAGCAGCATGCTTAAGGGTTTTTTTCATATGAGCACGTTCTAAGTATATCTCTGCAAATACGTTTATAATAATAGGAACAAATAAAACTTGATCGGAGGAGCAGGGAGATTGAGATTAAGTGTATTGGATCAATCCGTGATTAGCAGCGGGTCGACAGCTCATACTGCGTTGAAAAACACAGCAGCACTGGCACAAATAACAGAAGAACTAGGGTATGAGAGATTCTGGGTGGCGGAACACCATAATGCAAACGGCATTGCAGGTACATCTCCTGAAGTACTGATTTCCCATATAGCTGCTAGAACAAAGCACATCAAAGTAGGTTCAGGCGGTGTCCTTTTGCCGCAATACAGTCCTTTTAAGGTAGCAGAAAACTTCAAGGTGCTGGAAGCTTTGTATCCAAATCGTATTGATTTGGGGATTGGCAGATCCCCAGGAGGATCTCCAGAAACGCGGCTTGCCTTAACAGATGGTATTCGGAAAAGCTTAAATGAATTCCCTAGGCAAGTAATGGACTTACAGAAGTACATTGTTGGCAATCAGCATGAAAAGAATACTGTAACTGCTTATCCTGTCCATGACAGTTTGCCTGAACTGTGGATGCTGGGAGTGTCTCATCGAGGTGCTAGACTAGCCGCAGAGTTAGGTATTGCTTTCACCTTTGGTCATTTTATTGCACCATTGAATGGAAGAAGGGCGATGGAATATTATTATAAGCATTTTCAGCCGTCTGTTCATGCAAGTAAGCCAAAAGCTAATATTTGCATTTTTGTTATCTGTGCTGACACTTCTGACAAAGCGGAGGAGCTGGCAGCAAGCCTGGACTTATGGCTGCTCGCGCTCGGTAAAGGGGAAGCTAATGCTGAAATTTTAAGCCCTGAGCAGGTCAATCGTAAAGTGCTGTCTCAGGAAGATAAAAAAGTAATTATGGAAAATCGCCGGAGAATGGTTGTCGGCACAAAGGAAACCGTTAGACAAGAGCTCCTGCGCTTAAGTGAGCTTTATAACACAGATGAATTTATGATTTTAACGAATGTTTATCGTTTTGAAGACAAAGTGAGATCATATGAACTGCTGGCAGACATAAACTTTTAAGTAATAAAAAAACCTGAAGGAAAAATTTTTCAGGTTTTTTCTGTA
>Ga0058696_1000266_pt1 | contig 22567 bp, 21 predicted proteins | sample AgamicMgSfrz_FD_55077 | JGI IMG/M metagenome (GOLD analysis project Ga0058696, IMG submission 55077) | Agave microbial communities from Guanajuato, Mexico - Mg.Sf.rz | ecosystem: Host-associated > Plants > Phyllosphere > Phylloplane/Leaf | place: Guanajuato, Mexico | collected 2012-05-30 | reverse complement strand
AAGTATATCGGTAAAAACTTTTGCATCTCCTCCTTGTTCGCTATCATTATGCTTGCTGTTGTAGAATCGACTTTGCATCATGTCGAACCATTTACAACGGACCCGCTTCTTGCGACTGTTTTCGGGGGACTGCTGCTTGGCTCTGGAGTCGGACTGGTGATTCGCAATTCTGGAGCTTTAGATGGCACAGAAATCCTCGGCATTCTTTTATCGAAGAAAATGCCCTTTTCTGTTGGNGAATTCGTCATGTTCCTGAACGTTTTTGTGTTCACATGGGCAGGGTTTGTGCTTGAGTGGGAACAAGCCATGTTTTCAATCCTAACCTATTATATCGCCAGCAAAGCAATTGATGCTGTCATACAAGGGTTTGATGACACAAAAGCAGCAATGGTCATCACAAACGAATACGAAGAAATCGCAGCAGCCCTGTCAGACCGCCTTGGAAGAGGTGTAACAAAACTAAAAGGAAAAGGCGGCTACCTCGATCAAGAAAAAGAAGTGCTTTATGTTGTTTTCACACGACTTGAAATAGCCAAATTCAAAAGCATTGTCCTTGAGATTGATCCAAATGCTTTTATTACGATTATGGATACACAAGAGGCACATGGGGGGAAATTTAAGAATGCGATTCACTGAGAGAAATACAGCCTAGGGTATGAGTATTGTATTAGGCTGTATTAACAAAATAAAACCTTGATCGAATCTCCTATTCAATCAAGGTTTTACTACTCTATAAGACTTACTTTTTTATCAAATTCTGCTTACACCATAAACAACACAATCGGCAGCGTAACAATACTAGCTAATGTACTAAATAACGTNGCTGTCGATACAAAATCCGGCTCTGTTCCATATTGGAGGGCGTACATCGTTGTATTCGCGGCTGACGGCATCGCAGCTAAAACGATCATAACTTGTTTTAGCATATCATCAACCGGAAGCACTAATGTCATTCCCCATGCAATTAGCGGGGAGACGACGAGTCTTAACGTTAACGCAAAGGATAATGGCTTAACTTGAATTTTTTTGACAGATATTTTTGCTAATGTCATTCCTAAAACAAGCATAACTGTTGGGATGGCTGCATCCCCTACCATCTTAATGGCATCAAGCATCGTTGGAGATAATGGGATATTTAAAAAATGAAAAATTACACCGAGCAATGCACCATACATGATGGGCACTTTCAGGACTTTCTTCCAAGTGTCATTTGCGCCTTCATTGTCTTGCGATCCTTTTGCAGCAAAATAAACGCCGATTGTTGCCATAATCAGCTGCTGGATAACCATCAGGATAACGGCGTAATGAAGAGCTGGCTCTCCAAATGCGAACAAGATAAGAGGAGTGCCATAGTTTCCATTATTCATAAAGGCGGATGACAGAATCATTCCGCATGTTTTTTTAACATCATAACCTCTTAGCATTGCGACAATATATATAATTCCAATGATGCAAAAAACGAGTGCTAATGCATAAATGGCCATCATGAGATAGTCCATGTTAAAGGTTGTTTCATAAAAAACGCTGAAGGACAATAACGGTGTCATTAAATAAACCGTCATTGTCGTAATCGACTTTGTGTTTATATGGAGAACTTTTTCACCGACAAAGCCGACAGCAAAAATAAAAAATATTGGCAACAGGACTGTAACAAACTGCATTGGTTTTCGCTTCCTATCTTATGAATTCAACGTAGACTAGTTTCTAACTTGACCATTTCCATATATATAATATTTCGATGATGTCAAAGCTTTTAGTCCCATTGGTCCTCTTGCGTGGAGCTTTTGTGTACTGATGCCGATTTCCGCCCCATATCCGAATTCAAACCCGTCAGTAAAGCGCGTGCTTGCATTATGGTAAACAGCTGCTGCATCAACACTGGATAAGAAAACATCTGCATTTCCCCTGCTTTCCGTGATAATTGCCTCTGAATGCTTCGTGCCGTACGTATTGATATGGGTGATTGCTTCTATTACATCACTAACAATTTTCACACTGATTTTCAACGCGGAATACTCTGTATACCAGTCCTCTTCTGTTGCTGGCAAGACGTCTGCAAAGTCATTTGTAACCGTACTGTCGCCATATATTTCAACACTATGATCAGCTAAAGACTGCAGCAATTCTTGGCCGTATTGATTATACCAATTTTTGTGTATCAGGATTGTTTCTAAAGCATTACAGACAGATGGACGCTGTGTTTTGCCGTTAAGGCTAATTGAAAGGGCCATTTGTCTATTTGCACTTTCATCGATAAATAAATGACAGTTTCCAGCGCCTGTCTCAATAACAGGGACGGAGGCTTCTTTAACAACTGTATCAATCAGATTTTTGCCACCTCTTGGGATAAGTACATCCAAGTATTCTGTTAAATGGAACAGCTCTTTTGCTGTCTCTCTGCTAGTATCTTCGATAAGTTGAACTGCATTTTCAGGTAGAGCTGACTTCTTTAATGCAGCATGAATCGCACGTACTATAGCAATATTGGAGCTCGCTGCAGAAGAACTGCCTCTGAGCAAGATGGCATTGCCTGTCTTTATTGACAGAGTTGCTGCATCTACTGTTACATTTGGTCTTGCTTCATAAATCATGCCCATCACACCGATTGGCACCGTTTTTTTGCGAATGAGCAAGCCATTCTCTTTTTGAATTTCTTCCAGTGTNGTCCCAATTGGATCTTCAAGTTCAATGAGCTGTCTTATCGCCAGCGCCATGTCTTCTATCCTTTTTTCATTAAGCATAATTCTGTCCAAAACAGATTCTGTTAATCCTGCTTTTTCTCCGTTGATCAAGTCTACTTTGTTTTGTTCAATAATATAGGCTTGATCGACTAAAAGCTGATCTGCAATAAGCTCAAGCGCCTTATTTTTATCACCTGTTGTAAATTTCCACAGCTCTCTGCTTGCCTGCTGTGCTAACTTTCCTTTCGTTTGCACTTCTCCCATTTTCAAGACCCCCTTTATATTTTCACCCAGCTATTGCGGTGGATAACCTCCTGCAGTCCTTCTTGTTTGCGCAGTTTTCCTGCCAATAGGTCCGTCAGTTCGTTTGAGCCGTATAAAACTTCCCCTTTACCGATTAAACCAGATGTGCCAAACACTTCAACGACATCACCCTTTTCAAATATTCCTTCTACTTTATAAATGCCTGCCGGCAATAAGCTACTTCCCTTTTGAAGCAGCGCTAGCTCTGCGCCTTCATCAACATATACTTTTCCTTCCACCTTTGAGTGCAGGGCAATCCATTGTCTATTGCTTGTAATCGCACTCAATCCGTCAGAACCGATGTAGGTGCCGTCTCCTTTTCCTGCGAGGACATCCAGGAGCTTATCTTCTCCATACCCACTGCCAATAAACACTTGTACACCTAAACTAAGAGCCGTCTCTGCCGCAATGAGCTTCGACTTCATGCCCCCTGTTCCCACTTTTGAACCGCTGCCTTTGGCTCCTTCCAGAAATTCAGGTGTTACTTTTTCAATATAATCAAGACGTTTAGCACTTGAGTTTTCTTTTGGATTGCTGTCATACAGTCCATTAATATCTGTCAAAATAATCAGCTGTTCTGCATGGATTAATCCGCTTACTAAGGCAGACAGCATATCGTTGTCACCGAATGTGAGCTCTTCAACAGATACTGTATCATTCTCATTGATAATCGGAAGGATGCCTCTTTCCAAAAGCTCTGACAAAGTGGAATATGCATTACGATAACGTTCCTTCTTGCTGAAATCATTTCTTGTCAGCAATATTTGAGCAGGTACGATTCCATATTCTTTCAAGCTCTCCGTATAATGCTGAATCAACAGACCTTGACCGACTGCAGCGGCAGCTTGTTTTCCTTTTAGCGTCACTGGCCGCGACGGATATCCTAGCTGCTTGAATCCAGCTGCAACGGCACCAGATGAAACAAGTATTACTTCCTTACCTACTCTCTTTAACGCAGCAATACTTGCAATATGATCCTTTAGTTTAAGCTGATCGATTTCTCCCTTTGAATTTGTCAGCGAACTGCTGCCGATTTTCACCACTATTCTTTTTCTGTCCAAAACGATTACCTCCAACATTCCGAATCATTTATCTGTTTGACTGTAATAAAAAAAAGCCCCTTTCATCCCTGTAAAAAGGACGAAAAGAGCTTTCCGTGGTACCACCTTAATTGGACAAAAGACTGAAACTTTTATCCCACTTTGTCTGATAACGCCAGATAATACGCCTAGTTTTCTAGGACTCGAAAGGCAGGTTCTGCGGCATGTCGTCATGGAGCCTTTCAGCTTATAAGCTCCACTCTCTTTTACGGATGGTTATCGCATACTAATCCTTTCTCTTCGTTCGCTTCTTCTTTTTTATTTATTATATCAGTTATTTTTATTGTTTCAACACTATTTTCTATGGTTATTTTTTTAATACTGGCTCTTGTTCTGTCTTTAATGCCCATTTGCGAATAGCATATGCCACACCATTTTCATCATTCGTTTTTGTCGTAACATCAGCCGTTTCTTTGACGACTTCCTGAGCATTACCCATTGCGACCCCAATGGCGGCTTCTTTAATCATGCTTATATCGTTTAAACTGTCTCCCGCTGCCATCACCTCATCCATTGTGATGCCAAGTCGTTCACAAACTGTTTTCAACCCTCTTGCCTTATTAATACCTAATGCGTTCACTTCAATATTTACAAGAGATGAATTGCTGATTTCAAAGATATTTCTTGCCTGCAGTTCATTCAGGACTTCGTTTCTAATTGCATCGTCATCAATATGATAGCCGAACTTCAGCCATTCCAGTGAATCAATATCCTCTGGCATTTCGTTATTCCAAAGCTTATCGCAGCTGATTGCCCAAGTTTTCGCACCATGTTTTTGGGCAAGTTCCCAAAGCCAGCGCATTTGTTCAGCTTCTACTAAATTACGCTCAATTAAATTTCCTTGCCAATCCCATATCTCACTGCCGTTAACTGTAACTAAATATGTTTTAAGAAATAGACTTTCAGCATGGTCCTTGCATGTTGCGATTGATCTGCCCGTACTTAGAACAACATGAATGCCGGCATCTTGTGCCTCCTTAATTGCTTTCCGGTTTTCCTCAGGGATTTCGCCATTACTATTTAATAATGTTCCGTCCATATCAAGGGCAATTAGCTTTATTACTTTTTTTTCTTCATTGGTCATTTTTGTTGGTCCTCCAAATCTAGTTTCTTAGAAGTGATAGCCAAAATCATGACTGTCATTCATTTTTAATACGATCGCTGTAGATACCATTCCATACCATAGTATACATATACCTGCATAATAAGTAAAAAAATTTCAATTATTAACAAAACTTTAATAATCATAAAGTTTTATGCACTTTTAGCTAACCCTAGTTTTGTTAAATTGCGGGAAAATATACTATGTAACACCATTCCAATAATGACAATTCCAATTCCGAGCAGTGAAACCGGGCTCGGCAAACCAGCAGATAAGAATACCATTTCACCAATTAAAGCAAAAAGCACTTCAAAGGACTGTGTGGCTTCTACAGCACCGAGTTTCTGCATGTTATCCTTTGCTAAATCTGTTGCTGCAAAAAAGAGAATAGTGGCAACCACACCGGAAAATATAGCAACAATTCCTGACTGGTATACTTGCATAGCAGACGGTGCACCAGCTGTCATCCATCCATAGACAGATAAGATAATCCAAAATGGCAAACTGGCGATTGTCATGCCAAGCACACGCTGAAAAACATCAAACCGACCACCTGCCACTTCCATCATTTTACGATTGCCCAGCGGATAAGCGAATGATGCAACAAGGATGGGAATAAGACAGAGCAGTGCTTGTGAAAGTGATAAACTCATCGCAAATTCAATCTGCATAACGGCAATTCCAATTATAATTAAAAAGGAAAAGCTTAAGCTGTTTAGGGGTATTTTTTTTCTAACATAGATAATGTTGCCATTCTTTGTGACTACCTGTTCCATAAACAGCGGTGCAAGGAGCGTACCAGAAATGATCGTCAGCTGCCATGTTCCTGCAACTAACCAGCCTGGCCCATAAGCAGACGCAAAACATATAAACGAGTAGAAAATCCCAAACCCAACAGAACTCCATAAAATCCACTTGAACGCATTATCCCGAAGCTCCAGTAAAATGGGTTTAAGATTACCTCTGAATAAAACGATTAAAACTAAAAAGGGAACCATAAAAAAATAGCGCAATGACGCACTCCAAACCCAGCTTCCACCATTCATCTCCATTGCTTTATTCAACACAAAAGTAAACGCAAAAAAAAAGGCTGAAGCCACTCCTAACAGAATCGGCCGCATGTTACCAACACCTCCACAAATAAATTAACTTATAACCAATATATCGCATATTAAATACTTACTTCAATTACTAATTTTACAAAAAAGAAAAAGATGCCTTATAAAAAGGCATCCTTATTATTTAGCGTTGGTATTGAACACGATGAAGATTAGCGAAAATCCCGCCTTTTTCAATCAATTCATCATGTCCTCCTTCCTCTTCGATCCCGTTTTCTGTAACTACCACAATACGGTCGGCATTGCGGATTGTTGCAAGTCTGTGGGCAATCACTAATGTTGTGCGGTTTTTTGCAAGTTCATTTAATGATGCTTGAATAATTTGCTCTGTTTCTGTATCCAGAGCAGAGGTTGCTTCATCAAGAATAAGAATTGGCGGGTTTTTCAAGAACATTCTCGCAATCGCAAGCCTCTGCTTCTGGCCTCCGGACAGCTTTAAGCCCCGCTCTCCTATTTGCGTTTCATAACCGTCAGGCAGCTTGCGAATTAAATCCTCCAAATGAGCTCTTTTAACTGCAGCATGTATCTCCGCATCTGTTGCATCTAGTTTTCCATAAGCAATATTCTCTTTTAAAGTTCCTGTGAACAAAAATACATCCTGCTGGACAATTCCAATTTGGGAACGCAAGGAATGCTTCGTCATATCACGAATGTCCATACCGTCAATTTTTATTGCACCGTTAGTTACGTCATAGAATCTTGGAACTAATGAACAAATCGTCGTTTTTCCTGCACCGGACGGACCGACAAAGGCAACCGTTTCTCCTGCTTTAATATTCAGGTTGATTTGATCCAAAACAGTTCTGCTGTCATAGCCGAATGTCACGTCATTAAATTGGATATCCCCACGCAATTCAGGCACTTCAACAGCATCTTTCCGATCTTGAATTTCAGGCTCTGAATCAAGAAGTTCTAGGAAACGTCTAAATCCAGCCATACCTTTCGGGTACAGCTCAAGCAATGTGCTGATTTTATCAATCGGCTTTTGCAAAATATTAACATAAAGAATAAATGCTACTAGTTCCCCGTTTGTCAGCTGGCCATTGAATGTTAGCCACGCTCCGTAAACCAATACAACTAACGTGAAAAAGCGCATTAACATGTAAACGGAAGATGAAGTCAATGACATTACTTTGTAAGCAACGATTTTCGCTTTTCTGAAACGTTTATTATTAACAGAAAAACGCTCCATTTCAAACTTCTCGTTCGTAAAGGATTGGACAACACGCACACCAGATACACTGTCTTCGACACGAGCATTAACATCGGCAATATCTCCGTACATATGCTTCCATGCCTTATTCATGCTTTTATTGCAATACGTGATAAGCCATACTAGCACCGGCACGATGAATATAACGATTAGTGCGAGCTTCACATTAATTGTCAGCATAATCCAGAAGGCGCCAACAAATGTCATGATTGCAATGAACAAATCTTCTGGTCCATGATGGGCAAGCTCCCCAATATCGAACAAGTCATTCGTAATTCTGCTCATGACATGACCTGTTTTAGTATTGTCAAAGAACTTGAAGCTTTGTTTTTGAACATGGTTAAATAGCTGTGCTCTCATATCCGTTTCAATATTAATGCCAAGCTTATGTCCCCAGTAGTTAACAATATATTGCAAATAAGTGCTTATTAAATATAATGCCAGCAAGCCACAGCTTACAGAGACGATGGTACTCCAATTACCCTCGGGAAGGAGCTTATCAATGAACCAAGTAACGGCCATTGGGAAGGCAAGTTCCAATATTGCCACAATGACAGCGCTCGAAAAATCAAGAATGAATAGTTTTTTATGTGGTAAATAGTAGGTGAAAAAACGCTTTATCATCATATGCTCCTTTAATTTTATTAAACAGTTCTATTTGAGAATCATTATTGATTATAGATGTTTACCCTTATTTATTCAAGGAAAATATTTTCATTATCGAAATAGTCGCAATTTAATTCCATTACAAACGAACAAGTTGTAAAAATAGTAAATTTTCAGTATTTTTTGAATTGTTAAAGGATTTGTCATTATTAGCAGCGAACTAAGTATATACTTACAAAATGGAGTACGTGTTAAAGAACTTCAAAATCTGGCATAAGGAGAGTGTGAGAGGATTGGATTATCATTTATTGACGTTTGTCACAGTTGCTGAAAAGAAAAACTTTACTAGAGCTGCCGAAGAGCTCCATATTACACAATCTGCTGTAACGCTTTCCATTAAAGCTTTGGAAAAGAAGTATGAAGTTAAATTCTTCGATCGAACGAACAAATACGTCCGGCTCACTCGAGCTGGTGAAATATTATATTATCATGCCAAGCGAATCCTCAAGGAATATGAACAGGCTGAAGGTCTTATCGATGATATTACTAAGGTTGTGAGCGGTCCCCTCTTAATTGGATCGAGCTATACCTTCGGTGAGTACTTACTGCCAAGATATATTTCTGATTTCATGAAAGTACATCAATTGATAGAACCGAAAGTCTCAATCAACAACTCCAGCAAAATCATCAAACAAGTGCTTGATGGCGGCCTTGATATTGGTATTATAGATGGCGAGGTCAAAAGTCATCCTCACCTTCACATCACTCCTTTTGAACAAGATGAACTGGTAATAATCGTAAGTTCCGATCATCCTTTAGCAAGCTTTCGCACAATAGATTTAGAAAGCCTATACGGTGAAACATGGATTTTAAGGGAAGAGGGTTCCGGTACACGGGAGGTTATTGACAAACTATTTGAAAAGCATGCCTTTTCCCCTCTTATTTTAAGATCGTTTGGAAGCACGCAAATCATTAAAGAATCTGTTGAAGCTGGAATCGGTATTTCGATTGTTTCCAAGTATTCGATTCAAAAAGAGCTTCATATGAAAACAATCCATTCTATCCGGCTAAAAAATGAACCGGTTAACCGAAACTTTTCCTTTGTTATCCCTAAGACAGATATTCAAACTCGTTCTGTTGAGCTCTTCACCCAACACTTAAAATCAAAAAATGACCTCTCATTTGAAGCCAGCTTTTCTAAATAAAGTGTTTTAAAATAGCTCTTCTAACAAGTCATCTAAAAAACTGTTGACAAACTTAAGTGATGGTAAGTTTTGTCGGCAGTTTTTATTTTTTGATGCTTTTAACACTGCAAAGCTTACCACCCGCTTTTAAAAAGTTTCGAGCAGTAAACTTTGGCACTATCAGACAAACTTATAGCCTTTTATGTTATGTATTTTCCAGCAAATCATATTCCATTCTTTTTGCTGCAGTTGCTTTTTCCTCTGGTCCAACTAATCTTTCCACAAGATGAAAGGCCATGGTAATACCTGCAGAAATGCCGCCTGATGTAACAATCCTGCCTTCATCCACAAATTTCACTCCTTTTACTACGTCTACCTTCGGGAAAAGTTCTGCCAACCTGTCGTAAGAAGCCCAATGTGTCGTTGCCTTTTTACCATCTAAAAGTCCTGCTTTTGCAAGCAGCAAGGCGCCTGTACAGACAGATGTCGTCAGTTCCGTTGATTTATCTTGTTTTTTTATCCATTCTATCAGTTTATCATTATGTAATTCTGTCAATCTTGCTCCAGGTCCGCCTGGAATGATTAGAATATCAAATACTGGGGCATTTTCAAATGAATAGCTTGGCAGCACTTGTAGCCCGTTTCTTGCTGCAATCAACTCGCCTGTTTCGGAAACTGTTTCTACCTTAAATGGTTTAATATTCTCAGAATCCTTAAAAGCTGCAATCGACAGCACCTCAAAAGGACCTGCAAAATCTAGTACTTCCACATCATCAAACAACAAAATGCCAACACTTTTTGTTTCCATGTTTACCTATCCTTTCGTTATAAAACTATATAACAACGATTCACTAGAGATAGAAAATCATATGCTGTTCATCAAAATATTGCCCATTAACTTTTAAGGCGTTTTTTTCTACTCCAAAAACAGTAAATCCAAATGATTCGTATAAAGCAATAGCCCCTTCATTAGTAGAGACAACAGCCAAAAGCAATTGCTCAATATCATGTCTCTTTGATAGGGTAATTACCTCTGTCAAAAGCCGTTTGCCAATCCCCCTATGGCGATAATCATCTTCGATAAAAAAAGACAGCACACTTGCCTTATGCTTAATTTTCTTATAGGTTTCCTTTTGAAGTGTAATACTGCCAACAAGGCGATCCACAACAAAAGCCCCAATGGTAATCCTTGTCGGATCCTTCAAAAGCGCAGTAATCCTTTTAATCGGATAGAGCCGTTTAAGTTCTTCTTCCATCGTTAATAAAAATGCATCCGGATGCTGCTTTAATGTGGTTAACCGTAAATTCCAGTAATCTTTCGCATCCTTTGGCTTCAGCACCCTTACCTGCAAAAACAATCCCCCCTTTCTATGTTGTCAAATGGCTATTGTTTAAGGAAAACACTCTGCAAGGTTTCTATCTTAATAATTCCATGTTTCCTATATGCTTTCCTTCTACGCGGTGAATTTTCTGATAAATTTATGGTACGATAGTAAAAAATCAATTTTATAGGAGTTTTACTTCATGTTTATCGTCCATTCAACTTTCCCAGTGCCAGATAAAAAAGCAGATGAGGTCATTAATATTTATAAAAATCGTTCTCGTTTAGTCGATAAAAACCATGGCTTTATCCGTTTCCTGCTGCTCCAAAATGAAAAAAACAAAGGAGAAATCACGGTTCAATTGGAATGGGAAACAAAAGAGGATTACTTGAAGTGGGTCAGGAGTACAGAGTATAAGGATATTCACGAGCTCGAGAAAAAATACCCTGATAAGGAACTAGCTTCCATTATACCTACCGTAAAACAATTTACAGTTGTTGCTAAGTAAACCGTTATGCAAAACCGGTTGCTTTAATGACAGCCGGTTCTTTTCAAACATTTAAAACTAAACTCTTCCTGCGATATANGCTTAATACAATCCCAATTAGTAGTNAATTTAGAACAGTAGGTGTTAATCTGTAGCTGATAAGGGCAGTGACATGAAAAGCTGCGGGAATAGACCCAAAATCATGCCAACATTATATATACTTTGTCCAAGGCACTCTACTCTCTTCNAACCATTCTAAACCAAAGAAAGTTTTTGATCAGGCTAAAAACNGGGAANAACTATAAAACATAGATTGCTATCCCTGTTTTCTTAAGTATTGTTTTAAAAAGTGCACATCACTTGCAAAACGTAATGNTTTCGATTATCATAGTGAATATAAATTAATATGAGGTGATAATATGAAAGCAAACATACATCCAAATTATGAAAAGGTAGTATTTATGGATACGAATAGCGGCTTCAAGTTTCTAACTGGTTCTACGAAAAAATCAAATGAAACAATTGAATGGGAAGATGGAAATACTTATCCGCTTATTAAGGTAGAGACTAGTTCTGATTCACATCCATTTTACACAGGTAAGCAGAAATTCGCCGATAAAGGCGGAAGAGTTGATCGCTTCCTTAAAAAGTACAATATGTCAGAGAATAATTAATCGTTTAAAAACCATAGTATAAATCGCAACAATTCCGAATACCCTTCCATTCTTCTGATATGAAAGTAATTTTTACAGGTTCCATATTACAAAAAGAATGTTTTTACAATAAGGAAGTGCCTTTAGCGTAGATAGCTGATTCAGAGGCATAGTTATTATCAATTCTTAAAGAGCAGCTGCCTCATCAGCAGGCAGCCGCTCACTTTAAGATTAAATTAACTGAAAAAGTCAGTAAATGCACCAAATTGAAGATGAGCTTCTCTACTGGAAAAAAGCAAAACTTTTATCAGCGGATTGTTTGTACAGAACAATGATGTAAATATAACTAACTTTAAAACCAGACTTTTATTATTCTGGTTTTTTCTTTTAACATTAATTACTCCAAACTAAATCAAGCAGATCATCCACTTTCTTCCTTCTCTTTACCCTCTTTGTATGAATAATATTTCCATTCACCATCACCATTGATATCTCTGAAAGTGCTCTTATATTGTCTGACGGGTTTTCCTTCATTATAATTAAGTCTGTCTATTTTCCGATATCAATCGTGCCTGTTACATTATCAATCCCTAGGATTTCTGCATTTGTCTTTGTTACCTTTTCAATTGACCTAAAAGAGAATCCAATTTCGTTTTTTGTATAAGATGATCCAGTTCCCGCCATATATTATAGGCGTAACAAATGGCATCGCTGCATCTGTGCCAATCCCCATTTTGATATCATGTTCTACTGCCTGCTGCACGCTTCTTAGCATCGAGTTGTAAACTCGCTGGGAATTCCCCTTCACTGTTTGACTTACATTCGTTTGCTCAAATCCAATTTTGTACTAGGATAACCTGCCTGCATAGTTGGTATTAAAGCAGTATACCCCTTTTAAAGCTTTCGGTAATATTTTAGTAATATAAAAAGTGCTCTCCTTTATGAAAAGGAAAGCACCTATTGTAGAAATAACTTGCAATTATAGACTGCTAATTAACTCTGCGTTTAAATCTAATAAAAGCAATTAACCAGGCCACGTATACACAGGCAGTAAGTGCCCATGTTAAAAATATCCCTAATCCTAAGCCAATATTTGCATCTTCATAATTATTTATCATATCGTCAATCACGACATATAACATAGGTGCAGCACAAATTAAGTACCCTAAAACACTAAAACCAATATGAGTTTTATTCTTAAAGAAAAAAACAAATGGAACCAACAGAACCACTAGCGTCAGAATAACAATAGCAATCATACATAACCTCCAACATAAAAAGTATTATATTGTAATTATACACTATATAAGTAATAATGTTTTAATAATTAACTTTAATTACAAAATAGTAAATATAATTTATCCACAACACAATTAGACTTATAATGGTGACATTTTGAAAATAGACGATTAAATGTTTTAGTTTATAGAAGATTTTTAGTGTAGGAAAAGATTTTAATAGCTATTTTGCTAGAACTATCCATAAAAAAACTTTCTTCATGTTCACCATTTAAAAAACTCATCTTTATTTATATATAATTTACTTCTATAATCTTAGGAGACAACTAATAGAGATAGATAGGTGGAACATGATGATTTTAATGGGAGCTATAGTTAATGGCATAGGGATCATGATTGGTTCTTTACTTGGCAGTTTTCTTCGGAGGATACCTAGTAATATGAAGGAAGCTGTTATGAATATAATGGGATTATCCATTGTAGTCTTAGGAATTCAAATGGCACTTAAAACAGAGAATTTTACGATTGTTATTTTGAGTCTTTCGATAGGTGCGATAATTGGTGAATTATTAGCGATTGAAGATAAAATTACCAAGCTGGGTGAGTGGTTAGAGAAAAAAGTTGGTTCAAATAAACAAGGAAGCATTTCACAAGGTTTTGTTACCGGCACCTTAATATTCGCTATAGGGGCAATGGGTATTATTGGTGCTTTAGACAGCGGAATTAGGGGCAATCACGATGTGTTATATACAAAAACGATTATTGATACATTTATTGCTATTATATTAACTTCCACTATAGGAATAGGCGTTCTTTTTTCTGCTGTTCCGGTAATATTATATGAAGGATTAATTGCTGTGTTTGCAACCCAAATAGATCGGGTTATTCCGCAAGAATTAATGGATCAATTTATAGTGGAAATGTCAGCGACTGGTGGGGTTATGATTATTACTATTGGCTTAAATTTAATAGGACTGACTAAATTCAAAGTAGCTAACCTTCTTCCTGGATTACTAGTGGCATTATTGCTTGTTTCTATTATGTTTGGTCATAAACTCTTCTTTTAATAGCTTCATATAAAACAGGCAGAAAATATTTTCTGCCTGTTTTATATGGGGATAATGATGGTTCTGATGTTTTTCCTTAAACAGATACCCTCTTACTGGCTGCTATTAAGCTTCTTATTCCATCTAAGTCATTTTTCTCAAACAACTCTATTATTTTGCTGCCGACGATTACGCCGTCACAATACTGGGTCATATTTTTAACATGCTGAGGTGTTGAAATACCGAAGCCTGCTAATACTGGAATTGAGCTGACTTCTTTTACTTTCAGCAGATGCTCTCCTAGTTGTTCTTGGAATACCGTTCTAGCACCAGTTGTTCCTGTTACGGTAACTGCATATAAAAAGCCGTTACCTTTTTTTGCTATCTGCTTGATTCTGTCTATTGAGCTTGTTAATGTTACAAGACGGATAATTTCAACATGATACTTTTCAGCTGCAGACAGCACAAGGCCTTCTTCTTCAATTGGCATATCTGGCACGATTAAGCCGTTTACGCCTGATGTTTCGCATGATTTAAAGAAATCCTCAATGCCATAGGCAATTATTGGATTTAAATATGTCATGAAGACAATCGGAATCGTTGTTTCCTTACGGAAGGAAGCTAATGTTTCAAATACTTTCTTCAAAGTTGTTCCTGCCTGAAGGGCACGAATTCCCGCAGCTTGTATGATTGGTCCATCAGCAACTGGATCAGAAAACGGGATGCCAAGCTCAATTGCAGTAGCCCCGCTGCTTTCTAAAAACTTAATCTTTTCCTCTAATGTTTCAAGGCCTCCATCACCTGCCATAATATATGGAACAAAGGCTTTGTCGCCATTCTTTTCAACTTGTGCGAAACGCTCTGCAATTGTAACCATCTTATTGATTCACTCCCATTCTGTCCATTACTGTATTTACATCCTTATCACCTCTGCCTGAAAGGCACACGACAATCGTTTCGTCCGCATTCATTTTCGGTGCTTGCTTTAAGCAGTAAGCAATCGCGTGCGAGCTTTCTAATGCAGGTATTATTCCTTCTAAACGGCAAAGCAGCTGCAATGCCTCAAACGCTTCATCATCCGTGACTGATTCGTAATTTACTCTGCCAATATCATTTAAATAGCTGTGTTCCGGTCCTACACCAGGATAATCAAGTCCAGCTGAAATGCTGTGTGCTTCTTGAATTTGTCCATCCTCATCCTGCAATAAATACATATAAGAACCATGCAGTACTCCTGGTTTGCCTTTTGTTAATGAGGCAGCATGCTTATCTGTATGAAGTCCGTGTCCTGATGCTTCCACACCGTAAAGAGCAACGTCCTTATCTTCGATGAACGGATAGAACATTCCCATCGCATTGCTGCCGCCTCCGATACAAGCAATCACCGCTTCTGGCAGCCTGCCTTCTTTTTCTAAAAACTGTTCTTTTGTTTCAGTACCAATGACACTTTGGAAATCGCGGACCATCATAGGAAATGGATGCGGCCCCATTACAGAACCGAGAATATAATGTGTATCCATTACATTTGTAACCCAATAGCGCAAAGCCTCATTACAGGCGTCCTTCAATGTAGCACTTCCAGAAGTAACACTTTCCACCTTTGCCCCAAGCATCTCCATGCGGAATACGTTCAGCTTCTGTCTTCTAATATCCTCTTCGCCCATAAAAATCGTACATTCTAATCCGAGGAGCGCACATGCTGTAGCTGTTGCCACCCCATGCTGGCCTGCTCCTGTTTCGGCAACCACTTTTGATTTGCCCATTCTTTTTGCCAAAAGTGCCTGACCGATAGCATTGTTGATCTTATGTGCACCTGTATGGTTCAAATCTTCCCTTTTTAGGTAAATTTTCGCTCCGTTTAAATGCTTTGTCAGTCTTTCTGCATAATATAGCGGAGTTTCTCTGCCGACATAGTCTTTCAGCAAATAATTTAATTCTTCTCGAAATGCTGGGTCCTCTTTCGCCTCGAGATAGGCATTTTCCAGTTCAACGACTGCTGTCATTAATGTTTCTGGAACATATCTTCCCCCGTAAATGCCGAAATGTCCTGTGCTGTCTGGAAATGAATAGTTTACTGTCATGATTGCTGCCTCCTATTTGTTTCATGATAAATTGCTTTATCTAAAAACGCTTCAATTTTCTGCAAGTCCTTTTTTCCATCTGTTTCTACACCGCTTGATACATCGAGCATAAACGGATTAACCATTTCCGTTGCCTTGCTTACGTTTTCTGTGTTTAATCCACCTGCAAGTATGACTTTTTTCCCTTTAAAGTCATAGTTCTTAACGATATTCCAATCAAATGCCTTACCGTTTCCTCCGAAGTAGCGTTCTCTGGCACTGTCTAAAAGAATGTAATCAGACTGAAAATCTGCAATTTCTTCTAAGTCGTTTTCGTCCTTTATGCTGAATGCCTTAATCACTGGTAATTGGAAGGAAGATGCGAGTTCACTGGACTCATCCCCATGGAGCTGAATAACGTTAATGCCTGAAATCCGGACAATTTCTTCGATTCTTTCTTTTGATTCATTAACGAAGACCCCGACTTTCCAAATGTTTTCAGGAAGATTATCGATAATAATTTTTGCGTTTTCCGGCTCTATTTTCCGTTTGCTTTCTGCAAAGACAAATCCGATAGCTTTTGCTCCGTTCTTAACTGCGCAAAGTGCTTCTTCTTCTGCTCGTATTCCGCATATTTTAACATTCATTTATCGTCACTTCCCTTATATTTTCACTTTCATGCTTGTTAATGTTTCTTGGAGATTGGATGCTTTCATAAAGGTTTCGCCGACAAGGATGGCATTTGCACCTGCTGCAACAACTCTGTCAATATCCTCCTGTGTAGCAATTCCACTTTCGCTCACTAAATACCTGCCAGCCTCTTTAATAATTGGTGCCAACCGTTCGGTAACTTCCAAGGAGACATCGAATGTTTTCAAGTCTCTGTTATTTACTCCAATTAGAAGACAGTCTGTTTGCAAGGCCCGCTCTAGCTCTTCTTCATTATGAACCTCCATTAGTACCTCCAAGCCGTTTTCTATTGCATACTCGTAAAGGCGGTTCAGCTTTGTATCATCAAGGGCTGCAGCAATCAACAACACAAGGCTCGCTCCCTTAGCTTTAGCAAAATCTATTTGAATTTCATCAATAATGAAGTCTTTACATAAGACAGGAATAGGAATAGCTGAGCTGACTCGTTCCAAGTCTTCATAGCTGCCTTTGAAAAAAGGACCGTCNGTCAAAACAGACATTGCATCAGCGCCGTATTGTGCATATTTTAAGCCTTGCTCTTTTGGATCTACACCGATATTGATATCGCCTTTTGAAGGTGAAGCTCTTTTAAACTCGGCAATAACAGCCAGTTGATCTGCTTTTGCCAATCGTTCTACAAAGGATTTTTTCGAAATGACAGGACTGTTTTGTAAGACATCTTTCTGATTTCTTAATTCCTCGACAACAGCTATTTTTTTTGCGATTATTTTATCTAAAATTGTTTCCATCTTATATCCCTGCTTTCTCATACAATGAACTGTTTGCTACTAACTGTTCCAGCTTAGAATAAGCTGCACCACTGTCAATACTGTTTCTGGCAAGCTCGATTCCCTCTTCAATGCTGTCTGCCTTGCCTGCAGCAAATATGCCGATGCCTGCATTTAATAAGACCGTGTCCCGATATGCTCCTTTTTCCCCTTTAAGCACTTTAAGTAAAATTTCAGCATTAGCTTTGGCGTCTCCGCCGCGAATTGCTTCATTGCTGTATACGGGCAGATTCACTTCTTCTGGACGCAGAATCACCTTTCTGATTTTCCCTTGATCTAAAATGACAAGCTCATTCTCTCCTTGAAGTGATGCTTCATCCATTCCGCCGGCACCATTTAAAACAACGGCTCTTTTCCGTCCTAATCGCTTCAAGCTTTCAGCAAACAGCTCTGTGAAATCTCTTCTGTAAATGCCAAGTACCTGTGTTTCCAGCTCAATTGGGTTTGTTAAAGGACCAATCAAGTTAAAAATGGTCGGAATGCCCAGCTCTCTTCTTACTTTCATAATCCTGCCCATTTTTGGTTGAACATGCTGTGCAAATAAGAAGGTAATACCGACGTCTTTCAGCTGCTGTTCGTTTTGCTCGGGTGTTATATTTAAATGGATGCCTAAGTGTTCAAGAACATCTGCACTTCCAGTCTTGCTGGAGATACTTCTGTTACCATGCTTGGCTACTGGAATGTTTGCTCCTGCTAGTACGAAAGCAGATGTGCTGCTGATATTGAAGCTATGTGATCCATCGCCGCCAGTTCCGCAATTATCGATACAGCCAGCCACATGACCAAATTTCAATGTCTGCTCTCTGACTGCTCTAACCAAACCTACAATCTCGTCGACACTTTCTCCTTTCAGTTTTAAAGCAGTTATAAATGCTGCAATTTGACTGTCTGTTATGTTATCTGTAAAGAAGGTTCTCGAGACGTCGAGCATTTCCAATTCTGTCAGTGATTCTCGATTCATTAACTTTTGTAAGTAACTCTTCATCTCAATACTCCCTTTCTTGTTTCTTTAATAAAGTTGGCAAGAAGCTGTTTGCCTGTGTCTGTTCCGACTGATTCTGGATGAAATTGAAACCCGTATACTGGGTAATCCTTATGTTTGATTGCCATAATTTCCTGATCATCCTGTGATACAGCTAACACTTCAAAAATATTTGGCAGTGTGTCTTTTTCGATAACTAGGGAATGATATCGCATCACCTCAATAGGCTGTGTTAGATCTGCAAACAACGGATCATTGTTTACTTCAGCCAGATAAGAGGTTTTTCCATGCATGATATTTTCTGCTCTATTTACTTCTGCCCCAAAAGCATAGCCAATTGCTTGGTGTCCTAGGCAAATCCCTAAAATCGGAAAGTCCTGATGCAATTNCTTTATAATTTCAATCATAATACCTGCATTTTCCGGACGGCCAGGACCTGGAGATAGAACAATACTTGCCGGCGCAAGCCTTTGTATGTCTTCCACTGTAAGCTCGTCATTGCGGACGACTTTCACTTCTTCTCCTAATTCCCCTAAATATTGATACAAGTTATACGTAAATGAATCATAATTATCGATTAATAAAATCATCAATTTCCCTCCAAAAATACTTTTAATTTATGGATTGTTTCCTCATACTCTTTTTCAGGCACTGAGTCAAACACGATGCCCGCACCTGCTTGTATATAGGCTTTATTGTTTTTAATGACCATCGTCCTGATTGCAAGAGCGAAATCCATGTTTCCATTTTGGGAGAAATAGCCGACTGCTCCTGAATATATTCCTCGCTTAACACCTTCGAGCTCATTGATTATTTGCATCGCCCTGATTTTCGGAGCACCTGAAACTGTACCTGCTGGCAAGCAAGATACAAGGGCATCCACGCTTGATTGGCTATCCTTGATTTGGCCGCTTACCTCTGAAACAATATGCATAACATGTTTGTATTTTTCGACCTTCATATACTTATCCACTTTAATACTTCCGAAATGGCTCACCTTGCCAACATCATTTCTTGCTAAATCAACAAGCATTTTATGCTCAGCCAGTTCCTTCTCGTCTTGAAGCAAGTCAGCTTCAAGCTCCAAATCTTCTTCAGGAGTTGCTCCTCTTGGTCTAGTTCCGGCGATAGGATTTGTGATAACAGTTCCATTGTTCGCCTTAATCAAACTTTCAGGTGAGCTGCCGACGACAGCATAATCTACAAAATCAAGATAATACATGTATGGGGTCTGATTTTTCACTCGCAGCTTTCTGTAATAAGAAAAACTTGAGCCTTTCATGTCTGCTGACATGCGTTGAGAAGGAACTACTTGAAAGATATCGCCATCAGCAATGTATTGCTTTGCTTTTTCGACCTTATTCACAAATTCTTCCTTAGTGACAGCTGCTTTAAATGCTGACAGCTGCACATCCTCAGTGGTAGTTTCTGTATACACAGATTGAATTTCTTTTTTTCTTTTCTCCAGCCTTGTCTGCAGCTGCTCTTCTGTCGTTTCGTCACTAAGTGGGGATGCAACCAAATAAATTATTTGTTCTAAATGGTCAAAAATTACGAAATCTTCAAAAAACATTAAATGCACGTCTGGCACCTGCAGCTCATCCACTGCATTCGGTCCAATATTTTCGTATTGCCTAATATTGTCGTAGCCAACATAACCGACTGCGCCTGCATTAATCGGCAGACCATATGGCAAGTTGATGTCTTGAACTGGAAGGAGTTTCTTTACAAGGTCAAGTGCCTTTTCTTCATACACTTCAACGCTGTCTTTGCGTTTAATCGTTGTAACAGAACCGCTGCCAATAAGCTCAAAAACAGGATCGCTGCCAATAATGGAAAATCTGCCTGAAGCTTCGTGCTTTAATGAGCTTTCCAACAGGAACTTTTTTTCTCCAGTTAATTTTTGATAAATGCTGATTGGTGTATGTGTATCTCCTTCAAGTTTTTCAATNATTACCATGTGGCTGCCTGTCGTTTTCATTTCATTACCTCCGTNAATTTTCGCATATGTTCTTTTTCCCAATAAAAAAAGNCCCCTACTATTACAGACATATAGCTGCAATAATAGAGGACGATTGGATAACCGCGGTACCACCTCAGTTAGAGTGTCAAAAACACTCTCTCTTTTCGAATACAATAATATTCTATCCTTTTAACGGTGGATACCGGCGAGTCCTACTATCGATTCAAACCCGCACTCTTAAGTCCATTCAGCTAACTGTTTGGGTCGGTTTACACCAGCCACCGACTCTCTTTACCAGACATATTAGCTTACTACTCTTAATCATTGATTTTACTATGAAATTTATTAATTTGAACGCAAAAAGGGCTTCTCTCCTATAAAAAGGACGAGAAACCCGTGGTGCCACCTTCATTAGCTTGTTAAAGCTCACTTTAAGAAATAATGCACTCAAAAAAATCTTGGCACATATTTCAGTCTCTTGTAACGATGAGACAATTCGCTAAAGCCTACTACTTAAAAATCAAGTTTCGGTTTAGAAGCTCGGAAGTCCATTCACTATTGCGCAACACTGATTTTCACCAACCATCAGCTCTCTTAAGTTCCTATCAATAGTTACTACTCTTCGTCATCACTTATACTTATGTTATACACATCATAAATGAGGTCTATCTTAATGTCAAGGATATTTACATATTTTTTAATTCTGCAGCGCCTTTTGAAAACGACTTGTCCAGTCAGCTGCCAAATCTTCCAGCTGCAGCATTCTCTCTACTTCTTTTTTATTTTTACGATCAAGAAGCATTACTTTCGTTGCATCCCAGACAGATATGTCTTCTTGTTTACGTTCAAGCAGCACTAACTGTGAGGAGGAAGTAACAACTCCTTCTTTTAGAACCTTCAGAAAATAACCAGTGTAGCAAGTTTCTACGATTTTGCTCAAAAAAGCTGGAATTTCATTGTATTTTGATATCGTATTGCAAGGGATTCTTCCTTGTGTAACTTGGATTACAGCATCGCCAACTGAAAAAACATCACCAATGTATGTATTCTTTTCTAGCATACCTGTACCACAAATATTCTCTCCGAAAACAGGCGGTTTTAACACAGTGTTAAACTTCTTTTCCCATTCGTGATAATGCTCATACGAATAAAAGCAGACAGCCCTGTCTTGGCCGCCATGAAACTCTTCATTAGCAACACCATCTCCGTCAAAACCGTCTAATGATAAATAACATTCCTCTAAAACAGTCTTACCAATGGCAGATGAAGCATCCTTGCCGTTCCATTTGTAGTTTTTTGGCTTTCCAGCACTTAAACAAATGATTTCTCCCTTCATCTTTTCTCCTCCTGAATGTTTAATTTATCTTTCATTATATCGTTTATTCTTTATGCCGAACAGAGCTTATATGGAATGTTTTTCTAGTTTTTACCTAAAAATCTCAAGTGTAAAGAAAATAGTTCACGTACATATTATTAATAGTCAGCACTATTTAAATCAAGGAGAATTTAAATGGATCACATAAATGAGGAAAAAGGCTTTTTCAGTATTAGTGAGGAACATAAAAATAATAAAAAAACCAAAAAAGATACTGCTAAAAACAGTAAAGATGTAAAAATTACAAAAATGTCTGTGTTGTCTATTTCTTCCATCCCATTAGTAATGACGCTTGGAAATAGTATGCTGATACCAGTGCTTCCTAATATCGAGAAACAACTTGGCATTTCGTCCTTCAAGGTGAGCATGATTATTACTGTTTATAGTATTTTGGCAATATTGCTCATCCCTGTAGCTGGTTATTTGTCCGATCATATCGGCAGGAAGAAAGTCATAATTCCGAGCTTGATAATAGCCGGTATCGGAGGCGCAATATGCGGATTTGCCGCATGGAAGATAGAAAACTCTTATTGGATTATTCTTGCCGGCAGGGCCTTGCAAGGCATTGGTGCCGCAGGAGCGTTTCCAATTGTATTACCTCTTGTTGGCGATTTGTTTAAAAAAGAAGAGGAAGTAAGCAGTACATTAGGGGTGAT
>Ga0058696_1000262_pt1 | contig 22696 bp, 20 predicted proteins | sample AgamicMgSfrz_FD_55077 | JGI IMG/M metagenome (GOLD analysis project Ga0058696, IMG submission 55077) | Agave microbial communities from Guanajuato, Mexico - Mg.Sf.rz | ecosystem: Host-associated > Plants > Phyllosphere > Phylloplane/Leaf | place: Guanajuato, Mexico | collected 2012-05-30 | reverse complement strand
CTTGTAAGAGTAAAAACAGTTTGTGTTAATTACGACTTTTTTCTAAAGTGGAATATACTCTTTTTTTTAGTTTTGTTTAAAAAAAGTAGAAAAAGTGACAGGAGAAAGAGATGCAGAATTAGGAAGGTTTAATAAGAGAAAAAGCCTCTATCCAACTATTGGATTAGGGGCTTTTATAATATAACAATTATTTCTTGGACATTGCCTTTTCAATATCAGGGTATGTAATTCCAAATGGTTTAGAAGCATTAACTAGACCAATAATTTTTTCTTCTGTAGGAGGCCCTACTTGAGGTAATGGGGCGTCTGCCGGAACTGGAGTTCCTAGTGCTTTAACAAAAGATTCAAACCCAGCTGAGTAAGACGTAATAATAAACTCTGTTTCTTCGTCTCCAGTTACGAATCTATGAGCTTTTCCACGAGGTGCAAAGAAATATTCACCAGCGTTAACTTCAATTACTTCTCCCTCTGAGTAAAAAAACATTTTTCCACGTACTACATAAAATGTTTCGTCTTCGTTCTCGTGGACGTGAAGTGGAGGTCCCTGATTAGCTGGTTTAATAACGCGTAAAACTGCAAATTGACCATTTGTATCTTTTCCTGAAACAAGAATTACAACTTTTTCATCAAGAAAATGATAAGTGTTATTGTCTGTTGCTTTACGGTGAAAGGCGTTGGTTAGTATTTCGTGAATTAATGTCATAAAGTTCTATCTCCTTTTAAACTACCATTTTTTACCTACAAATATATATTAACTTGATATTATCATTTAATGTAAAAATAATAATAAAAAAGATTCGTTAAAATGTATTATTTAGATATTTATTATGCCTTAAGCCTTTTTATAGTTGTTTTTAGTGAATGTTTTACGAAAATACAGTTATAAAATAGGGGGAGGGGTAATATACTCGTGGATATGGATATAACAAAAGTAATATTTAGCAATGTAAATACCAGGTTGTCGTGGTAATATATACACAAATAGATACAAAATAATTGAATAGGTGGGTAAATTATGAAGAAAATAGGCTCGTTGTTAATTGCTTCTGCACTAGTTTTAGGGGTAACTGCTTGTGGTTCAAACTCAAAAGAGGTTTCAAAAGAAGAGAATAAATCAAACAAATCCACTGAAGAAGAAAATAAAAATGCTTCTGCTGTTAAAATAAAAGAAAAAAGAGTACTGTCGAGTAAAAAGGCAATTAGCGATATGCAAGATTTCTTCAATTATATAGATGAAGAGAATGTTTCGAAAGTTGCTGAACTTCTAAGACATACTGAAGGTTCTAATGAAGTACCGAATGAGAAAGAGGTAAAAGATTTCATTAAAGAATGGAAAACTTACAACTTTAAAGAAAATGGTGACTTGCAAATAATAGATACAAATGACTTGGTTAAAGAAGAGAGAGAAGAAACGAAAGAATTCAAACATCAAATATTCTGGATGATTTGTAGTTACAAAGGAGATGTAAATAACGAATTCAGTAAATTGCTTGCAGTTGCAGAGTATAATGGAAAATTCTATATGACAGATGATGTACCTGCAAATAGCGGTATGGATGCAATAAAAAAAGAATATTGGGGGAAATACGGGCTAGTCGATCCAAATGAAGTAAAACCAAAGGAAATACCGGATACTTCTAATAATGCTGTTAAACCAAAAGAAATGCCGGGCACTAATAACGCTGCTAAACTAAAAGAACTTAATCCAGATACGGAAGATGACAACGGTAAGAAAAGTGGGTCAACAGAAAAGAGTGGAATAGCACCAGATGGAAGTAATCCTCCTGTGGAACAAGTGACACCTCAAAAAGAATATGATTATGATAATCCTAGTGGTTATATTATTGGAGATGCGCTCCTAGCGGATGTTTTGAATCAATCCTTTTCAGCTTATCACGATTTAATAGGTTCAAATATGGTTGAATTTCAACGAGACGGTGATTACGGTTTTTCTGTAACAACGGATACAAAAACTCTATATGTATTGTTTAAAACAAAGGACGGAAAAAATTGGGCTATTACTGATACTAAGACCGGTGAGAAACTTATAGAGAACGGAGTTAAAGTTGATGAGCAAAAAGCGCGACTTTTTGATACTACCCAATTTGATTATAGCAATAGCAAAAATTATATAATAGGTGATAAGGAATTTGCTAATTTATTAAATAGTGCATTTGCGCAACACTCGGATGTAGTCGGGACAAAGATGATTTCGTTTCATAGAAAAGATGACTACCAAATGGTTGTGCAAACAGATAAGCGGAATTTAAGAATTGAAATTATAGAAGGTGGAGTGTGGATGATAATGGATCATAATACAGCTTTACCTCTGTTGGAAAATGAGTGATACAAAAAAATAATATAAATTTTAGGCTTGCTAGCTTTGACTAGTAAGCTTTTTAATGTCTTATAGTAGAGGCTTAAATCAGAATTATAATTGACAACCAATCGAAAGTAGATATCTTCTAAGAGTTTAAAACTTAGGAGGTGTTCTTCTTTTGAGAAGTCACGAAATTGATTACAAAATAGTAGGCGATGATATACAATTTGTTATTTTAGGTTTAGATAAGAATGAAACTGTAGTTGCTGAAGCAGGCAGCTTTATGATGGCGGACGAAGGGATTGTTATGGAAACTGTATTTGGAGATGGTTCGGACCAAGAAAAGGGGTTCGGAAGTAAACTTCTTAGTGCTGGTAAACGTTTAATAACTGGTGAAAGTTTGTTTATGACTACATTCGCTAATGAATCAAATGATTTTAATAAAGTAGCGTTTGCCGCTCCTTATCCAGGTAAAATTCTTGCACTAGACCTTAGTGAATATGATGAAAAAATCATATGTCAAAAAGATTCCTTCCTATGTGCTGCTAAAGGAGTAACAGTGGGTGTAGAGTTAACTAAGAAGATAAGAGCAGGTTTTTTCGCTGGAGATGGATTTATTTTGCAGAAGTTAACAGGCGATGGTATGGCATTTGTTCACGCTGGGGGAGCAGTTATTAAACGAGAACTTAAACCTGGAGAAGTGTTGAAAATTGATACAGGCTGTTTAGTAGCAATGACTCAAGATGTAGAATATAGCATTGAAATGGTGAAAGGTATTAAGTCTATGGCGTTCTCAGGTAATGGGATTTTTAATACTACGCTGACAGGTCCAGGAACAGTATGGATACAATCAATGCCATTTAGTAGATTGGCAGGTCGTATCTATGCAGCGGCTCCGCAGTCTTCTTCATCTAATGGTGATGGAGGTATACTAAACGAGTTATTTGATTAAAGAAGTTTTAAAAGAGGAAGCCTAAAAATATGTCCGAAAAGAAAAGCCATCACTCAAGTGATAGGCTTTTTTGTTTATAAGATTCAGAAGATACAAGCTTAAACAACTAAGCATTAAAATAATGATAATTGGGTTGCGTTGAAATCTTCTGCTGGAATAGGAAAATATTCAGTTTGTGAATTTGTTAAAGGTTCGTAATAAGTTCTATTTTCTGGAACAGGGAATTCCTTTTTCAATACCTCCATAATATTTTCAAAGAAAGGAGTAATGAAAGTAATAAAATTAGGGTCAAGTGTATATTCAGCTTTCTTCTCTAACTCTTCATTTAATAGTAACAAACCATTTCTTAAGTTAAATTGAGATAAGTAAATTTCAAAACATCTCGCAAATACTTCGACAGGTTGCAAGTAATAGTTCCGATTGTATTTATTTTTCCCTTGCCAGTCTATCAAAAAAGGATCTTCTTTAGGGAGTTTGCTAACATTATCTAAAATTAGTTCTTTATAATAATTGTAGATATGTCTAAACTCAAATGTTTGGCTGTAGAATTGTTCTTTTGAATTAAAACAACTTGCTAACATATGATCAATCTGATGTCCAAGTTCGTGAACGTATGCATAAGAATGCTTTCGATCAAAGATAGTTGTTTTGCAATGTGGATAATAAACCCCAGCGGCACGTAACTTACCAAGTCGTTTAATTCTAAACGTATGTTCTTTACTATATGGTATATGAATAGTCTCTGAGAGCTCTCTAAAATACCTTTGAGTATCTCCGAACTTTTCTAGGATAACATCATTATCTATTTCTGATTTTCCATATCTTCTTAAGAAAGAGTTTATTACTGAAGCGCTTCTGTGATCCTTGTTAATTTGCTTCTTTGTTTCAAATGACTTTGCGTAGCTACTTCTTTGTTTAGTTTGAGCATCAATGGTGTACTGAATGTAACCAGACTCTTTTATAAACTCTTTACTAATTAGTAATAATAATTCATCTGTTTTAAAGTCTTTAAGACGATCTGATTCATTATAAGAAATATCAGCATCAAACAAATACTTTTTAAAGTCCAGTTCCTTTGTAATAACAGTTTTCTTAACATTAAATTTGTATTTCTTTGCTGCCTTCAATATTTCGTTTTTAAAGATTTCTTTACTAGGTATAGAGAGAGTATTAGTTTTGGAATTGAAAGAATTTTCTAAAAATAAATATTGTATTGTTCTTTTACTTTTAGAAGCAAAAATCAATAATGATTGAACAGCTAATACTTCAGCAATAAGTGTTGTTACATCGTAATAACGATAGTAGTCTTTCTCACCTTTTTTGCGATGTCTGTGAGGCTGTAATTCTGCATTTAATACAGAAAAACCTTCTTGAGTGTATTTGCCACTTTTAATAGTGATTTTTACTATAATTAAATCCTCTTTAGAGATTGTCTCTCTATCTTTAGGAATAAGACGGTTATGTAATTGTGTTCTAATTCTTGAAAAAGATTTTTGTTTAATGTTATTTCCTTTATATTCTTGCATTTCAACCATATACGACTTATTAATCTTCAATTTTTTAAAGTAATTTAGTTGTTCATTTGTGCTTTTTGAAAGAAAATCTTTTTTAAAAACTCGTTTAATAGAAGTAATAATTTTATTTAAAACTACTGCATCTTCAACATCACTGAGTCCTGCGTTGTTTTTAAAATTAACTTCACTTAATAAAGTAGGGATACCTTTTGCTTTAAATTGCTTTTGAACCTTCTCTTTTTTTTCTCCTGATAAGTCTGTAATTATTGTATTTTCTGTTGTCATTTTCAATCATCCAATCCTTTATTTTTTTGAAATTATAGTTAAAAAAGAAAAAAGTGGATGAAAATATGTGAAATTTTAGTGTTAATGTTATGAAATTAAGGTACTTGTTATAAAACAGTTACAATTAAATATAATTTGTCGAAAAAATAATAATAAAACCGAATCTAGCATTTCTAATGCTACATTTTTTGTCTTTTATTAAATGTTTTTAGGAAGTTTTGGAGGGATGCAGGAAACTAAATTTTACGTGTTGAATCTTCCCATCTAGAAATAACAAATGCTTTAACAGAGGGCTTTTCACTTATGTGCTGTGTTGTCCTGTGTACCACACCAACAATATTCTATGTATAAATTGAGGGGTGCCATATGGAAATTGAAGAGATTTTAGTTAAGGTGCAACTGGAAGAGGATATTTATTATCAGGAAGTCGGTGAAAAAATAGCCAAGTTGTCGCAGCTTGCGCTTCATAAGTCAGAAAAAATGAAGAAAAGTCACTATGATAGAACAGCAAAACTATATACATTTTCATCTTTGCTACCCACGGAAAGAGATGGGTTTTATAAATCAGGGAAAGAATATTTCTTTAAAGTTAGAACGCTGCTTAAAGAAGTCAAAAAGTTATTTCTTTATTCGAACGAAGGTTTATCGATAGGGTCTATGTTTATAACCGGTACTGAACTAAGAAGAACTGAAATTGATTCAATTGATAAAATTATTGTTAAAAGCGGTGTTTTATATAATACCTCAAAAAAAGACTATTTAACACGAGATAATGGTTCAATTACTTATGCGGATGCCCTGCATCGAAATATCTTGAAAAAAGAAAAAACCTATAAATTAGGCCTTAATGAAATTGAATCTGTAGAGGAATTGGGAGGAAGACCGAACTTTATAAAAGACATTATCTTTAGGGAAAAGAAGAGCCAGATTCTTTACAAGGGTGTTAGGTTAGTAGCTGAGAAGTTTACTTTAATAGTCAAACAAGATGAAGTCTCGCAATGGTTAGCGTATGTCGCTATTATGACAGGCTTAGGACAAAAAAACTCGTCAATGGGAGCGGGCTTTGTTGATTTTTACTAATCGTTAGACTAACAGTTAAATACTTTCTAGAAGTAAGTTGCTGAATTTGGTTACCAACTTAACTGAGAGGGTGAAGCTTATTGTATCAAGAGCTGTTTCCGCTGCTAGAGCAAATAAAGGAAGAGAAAGAGGAAAGTATAGGTCGCGATAAGTCATTTTATTTATATCTTACTCTTGAAGATCTGTTTTTATTAAAGAGCGGTCAAATAGAGCACGTTAAAAATAAAATTCCATATTCTAGCGGGAAATTAATAAAAGAAAAAGTTGATGGAAAAGAAGAGTCTCGGTTTGTGGCCACAAACATAGAGTTGGAAAAAATGTTTCACACTTTTGATAACAAGACAACAGTAATAGATATGAATAAGTCCTGGGAATCAAGTAAGAAGTGGTTTTATAGAACTATTTTTCCGATTATGGATTTTAGGCAAGGTCAAATAGATAAGTTAATAGCGGATCTAAGGAGTGAAAATGGAGTTTTACAATTAAAAAATAATATAAGCACTCATTACGTGGATCCCCGAAAGGATAAGTTTATAGGGAACTTCAAAAGGGTGTTAACGGAGGATGAGGTTTTTTCTCAATTTAATATCTCATCAGATGTATATTATTCCGATTTTCGAAGCTCTATACACAGTAATTTAAGTGATCTTTACTTTAGTGAAGACTTTCTGCAGACAATTTTAGAATTAATGCAATTTGTTAAGGAGAAAGAAAAAAAGGCTGACTTGGTAATATATATAGATTTTGAAAGTGCAACAATGTCTAATAGAGAAATATATGAATTTGAACATTCAATTTATGTGATGAGCACAGGCTTTTTAAAAAGTAACCGTTTAAGTGTTAAAGAGGAAGATAGTGAAAAAATCATTTATGGTTTTGTGCCTTTGCTTAGTTTCGATAATAACAATAAAAAGACCTTTAAGCATTATGGGCGTGGAGAAGAAATAAACTTTTTAGTTAGTGCTACGCAGATGATGCAACTATACAAATCGGGGTTGTATGACCGCTATCGCTTCTCGAAAGAGTTTGTTGATGAGTCTCTAAAGGGTGTGCGATTTAGAAAAAAAGTTGCTATTTCAAGTGGTGACACCTTGTTTGCCGAACAGGTAATAAGAAATGATATTTCAAATAAATTAGTGGTTCCAGAGCTACCGTTTCAGTTTATTAATGAATGGAATTTTCAAGATAAAAGAAATTTATTTAAAAAAATTAGAAACGTTCTATTCAATAGTCCCAGCGGGTTTTTTGATAACTTCTATGATAAGGTGTTGGATGCAGAAGCAATTGACAACCTAAAAGTCTCCTCAGGTAAAGTAACAAATGATTTAAAAGATGCTGTTACCTCAACTCACGACTACTTCAAAGCTTTTTTTAACGGTAACGTTAAAGCTCTCAAACCTATGTTTCCGCAATTAATGCTAAGAATTTTTCAAGAACGTGTTACCAAAACCAATATGAAAGAAGATTGGAAAAAGAAAGATGTAAAAGATTTAATTAATCTTGTTTCTTATATTAAGCAGTTAACATTTGGAAAGGGTGAGGTGATTTCTTTGATAGAGCCAAGAGGAAGAATTGAGGAAATTTTTATGGGGAATGAAGGTTTGTTAGATGAAAATACGTTTTATTATGCTATTGGACAATTAGCTCAATTTTACGCGAGTAAATCAAAGTCTAAGGAGAAGAAGTTTTCTCTATATGATTCATTAACTGATGCCATAACAACTAAAAAACTAATGGACGAGCTACTTAAGATGAAAGGAACCTATCACCACAATATTCGCACAAACGACTATACTCACAAGAGAATTTTAAATGCTGTTACTCTAAGTTATCATACCTATAAGGATGATAAGTTAAATGTAGATAATAAAGTTTATTTTACTGCTGGCTTGGTTGACGATAGCTTATTTTACAAACCTAAAGAAGAATTTGATGAGGATTTAACAGAAGAAAATGGTGAACATCAAGCAGAGGAAGGGGTAGGTAGTCTATGAAAAACAATCGTGTATCTGGTGTAGTGGGAATAGGTGCTTATAGATCAAACTTTAACGCTGGATTTGATTCTAAGCCGAAAAAGTTACCTGATGGGACTATTTTTGCCTCTGATGTTGCTATTAAAAGAAGTATGCGTGATGCATTGAGTGAAATGGGGGAGCCTGTTTTTTATAAAAAGACAATGGCTTATGACGAAAAGAAGGGTAATTCAAAGGTAGTGACGATTGAAGAGCGGTATGCGAATATGTTTGGTGATGAAGTTAAAGACCGATTGAAAGTGTTAAAGCAGTTAATGACTGCGACTGACGTAAGGATGTTTGGTGTGTTGTATACAGGTAAAACGTCCAACATCGGGTATAGAGGGACGGTTCAGTTTGCTCAAGGATTAAACGTAGATAAGGAAACTGAAGAAGTGAAAATGGATATTACGGCTCCCTTTAGTTCAAATGAAAAGGAAAGCTCTACTATCGGTAAAAAACATTTTACCGATGAAGCACATTATCTATACAATTTTGTCATTGATCCAGCAGAAAATCGTCAGTACATTCAAAGTGGTTGGTTAGATGAAGAAGAGGTTTTTTCTGAGAAAGATTACGAGGCGTTTAAAGATGCAGCTAAAGTGTGTGCAACGCGTATTAATACAGCTGCGAAAGTTGCTTGTTTTAATGAGTTTGCGTTATTTGTGGAGTTGAAGGAAGACTCTAAGAAATATCTTGTTGATTTGGCAAACTTAATTAAAGTAACGCGAGGAGAAGATAAAACAAAGTATGATCTTAATGAGTTAATGAGAAGTTTAATTGATTCTCCTGTAGTCACTGATATTGAAAAGGTTGAGATTTACGCCGAAACAAATAAGGTTGAATTAATAGGGTTACAAATGGAAGCGCCTTTTGATATACACGTGAAAAGTATCTTTGAATAAATAAAATAAGATGGTTCCTTGGAAGTGAAGGGACCATCTTAATAAGGAGGTTGGAAACGGTGAAGTTATATAAATTTAAAATTAGTGGTAAAACTTCTGTTTTTAAACGTTCCGATCAGAATGGCTCCAATACATACTCCTATACATTATTGACGCAACAAAGCCTAAAAGGAATTCTTGGAGCAATTATAGGTTTAAAAGGCTATGATAATTCAGGATTGTCTCCATTAATAATGGACCAATCACTAGAATTTAATGAAGTATTTAAGGATCTAAAAATAAGTATTGTACCAGTTTTTAGTGAAGATAATTTTATGTACTATTACAATACTAGAACAAATGCTACGGGACTGGCGAATAAAAAGGATGGAAAAGTAGGTGTCTCTTTACTTCTGAGAGAACAGTGGATAGTAAATGTAGAATATATGGTTTATCTTGATGTTTCTTTAATAGAAGAAAAGTACAGAGAAAAACTGGAACATAATTTAAAGAATGAAGAGGCTGAGTTTATACCATACCTAGGAAGGAGAGAACACTTTGCTAAGGTGTATGACTTTGAACTGGTAGATGGTATTAGAGAAGAAGGAAAATCATTTGTATGCTTAAGTACATTGCCGAGAGCTGATGTGAGTGGGGTTGAGCAAATCTCAAAAGATAGTGATGACATAATTGCATTCTCAGAAATTTCTCCAAGTAGTATTACCTCAGATTTTTACCACACATTTAAAGAATTTGTCTACACTAATCAAAAAGTTGAACTGAACGAAGCTGATATAGAGGGTCAATACTATAAGGTGAATGAAGGTACTCTATGTCTGTATTAAAGAATTCTAAACCTAATTGTATTAATGAAGTTCCTATAGCTCACATAAGAAACAATGGTGATGGGATAGAAGTGGAGTCGTTAGCTGAGCATACTGAATTAGTAGTGGAATACTATCAATCATTTATTGAATTAGAACATATAAATTTATGTCTCAAGTCTATGATTGGTGGGGAAGAATGGGGTACAGTATTGTACTTAATGAAAGAAGCAGTTAAATATCACGATTACGGAAAAGTAAGTCCTGTTTTTCAAAATAAAATAAACAACAGACCTACAGAAGGAAAAGACTCAGGACATTCCTATTTATCCGCTATAATGTATATGGAAAAAATGACAACGTTCATTAAAGGTAGTTCTAAGTGTAAAGAACTTGGTGAAAATAAAATGTTATCTATAATGCACCTATTGGCTAATAACATAAAAGGTCATCATACATCTATAGATAGTATATATAGAAAAGAGAGACAGACAACCACTCCCCATTTTTACAATAAGATAAATGAGTATGAAACAAATATAAGGATGAAATTAACGGAACTACAAAGCTTTGTTAGTGAAGATTATATTCTCCCTAGTTTTAATGCAGATGTTAAAGAGCTAGATAAGCGGTACTTTTATTTGGGGAAGTTGCATTACTCACTTTTGATAAATGCAGATTTTTTAGCTACAACCGCTTTTTTTAATGATTATGATCAGCATACACAAAGTGCTAAAGATGTAGTAAGAAATTTATTTTTAACTCAAAAATCAATAGATAGTGTTAGGGAGTGTTATGAACAAACACCTTTAATGAGCTCTATTCGTCAAAAAAAAATCACTTCTGAAATGAATGTTGTAAGAACTGAAATTTTTCTGGAGGTTGAAAAAAATTTCTTAAAGAGGTCTTTTGGAAAAATATATTATTTAACTTCTCCCACTGGTTCCGGTAAAACGAACATTGGTTTTAATGTAGCCTTGCTTATAGCTGAGTGTCAAAAAAAATCTAAAATTGCCCAAGTTTTGCCTTTGAATGCAGTGGGGGAACAAACCTTTGATTTTATACAATCGATGTTAGAACAGACGGAAGTAAAGGCGGAATTAATTAACTCATCAGGGATATATAATTCAGAGATAGACGTTGAGAAGACAACAGAGTGGTACGATATTTATCATTTGCACAGACAAATGCTGGGCTTTAATTATATAGTTACATCCCACGTTCGATTGTTTGACAGTTTGTTTTCGTCTAACAGAATTAGAAATCTTCCTTTACTCCATTTATGTAACAGTGTGGTCATTATTGATGAAATTCAGGCTTACTCAGAAAATAAGTGGCAAGAAATTGCTTATGCATTAAATGATGTAGCTGAATTTTACAATATAACATTTGTAATAATGTCAGCTACGATGGTTTACTTAAATCAATTTTTACAAAAAGAGTCATATGATCTTCTAGAAAATAAAAGTTATTATTTGACTCACCCAATTTTTAAAAACCGCTTCAAAGTAGATGACAGCTATTTAAACAACATTAATAATATCGCTGACGTATTAGGTATGGTGAAAAAGATTAATCAAAAGGATAAGAGGATATTAATAGAGGTCGAAACTAAAAAGAAAGCTTATGAACTGTATCGCTTAATAAGTGAAAACGTCTTGAAAGATAATGTTATGTTGCTTACAAGTGATGAAAACAGGTTTGCTAGAAATGTTATTATTCAAGCTCTAAAAAAAGAGACTGATACTGGGGATTTTTTATTAAAAGATGTCATTCTTATTGCCACCAGTGTAATTGAGTACGGTGTGGACATAGATTTTGATATGGGAATAAAGCAAGTAACAGCTTTAGATGCAGAAGAACAATTTGGTGGAAGAATTAATCGTTCTAACAAACGTAACGGCGTTTTATATCCTATTGATTTAGATGATGCTATGAGGAGTCATCTAAGAAGTGGTTATAGATATAGGTTAGATAATCGATTTGCTCTTTATAAATTGAGTAGTAACGAAAAGAAACTGGAAGCACTTAGAGAAAAAAAGATAGATAAATTATACTCTAGTATTATTAATTGTATTAATGATGAAAAAATACCAGAGCTGCTTACTATTTACAAAAATAAGGATTACAACAATCTAGAAGAATGTATGAAACTGATTGAAGAAAATGACTATCAAGAAACGTATTTCATACCCTATATTGATTCCTATAATGGTCAGAGATTGGATGGTTACGTAGTATATAGTGAATATCTGCAATTGTTAAACGATCTAAATCTAGGCTATGGAGAGAAAAAAATTAAGCTATTAGAAAACAGAGCCAAAATGGAACCTTTTTTATTTAAGGTTAGTAAAAAAACAGCAGAAAAACTGGGCTTAAAAAAAGGTTGTGAAGAAGGAAGTGAGCCTTTTTATTATAGCGAAAGGTCAGATTTGTTAGAAGATGTGGAGGTTTTAAATGTTAAATATAAAAGGCTGAAAATGTTAGCGTAAATAAGTTTTTATTTGAATTGACGTTAAAAAGCAACTTATGCTTAGGTTTTAAAAAACCATTCTGTTTCTACTTCGAACTTTCCCTTTGTAAAAGATAACCTAATACTTAGGTTTTAAATGCGTCTAGGTCCACTAGTTATGCCTTTTTTCCACATATAATTAATTTAACTTATGTTTAGGTTTTAAAGGGACTTTACATTAACTTTAAGGAAGGTGCTGCTAAAACAAATAACCTATATTAGGTTTTAAAAACGTTTGGTTCGCGTCATTTTGCTAAATGTAAAACATATACCTACCTACTCTTAGGTTTTAAATTTGAATATCCCATCGTGGTCCTTTAAATAAATCGTTATTATTTTAAAAAAACACATAAGCATACCTAGTTATAGGTTTTAAAAGTCGGTGCCACTGGCCAATTACATTTTGTTCCTACGTAATTAACCTGCCTTTAGGTTTTAAATGTGTCTAAATCTACAATTTACATCTTTTTTCCGCTTATAATTTTATTTAACCTATGTTTAGGTTTTAAATATGTTTGGAAATTCGTCTATCATCAAATTCACTTGAGTAATTGTAATTAACCTACTATTGGGTTTTAAAGTTTATTGAAATTGCCGGCAACTCATTCCATTACAATTTATATTAACTAACTTATTTTTAGATTTTAAATGCTTCTAAATCCATAATTAATATTTTTTCCAGATTAGATCTTTACCTGTTCCAGGTTTTAAATACTGCACCTAGCATTCCCAGAATAGGGTTGACTTGATAAAAACTAACCTAATAATAGGGGTTAAAAGTTAAAAAATATAAGAAGCCTATAAGTAGGCTCCTTATGAAAATTAATAAATATTTATATAAGATTTATGTATATTAAGATATATTAATTAATAAATATTTGTTTATTTAAGCATACCAATTATCATACCCACCAATACAACACTAAAAGCGAAAAGTAATTTTTTAAACATTCTTTTGTCTCCTTATTTTATAATTAAGTATTATCTATTTTAAAGATTTCTTTATATTTCTATTATAAGTAACTTATGTGCGAATAGGTTTTATATTATGGTAATTAATGAAAAAATAAGAAACCTAAATTAGGTTTTAATAACAATTTTCTATGTGATAAAAAACCATTGAAAAATTCTAACCTAAATAGAAAAATGGCTTGTTGAGAATACACAGCATCTTAAATAGGTTTTAAAAATAACAGACTTAGCGGGTAAGGTAACCTATACGAGAGTCAAATAATATAACCTATTCTAGGTTTTAAAGAAGGATGTTTTAGGGCGTATGCCTATTTTTCTGAAAATACTATTAAAGAAAACCTATTTTTTAGGATTTAAAAAGGTGATTTGTATACAAATAATACTCAACAATGGATAAATATTACCCAAAGACGGTAAAGTAAGGTAGTATTTAAAGTACTATAATGTTTATAGTATTTAGTGACGATTGAAAAGGGGTTACAAAATGGACAAGAGTTTATACTACTTAATTGATTTAAAGGATTCTATTACATCATCAAATGTTCAGTACTGGAAGGCTGATAAATTATCTTCCACTAGGGATGTAAGAGAAGCGGGTATTTTTACTCTTGATGAAGCGGTATCATTCGTTAATACTGACCTAGAGAATAATACAGTAATGATTTCAGAAGAGAAGGTAAGAGAATTTACAACAGTTTGCATCTAACTAAAATGAAGAGAAGAAACCACGATTAAGACACCTTTATTAAAACCATTATCATTGTAATGGTTTTTTTGTTTTGCATATGATAAAAATCCTATAAGAATTAATACATTCGCATAATTGGATGTTTATTTAAGGGAGAACATATATAAATACGATTAAGCATTAGATGCTTAATCGTATTTGTTTTCTAAACTTAAATCTAATTGATCTAATATGTGGTTAATATCAACTTTAAAAGAAGAGTGGTTAAATTCTTTACCGTTTCTAAATTCCTTAATATTATTTTGAATGTTTATCCATACTTTTTCGTTGTCCGAGGAGATCCTATCTTGATTTTCTCTAACCTTTTTTAATATGTGTAAGTGTCGTTTCATAAAAACGTCGTAAGTGATTTCAGTGGCTTCTTTAAAAAATAAGTGTTGATTTTGTGTATCCGTTTCGCTTGGTATTTGCTGTGTTTGAGAAAAAGATTCATTGGTATTAAACCTTATTCTGTGCCTGTTAAGTAAGGGGAGGCCTAATTTTACAAAAAGCTGTATTTCAGCAGAGTCCACTGTGTCAGGTAAATCTTCATAGTGAAACTCTTTTCTTATTAAATCTTTTACTAACTCTACTTGCTCTTTTAGAGGCAGTTTCTCAATTAAAGTTGTTTGCAACTCATTTAATCCTTTATAAGCTTCTTGTTTATTTCTATTGTGTTTATAGTGTAATTCTGCTTTTCTTAGCCCATCTATCTGTTTGGTAGAGAAAGGGATGTTTAATTTTGCTTGTTTGATTAAGTCTGCAGCAACAGGATCATCTTTGAAATGAAGGAAAGGTGAAACATCAAATAATTCCTTTTTCTTATATTTAATAAGGATCTCATCTAACTCAATATCAATTAAGTAAAAGCCTCTTTTTATATCCTTTGCAACCTGGGCGTCCAAGTTTGTATGTTCTTCGAAGCAAGTACTTCCAAATTTATATTCTTTGTCTTCCTTATTGTTATAAACGATATATTGGTGCCTTAAAGAAGATCCACAGTCGCACTTAAACGGTCTTTTTCCATATCCGCCATCTATGATAGTTTTCAAAGTCCATTCGTTCATCTCAACGTTAACTGTGGTTGTATTTGCATTTTTATAATTGAAGTCTATTTTGCTGCGAGACAAAACATCTAACCACTTTAATTTTTTGCATTGTACTATGTAGTTTGAAATAAATTGTCTTTGCTCTTCTGTTAATGCTGTCATTAGAGAATAGGTTTCCTTTTCACTCAAAACTTTTCTCATATTTACTCCTCCGTTAGTGATGCACAATTCTTTCTTTTGCTTTAGACATTTTATAAGGTCTTCATATATGTACATATTTAGATTCTTGTCACTAGATCAGTTGATACCTCGAGTTAGGTTAAGGAGAGTAGCGGTTTTCGTTAGCGGCTAATAGTTTTAGGGAACTCTGATGAGTGAGGAATTCCATCATAGCACTAGAAATTATGCAGATTAATAATGCAGAATAATCTACTCATAAAGAAGCCGTCTTAATACTCATTATGTCTAAAATCTTCTTGCTGGAGGTATTATTATATCGCTCTAAAATCCATTTAAGGGTGCTGCTTATATTACTTGTTATCACCTTCTATATTGCTCAATACTCCTGTTTTTCATCCATTAAAATCCATTTGGCTGAGTTCTGTCGAACTCTAAACATCCAGTCGAATTAAGTCAAGAAATCTAAAGGCTTTTTATATAGAAAGAATAGGGACAACGCTAGTTGGAGAATTTGCGATGTTCATAAATAGGCATTCCGTTTAATTAAAAAATAATGTTATATTATATGTTAATAAAAGTTGACGGTGGTGTTAATATGAATGAGTTACAAAGAGAAGAATTACAAGAATTATTTAGGGCGGTTGACTCAGTAAGATTAATGAATGCTCCTGGTAGTAAATTGGCTCTTATGACACACGGAATTATGCTGGGAATGAGAGAGGCTTTGGAACTTAAAAAGTTAAAGGTAGAAGGTATTACAGGGAATTGGTATTATGAAAAAGATAAAGAAGGCAATCCAAAGCGTCAAAAAAGTGCCAGTCAGTTAATGAGAAAAGAAGGTAAGTCAAAAGAAATGGAGTTAGTGGCCGAAGGGAACGCAATGGGTGTGCGTTGGACGTTAGAAATTCTTAGGCTAATTGATGATATATCTGAGGAAAGAATAGAATTTGTAAAAGAATATAAAAGACATCACGAAGAGATGATTAATTCTCTATTCACATAAGGTTATATATAAAGTCCGTCTGATACAGATGGGCTTTTATTTATGTGGAAGTGTAGTTTTTTGCTAATAAAAGTTGCTTTTATCTCTTTTTTTCGTATAAGCGTGAAAAAAGAGGAAGGTGATATATTGTGAATTGCAAAAAGTGCGGTTTAACTATTAGTAATAATGCTACAGAGTGTGAAAAATCCGGAGAAAATAATATAGAAAGCACAAGTGGAAAAAAGAGAAATAATATTAAGTTGATAATTGGAACGACATTTGTAGCTGCTCTGTTGCTTTTAGTTTCTTGGGGATTATTGAAATTGAGTTTAGATAACTCTAATGCGTATACTTCGAGTAAGTTGAATAATGATCATACTTCCGGAACATATTTTGGAACCACAGAAACAAAAAATGAACTAAAAGGTTTATCAAATAAATTTAAAAAGGGGCGAGAAGTATACTTTAGCGTTTCTCTAAAGGAGCCGTTTAATAAAGATAACGTAATTTTGGTTCTTTTAAATAAATACGGAGAAATTGAGGAGGTTCAGAGAAAGATTGAAGTTCCTGTAAAGCCTGAGTCAAATTACCTTCAAGGAGTATTAGATCGAAAAAAAGATGAAAAGTCGTCACTTGAGGAGGGTGATTACATCTTTCGTATTACAGATGAAGATAACATTTTAAGTGAAGGAGAATTTTCTATCGTTGATGCCAAGAGTACCAAACCCTCTTAACGAATGCATATAACTATGTAAACTTCGATTAAAAGTTCGGGTATAAAATTCCGCTAAGGGTATTTATTCCAAAAGAGCAGCTGATAGTAGCTGCTCTTTTGGAATAATAAAAATAATAAATAATTCCAAAATATGAAACATATTATAAGTTTAATGGTAAAATAGTTTACTAGATATACATATAAAGGAGTGTTTGAATGAAAAAAGTATTAGTTTCGCTTTTAGTGCTAATTATTTTAGGTCTTGGAGGTTTCGCGGGCTATAAGGTAATTAGTAAAAAAGATGTACAAACAACCAGTGAACCTACTAATGTAAAACAAGAAAAAGAAGTAGAAACCATTAAGCTTAAAAATGATGTAGAGACTGAATTAAATGCCTCGCCAGATAAGGTCTGGGAATTTTCTTTTTACAAACCGCTGGCTTCTAGTACTGTCACATCGGAAAATATATATGTCTTAGACCAAGATGGAAACAAAGTTGATGCTGGGGTTCAACTTAGTGGAGATCAAAAGACAATTCTAGTTAATCCCCCAAACGGTGGATATACGAATGGTAGTTATTATGAAATACATTTTAAAAATCAAATAGGTTATACAACAGGTGAAAAAGTTGATAAACCGTATCAATTAAACTTTGCAATTGATCGCGAAGAAACAGAAGAGATTAAGTTGAATCCTGAGTTAAAAATAATAGATAATAAGAACATAATTAGTGCATCAAGTACAAGAGTTGAAATTTCAAAAAATATTAATGAGACAGTAAAAGTAGGCGACATTCTTGTATTAAAGACTAGTAATAATCCGCAAGGGCAAGCAGTAAAAGTTACGAGTGTGGATGGCGGGGGGAGTAAGTACACATTAGCCGTAGAAGCTCCTAACTTTTTTGAATTATTTGACACTTTAAACATCAACAAAACTTATAGTTTAACAGAAAGCAACTTTAAGCCGGCACCTGGTGTTAAGTCTCAGGCTATTACAAGTATAGAACCTAATACTCAGATTGCCGCTAGTAATTCACCTGAGAAAAAATATGAATACAAAAGCAAAACATTTGATATGGATGTAGAAAAAAGCGGTATCGAGCTTGAAATAGAGGATTTAAAATTAGGTAAATCAAAAGCAAAGTTATCAGGGGATTTAAACTTATATACTCCTAAAGTAGATGTAGATATTGATGCTAAGCTTACAGGTATTAAAAAAGTTGAATTTGTTACTACTGCAAAAACAGATGCTCACTTACTGGTAACTAGCAGCAGTAAAGGGGCGGAAAAATTAACAACTAAAGAGCTGGTTCAAGAAATTCAAAGTTCAAATAAAGGCAAAGGTAGCTTTGAGAAAAAACTAGGCTCTTTTACAATCCCTTTACCTACACCAGGTCTCTTTATTGAAGGAGATGTAGTATTACAAGGACAAATTGATTACAAAGGCCAAATTAAGTATGAGGTTACGTTTAAGCAAACAACAAAGAAAGGCGTAATTTATAAGAATAAGAAAATCAATAAAATTAATTCTAACACTGGAAAGTTGGAATCAGAATTTACCGGTGTAGGAACTGCAGGTTTCGCCGTCGGTCCAAAAATGTCCTTTTCACTAACGGCATTTAAAATCGTTGGAGCTGGTGTAGATACAGCTGTAAAAGCAAAAGCAGATGGTAAAGTAGTATCTGGCATAATGTCTAAAAATGACTTAAAGTTTCTTTGTGGTAGTGCTGAAGCCAAGTTAACTGGAAACGGTAATTTAGTTTTAGGAATTGACGGATTTGGTAAGAAACGTAAGAAATTAGTAGATTGGAAGATTGCTGAAGCTACATTCTTGAAAAAGAGCTTTGAATTCGGTGAATGCGAAAAAAACATCTCAATTAAGGCTAATCCGAGTCAACTTCAAATGAAAGCTGGAGAAACACAAAACTTAAAAGTAGATGAAGAATACTTTGACGTTAAAAACTTTGAAACGAAGAAGAGATCCTTTAATACCAAAGGGTTAAAGGTGANCTTTAANCAAAGTGGCGTAGCTACTGTGAGTAAAAATAAAACAAGCTTGTCTGTTTCAACCAAGGAACNGCCAAAAGCAAAAAGTGCNACAATGAGTTTAACAGTTACAAAAGGTAATCTAAAGGGAGATAAGCTGGCTGTCCCTATTCTTGTTACCAATTATGATGAAGTACAGAAGCAAAAAGAGAAAGAAGAGAGAGAGAAGAAGGAAAAAGAAAAACAAGAGGCTAGTAATCAAGAAAAATGGGCAGGAGACTGGACGAGAGACATTAATACAGACTGGGCTGTAATTGAAATTACTGAACAAAAAGGGGATATACTTAAATTTAACATTAACTCAATTCATACTGATAATGCAGAAGCTGCCCGTGGAGGATATATAAATGTGGGGGATGTAAAGGGTACTGCGAAGGTAAGTGGTAACGTAGCTACTCAAATAACAGATGAAATGGATAATGGCTGTATGGTAAAAATGACAAATCATCAAAGTTACATTCAGGTTGAACACATTACCGACTGTTCAGGCGGTGGTGGTCTGGGAGTTTACTTTGAAGGGAAATACAAAAAAGGCAATATACCTGAAACTGATTGGTGGAAGGAAGAAGAAACAGATGAANATACACCGGAAGCTTCTGGTGAAGAATCACAAGATCAGGCTTTAGAAGATAGTGAAGAACCTGCTACAGAAGAAACNCCTGAAGAAGATGCACAAGGGATATTAACCTGTGAACAAGCTGAGCAACGTGTAAAAGAGTTTTTGAGTCTACCGGCCGACACAGATTTATCAGTTGCTTGCGATGGTGATATAGGTGGCGGTATATATTTTGTGCGTGTATACAAATATGTAACAGATGATCCAGATAACCCTAATGGATATAATAAATTCTACGGTAATTACCACGTGGATTCAAAAACGGGCGAAGTTAAAGANGCAATATAAGAAATGCTGAATGGGAANTAAAAAATTTTAGACGAGAACTAATAGAGCAAAAAGGTAAGAATGAATTATTCATTCTTACCTTTTTTTATATTTTTATAAGGAAGATAAAGGTGCGCTCTTAATGATGTAGGTATGGCATTTATTCTACAAGTAATTCCATAAATAAAGCCTTTCTTTTTGAAAAGGTATTTTTGCGACACAGTGGAGGGTAAGACCTATGAAAAAACTTATTGCCTTATCGACAATGGTTGTATCATTACTAATTACTTCTCCCGCTTTTGCTGCGACATCTAAAAGTGGGACTACAATGAGTACTAATGCAATTGGTAGCAATACTCAAGTGCAAACAACATCAGATGCTAACCACAGAAAAAAATATACGTTTATTACTCCTGAAGGCGAAGACCTAATAGCGCGACTAGTACGTGCTGAAGCTACTGGACAACCTTTTCAAGGTAAAGTAGAAGTAGCGGTAGTAGTACTTAACAGAATGGATAGTAGCCTATTTCCAAATACAATTTGGGGAGTCCTTTATCAACCTAATCAATTTGCTCCAGTTAAGAATGGCCTAATTAAATTACCTGCCGATGCTGAATCTATTCGTGCGGTAAACGAGGCGTTATATATTGACCGCGCAAACGGGACGCATAGTTTATTCTTTTATAATCCTAAAAAGAGTACAAGCACGTTCTTTGCAAACAGACAAACAACAGTTGCTATTGGAGATCACGTATTTAAAAGATAACTATAAGCGGTTTCTATCTCAAANGATAGAGCCGTTTTTGAGTCCGACCATATTAAAAGAGTGGTTTTAAAANTTGGGTTTCTTAAAATATTTGGATTGCTCACCTNTTTTTATAACTTTTGAATAACGCGCTTCAGTATTTTTGTTTAAAATTAGTGCTAAAGAAGATAGTGCTATCAGTGCAATTTTATCTAAATTGGTGTTGTTAAGGTTTAAGGGTAAGTCATAATTTTTGTTGTATTCGTGTTGGTATATTTCATTTAATCCGCGGCCGCTGTATTCGAATTTAATGCTTATTTTATCGTATTCTCCGCCAATAAAGCTTACATATATCCAATTGCTCTCCAATTTTATAGCTAGAATATCGCTATTTAGAACTCTATCTGATTCTATGTGATACCATTTGTTTTCATCGAGTTGGGATAAAGTAGTTCCAATATTAATTAAGTTCATTATATTCCTCCTGTTAGTATGCCATATTGAGAACATCTATAGTAAGTAGCTGTTTTAAGATTATTAATATTGCATTTAGTACTGTATGTAAAAGAAATTCTTCTATTTGTAGAAAAATCATACTGTTTTGTATAATTGATTTTGTAATCATATCCATATTTGAGATACTTCTATTATAAATAATATCTTTGCTTTTGTTAAACTGTGACAAATATGATCTTTTTAAAAGTGAGGAAGCTCAACAGGTTAGGCTACTAAACATTAAAAGAGGTGAGATGGTATGATGAGTCCAAGGAAAGAACTAGCAATTCTAAAAGATATTCTTTTTGAAGATAAAGTGGTGAATGAGAAAAGTAAAGGAGCTTTAGAACTAATCAGTAGAGGGTTTCCTATTAAGGATGTTTTGGAATCTCTGGAGATTTCACCAAGAGAATTTAAAAAATAACATTTATTTAATTATAAAAAACAANGGTAAATTAAGATGGCACTGTGATTTTCTTCTTAATATAAGGGACATACTCCTTAAAGGTGAAATGCCTACAAGACACCAAGAGCAAATTATTAATGAGGGTTTGAATAAACTTAAACATATGAAAAAGTAATTTGTTACCCAATATCTTTTTGAAAATATAACAATGCTAGAAATAAAGTATACGTATTAGAGATCGATAGCAAAAAAGGCATTTTGGTTTTATAAATACATAAAAAAAGCCCTACTAACGTATTTAGCGGGGCTTTTTATTTTCCTCTTTTAAACGATTGTACATTTTTTGTAGTTCTGGAGCATTAGCAAAGATTTGATTAGCCTGAAAACCCTGTTTATCACTCTTTTTATATGAAGGTCTAGAGTGTTCAGGGACAATTTCTCCCTTAATAATCTAATTTCAAATGCAATTCAATATGGATTTGATGGTAAAATGATTGGCTTAAAACTTAGAGTAGATGAGAAAAGTGTTTACATAGATGTTTCGGACAAAGGTAAAGGAATAAATGAAGTACATAAGGATCGTGTCTTTGAACGAATGTATACTTTGGAAGACTCAAGGAATACCCATTACCAAGGAAGTGGATTAGGATTAACTATTACCAAGAGATTAGTGGAACAAATGGGAGGTAACATATCTTTAGATAGTAAACCCTTTCAAAAAACAACTTTTACTGTAGGGTTAAAACGTATACTGTTTTAATAAAGAAAAAAGAAGTCTTGGTAAAAAGGCTTCTTTTTTTGAACAAAAAATTAGTTATAGTAAATACTTCTATGAACCTAATTACATCAGATTTAACTTTCCTTGTTTATAACAAAATAATAGAGAGAAGAGATAAAAAAAATAACAAACAATGCAATTAACAATATCATTGAATATTCACCTTCTTTTTAACGATGTCTGTTGATATGGAATGATTAACTCTTGCTGGAGAGTCGAAGAAAACTCGTTTTAGCTTTTGGAATTCTAAAAGTAGTAAAGAAATGCTCATACAGGTTAGTAAGGCGCTGATAAAAAGTGCTGGAATTTGAAAGCAGTAATCAAGAATTGTAANAT
>Ga0058696_1000251_pt1 | contig 23111 bp, 19 predicted proteins | sample AgamicMgSfrz_FD_55077 | JGI IMG/M metagenome (GOLD analysis project Ga0058696, IMG submission 55077) | Agave microbial communities from Guanajuato, Mexico - Mg.Sf.rz | ecosystem: Host-associated > Plants > Phyllosphere > Phylloplane/Leaf | place: Guanajuato, Mexico | collected 2012-05-30 | reverse complement strand
TCTAATAAACCTGGTGTAGACTCTAATTCTTGTTTTTCAATTTCCTCTGTGACAGCACTTATAAATTCCCATAGTACTTTTGCACCTAGTAGTTCTGCTAATCGTTTTTCACGCATTTCAAATGTTTTCATATTCATGCAAATACACTCCTAACATTTATATATAATGATGAAAATATTATATTCTTATGTAAAATTCCCCAAAAAACTTGTCAAACTTACATTTTCAAAAAATAACTACATAATCTTAAAAATCTAATATTATTCAACACACTTCGTGTTGTTCTGAATCAAAAAAAATTGTTTGGACTGTAACACCATAAAAATTCGCTAATTTTATTTTTATATTATCTCGTGGAATTCTCTGACCATTTTCATACATTTGCAATGTACTAACACTGATACCCACAGCCCTTGCCACTTCTTCTCTAGATTTTTCATTTCTTAAATTAATTAGATTTTTGGCCACTCTTTCATAGTTCATGCCTTCTCCCCCTAAAACCACATTTCGTGTTGTTATTTAAAATATAAACTGCACACTTTGTGTTGTCAATAGATTCTAATTATCAACTTTTAAAAATTTTAATTATTTAACACATATTGTGTTAATATATTATCAGGTGATAGAATGAAAACGTTTGGAAATATAATTCGTGATTTAAGAAAACAAAAAGGAATTACGCAAAAAGAACTTGCTCACTCGCTTCAGTTAAGTGAAAGTACAATTGGTATGTACGAACGGAATGAACGTCAACCTGATTACAATACCTTGATACGTATAGCAGATTACTTTAATGTATCTACCGATTTTCTTCTAGGGCGAGATTTTAATGGTACAGAGGACGGAAACAAAATAGAACTAGATCAATGGCTAAAAGATATAAAATTTGCACCTTCCCAAAAGCGTGAAGAATTAAAACGTTTTTGGAAATTTTTAATGCAAGAAGAGGAGTAATCAAATAAACCTCCACCTCGACAGGATGGAGGTTTATTTGATTACCCTCATACTTTATAACACCAATGGTCACAGAATTGGTCAAATCACCTACAAAATTCATTCAATTTTGTTGATTGTATCTCTTACATCGTTCGCAGCACATGCCAGGAAATATTTAATGTAATTTTGATGTTACTATAACTTTTAATATCTTAGAAATAATTCTCAGATTCACTTCCTTAGCTAGTAGTAGCGTTGCATGGGTATGATGTAAATCATGAAAGCAAATCCTAGGAATACCTACTTTATTAATATCTAAAACTATTTCTACTTCGAAAAAGCGTTAAAAAAGTTGGATTTTTAATGCATTTATAAAAAAGAAGTCCTCCTTTGAAACTTTAGTTTTTATAATCTACCCCTTTTTCTTATTCTCTCCATAAGTGTCGCCTGAGAGTAGCGGTTCTTCTTCTCTATTATGTATCTTGGGGTTTAAATATCAAATTATATAACTCGTCATAACACGTTCCCCCATCCAATTGACAGTTTTTCTTAAATAAAATTCACACTAATTTATTATCGTAGAATTTAAAAGTTATTACAGGAATATTGCACCACATTTTTTACATGAATATTTTTAAAGAGAACAGGATGTTTAAACCTATGTTCTAAATATATCCTCTGAATTCATCAAGTTTTAAATCGCGCCAAAAAAGTTTATTTATCATGGTTTTATAAAAGTGATGTTTCATAGTGATTCATCACTTTTTTTAATTTTGTGGGTGAATCTCTAATGAAATATATATGTTAAAAATGAAAAAAGCTCCTTCATATAAGGAGCTTTTCCAATTATCACTTTAAGTTTTCTGAGACAAACACTAATGCAAGCTATGTAATTCAAATAAAAATCAAATTCATTTTTCTGAGTTACTTTTTAATATTTCCCACTTAACTTTTCTTTTTAAAGATTTCATGAAATCCTCTTTTGTAACATATAACAATCCATAACTTGAATTGACTTTATTTATTTTTTCAAATAAATAATTTAAGCATTCACATCCATCTAAAGCTTTACTAATTTCAATATACTTATTATGAGATTCAGTATTTTTCACTGCCAATTTATTCTCTTTAGCAAAAACCTGCTGTCCATAAATAAGTATTGCCATTTTGTAATAACAATAGTCAAATGTATCTGAATTAAAGTTAAAATCATTCCTTTGTATATCAGTTTCTTCCGTTGTTTTTTGTTCATTTTCAGTAAAGTCTAATACTACATTAGCATTAGTTTTACTGAAATTAGCTAATGAAATCCTTATATCAAGACTATTAAATCTAGTTACTAGAAATTTAATTAAAAAACCTGCACATGCATGATGTCCTAATTCTATACTTTTTAATATTGCTCTAAGTATTAAATGAACATCTTTTTGAACAATCTTTCTTTTTACAATTCCAGCAACAATTAGTTGTATTGGAGAAATTTCATCCTTATTATTATCTTGTTCCTCTTCTTTGGTTACTAGATATACAATATTACATAAAAATTTAATATCTCCATTTTCTACTGCTCTTATAATTAAATTTTGATATACTTTTTCAATTTTTTCTTTCTCCATTTGATTTAAAGCTTTTAATAAAGGTGAAAACTTATGTATATCATCTAATTTAAAATTCGATGTTAAATGGTATAATTCGATTCTATAGCATTGATGTAATACTATATGATCAAACTTAGGATACAATGATGTTGTTAAGATATTTAGAGCTTCTTGTGCCTTAATTATTTTATTTTGATTAAATAAATCTACTATCAACTTCACTTGATTACTAAGAATAGTTTGATATAGTCGTTCATAAATTTCAATTTTCTCATCCTGAATATAAACATCTTCAATCTCATCCAAATTAAAAAAATCCGGATTATTAAATATAATCAGTGTCTTCTCAAGATTTTTCAAATCCCTATCAAACATTGAGTTCATATTTTTTTCATTCATGTACTTTAAAATTTGATAGGTACTTTCAATATGAGCATGAGCTCTTTCTTCCTGCTTCGTTATTAATCTAGACACCTGATTTGCTTCTAAACCATTCCAAATAGACATTAGTTTTTTTAAATTTCTAATACTATCATTAGTCAAATTGATTGTGATTTTAGATAGATTTATTATATTAATATTTTGGAAGGAATTTATTAAAAGTATCGCTAATAGATAAATAGAAATTATAACAAGCATATACCAAATCAAGAGTAATCCATTATAAACTATCACTAATGAATGAAGCATCATTCCTGTACCAAAAGTTAATACAGAAAATACAATGAACATGTTTAATTGTATTTTCTCCCTCATACTTCCTATGTTAGAAGATGCTATTTGTTTACTTTCTCTATACGAAAAAGTATATATGGTAATTGTAACCGGTAATATAAATCTCAATACATCTGTTATATTCTTCCCTAGTTGATATATTTTAGAATCTATGTCGTGATTAGCTCTCAAAACAGGGACACCAATACTCACAATAAAAACTAAAGCTAAACTTAAAAAAATAGCTATAAGGCTGTATTTCACTACTGTCCATATATTTAATAATTTATGAACACATTCTCTTTTCCGAACAAATTTCTCATTCTCTAATTGTTGATTCGAATTCCCAGAAATTTTTTTAGGTGCTAAATTTGCTTTCAATTCCAAAATAAAAATCACTCTCCACAAAAATAACAGGCAAATTCCGCCTGTTATTAAGGTTACACCTCTTTAAAATACTTTACTATAATCTCTTTAGAAATTATTTATTCCCTGCAACATATCTTTAAAATATTCTTCCATAGCCTCTTTGGAAATTACTTCCTTTCCCAACTGGTTAGGTAGTAAATTTTCTCTTGCTTTTAGCCAAGGCATTTCTTGATGAGTAAGCTCTTCTAAAAACTTACCATCATAACCACCATAAGCATCCCATACTATATCTAATGTTTCTTTAGCTTTTTTATTTTCCAAGAAAATTTCAGGCTTTACAACTGGTGGTATTTCAAAATATTTATGATTACTATAAAGATCGTAAAGATTCGGACAAACTGGACCATGCACCCAAGCCTGAATATCTTCATCAAATAATTTCTCACCGTTGTTTAATGCTAAATGCCAGCCTTGTGCATAATACACTAATTTTTGTAATTTCAAATGAGTAATTGATTGCTCTGTGTTAGGTTTACTTAAACTTAAAAAATAATCTGCTACATCAAACACGTCGACTTTTTTTGTTTTTTGCGCTACAGCTGTCATTATTCTATCTCCCCCTTATACGTTGGAGTTTCCTCTACTTCTAGTATATAAAAAAAACCTAAAAAAAGCATTGTTTTTTGTTGTACTGTGACGTTATTTATTATAAAATACTATATTCGCCATTTTTTAGAACAATCAATATATTTCGTAATATTCATCATTCCGCTTATCACATTTAAATTAAAAAGAATTTTAACATCTCTTTTTCAATTATTGCTAAAGCTGCTTTATTATATACTATGTTTTTTTTATATTTAGTTTCCAATATCAACAAAAAAGCTATTGTTAAACTTTAAAAATTCTTTATCTATTCCTTCGCTCTTTTCTTTTTAAAATATCCTCTTTAAAAAACAAACGATCTCGAACCATCTCTTTAATCGGCACTAACGTCCCGGACTTCACCAACTTATTTAAATTCTGCCTCGAGCATTCCAAAATCTCCAATGCCTCTGAAGTATTCACAATTTCATCATTTACGAATTTTATTAGTTCTTCCTTTAGATTCAAAGTTATACATTTTTCTTCTCCTTTATATACAAAATAACCATGTTGATTACCATTAGAATTATCGCTAGTATGGTACTAACGATACAGATATAACCCCAAATGTTTAAAAGTTTAAAAAAGTATAACCCCGTTCTATAATTAGGACAAGGTTATACTTAAAATCATTTAATTTTTGATGTAAGATATTCACTACCAAAAAATATAACAATAAATTCGTTTAAAAATGACTTCTTTAGCTCTTTTATATATTTCTTCTTGAGCGTTTATACATTTTCATTGTAACTAACCAGCTAGTAATTGTGATTCCTGCAAACATTAATAGCAAATTACTATACAAATGAGTGGACGGATCAGCATTTATAGGTAGTATATTTCGATTTAGCAAATGTATCGATAATAATCCACCTACAATCGCAATACCCATTCCTTCTGATAAAAAGCTTGTAAAATTAAGCAAACTCATTCCAGCACCTGTTTCCTTTTGTTCCAAACTACTTGAAACAATGGCAGAGATAACTATTTTCGTATAAGAAAGCCCGCCTAAAACAGGAATGATATACTTATGTATTAACTAATTATAAATATTGTAAGTAGAATCTTTAATACTAATTTTTTGTCTTTTTACCATTTATTCAAGCAATGTTTATATAACGTTTTATAAGTTTCATTGCAAATAACATTTTTCAGCAAATTATGTTCAGCCTCAACTAAAGCTTTTGGTGCTTCCCTTTTTGTCTTAAAGCTTCTCTTTTTCTTTTGTTTAGGTTTTACATTAACTTTCCCCAACTCCTAATATCTCTTAAATATCCGTCAGATTGAGTACTGCCGGATATTGTTCTAATGGATTTTCCATACAATCTTCTCCTAGTATCATATTAATAAAAATCGTTTTCTTCCCTTTTGTGTCTAAGTATTAAAATTCACTGAAAAATTTTTTCGAGCTCTTTTTTCACATTAGCCATTTTCCTACGTTAGGGGCCCTAACATGCCTTCGCTACACGGATCATTGAAACAATAGCAATAGATAAAAAAAGAAAAAACCAATCACACTCGATTAGTTTGGTTTTTTCTCATATTCTTTTATAAACTTATAGAACCGTTATGCGCTTTACGCTCACTCTGTTCTCTTGTATTAACAGCCATAATACATTAACGGGAAGTGACGTTGGCCTCCTAAACAGACAAAACTCTTAACTGAGCACGATTCTAAGTAGTGTGTATCGATCAATTCAGAAATTTACTTTGGACGATCACCTGTTTTTCCAATTTATGAAGTTAATCAAGTAATTTTCGGAAATGAATATGAACAGTATTAAACGTCTATTCACACTTATTAGAATCGTGTAATACAAAAACGTCCCCCCACAAAAGAGTGCTTGCTTTTTTTGGATATTCTCATTCTCCACTCAATATTATTCGCTTTACTTCCCGCATTTCCTGTCTTGTGTATCTCCAATATAGTTGTGATTTTCCCAACTCTGTAATTGATCCCGCTTTGTCGTTTAAGTGCATTCTAGCTAGATCCAATAATTTTTTCCCATGTTCAGCCCAAATTTCTTTTAAATCTTCCAGCTTCATTTCGTTAGCCCAAACAAAACCATCTTCATTTTCCTCTAAAAATGCGCCGAAGGAACAAATAAGAGGTCGAAACACACCCTCAGTCACTTTATAATCCGTTTCTGCATCAATAAAATGAAGCTTTGTATTCCCTTCTGGGAATAAATTGTTGTTACTGGAGCCTCTACCATATAAATTTTTAGCAGTATGCTTTACATGATCAATTAAAATAAGTATATCATTAATTATGGGCTTAAATTTATAAAATCTTTCTGGGTTTTTTCTGAAAGCTTCCTTAACCTTAGCTATAGAACTATTAGCAGTTACGTCATTGTCGCTAGTTTTGATATCTTCACTCATACCATATAAATACGCTAAGATATCATCAACTTTAACAGGCTTCTTAATAATTTTTGGTACACCATTTACAAATTTAGTGATACTGTCACCTTCAAAAGTCCAAATGAATTGGTTGAATCCAAACTCTTCCCATTCTTCCTTAAAAATATCAAATTCCTTAGCGTAGTTCATCATTGTAGTATCTTTGATCTTTGTTGAAGTATTGAGAGCTCTGGTAATTTTGATTTTTTCTTCCTGATCATAACCGATCAAGATTTTCACATCAACTAATGCATTGGAATATTCATCTGTATCTATAATAGCCTTAGTTGTATGTCCACCGTTTGCAATACCTTCATCTTCCAAGAAATAAAGTCTAAGAGTTTTTTCATTAATTTTTTCAATTTTACTTGCTACAATAACAATTCCACCGTTCATTGCAACAAACAGATCTTGCTCGTTAATATAAGAGGTCTTAATATCTTTATAAACAGAATTATTTTCTGCAACTCTCGGATTAGCCTTTAAAGGGATATTCTTTTTCATCTCAGACCCTTTTAAACTCATAATGTATCGTTCTCTGTCAGAACGATTGTTTGCCAATCTTGTTAACTGTTCTACATTCAGTTCAACCACTAACAATTCATTTTCTACATTTATCGTAGTTTGATCCATTTTCTTTTCCACATCCCCTATTTTTTTTACACTATTTTTTTTCACAAAAAAAGTAACTTCCTGTTTCCTCATGCCCAACTCACTGTTATTTACGTAGTTCAAGTATTGTTCGTGAGTGTAATACCTCCTGTCTGTAGGTGTTCTATAGGCTTCAAGCACTCCCTTTTTATCCCATCTTTGCAAAGTTCTCACCGTTACATTTAATAATTCTGCCATTTGTTTTGGCGTGTATTTTTTTTCCATGATCTAATATTATAATATACGACCACATTTGTCTATGTTTTTCTACGTTTTTCATTTGATTTTTCACAACCACGTGCCTTTTCACTTATATTTAAAGCCACCTGATTCAACTAATATAGCCTTTTTTGCATTAATGATATTATATAAATTCTTATACATAAACTACAAAAATAATTAGCGTAACAAGAAATATTTTCCTGTAAAATAATAAGTAATTTTTTAATTCAAGGAGGCTTATATGAACTTTTTTAGTGTTTCAGGAGGAATATCCGCAAAAAAAGTACGGGCAGTATCTTTTGGCCCAAAAAAGCACAAAAGACGGAAGAACAATATTTCACTGGGAGAACATGAAAAAGATTAAAAGAGGAGATATTATTTTTAGTAGTTCTGAAGGAAAATTGTATTGATAAAGAAAAACCTCATGGACTTGATGACGAGCAAAAGTGAAGTAATGAGGGCTGGTTTGTACAGCTCTCATATAAAGAGTTAGATCATCCTATTAAGTTTAAAGATTATATTGATAAAATTCTTGCTTTACAACAGGAAAAGTACGCCCCCCCTTTAATAGAACAAGAGAAACCAAGGTAATCTTTATGAAATAACCCCTGAGCTAGATAATTACCTTCTCAAACGGATTAAAGAAAAAGAAAATGAAACTTTACCAGAATTACTCAATTATATAGACAACATTCAAACTAACAAAATTACAAACTGCAGTACATCACACGTTATTACCAAGACTTTACCACTAGCTATATCTGAAACTAGGGAAAGTTTAGAATTTAGAATTGTATATGATAAATTACTAGTTAGAGATATAGGCAAAATTGTAGTGGACATGGATAACATCTATTCATTAATATGCGATACATATTTTAAACATGCAACAGAGGAGCGACTTTTACGATTAGTTGCAGAAAACCACAACTATCCTGATCTCGAAGTATTAAGTTTTGAGCAGGGTTCTCTAATAGCCAAATTTAAAGGTAGCCCTCTTGCCCAACAAATATTTGCAAATTATTTGGTACAAGCATTGATTGCTGGAACAGTTTTTATAACCGGACAAGTAACAACCCACCTAGAGGAAAGCCTACAAGATGTTAAAAATAAAGAAAATATTATTAATAATGAACAAATATACAAACATACCTAAGATTTCATTAGTAATATTTCCGAAAACTCTAACATCAAAACCGTGACTGTTCGAATAAAAAATAAAGATGGACAAGAGTGTGAGTTTAATATCGATAAGTTTAAGTCAGATAAGAATCATTCAATTTAATAGATATCAACATAAAATTAAAATGTAGCTCAGATATCAAAAGAACAAAAGAAAACCATACTACGCTCTACCATCTTGGAGTTTTTCGGTACTGCACGCCATAATTTACAATAGATAATAATAATCACTTAGCTGAAAACGTTGATATGACGGTACCCGTGGTTAGCGCCGAATTCCGATTTGACTTACGTTAAATTAACGACTTCTATTGACACCTCAACAGGATGGCAGTCACTGGTTCGAGGCTATTCGGGATCATACTGAAACTCCTTGATATTCAAGGGGTTTTCTGATTTATAACTGTTTTCCCAAAAGGATGAAACAGAATGTTCGGGCGAGAAACGTTACAGAAAGTATTTTTTACTACACCTGGATAATATCCAGATTTAAAAACTTCCTATAAGATTTTTATTGTATTTTCACTACAATAAATTATTTCACATCCCTTTCTTAACTCATCAAATAAAAGAATGTAAAGCTTCTTAATATACTTTCTAAATAAGAGGGATTTAACGAAAATACATTTTCCCCATAAAACTTCAATTCTTTTCCCTATAGTTTATCATCCCTATAACATTGTTTTAACGTATTATTAATTTTTTGTATTTGAGGGATTTTTATGTGCACTGACTAAGGAAAAGAATTTCTTAAAGAAAGATCATTATAATTACACAACACTAAACTTTAGTGAAATTCAGGTTGTTTTTTAATTTACAAACATGTTTCTTTAAATACCTCTTTATATTTTCATTATATATATTCTTATTTTAAAAAAATACTTGGCTTTATATAAAATTAAAGCAACCCTTCGCTCTAAAATGGCAACAAAAGTAAATCTACAAAAAAAAATAATGAAGAAAATTTATTACATTTTCTATAGCAATAAAAAAGATAAAAGAGGTTACCCATAAGGGTAAACCTCTTTTATAAGAATTTTTGCACTTCCAGAACCTTTTTAAGATCCTCTCTATTGTTAACTACTATTCTATTTTTATCATCTGTATTTTCTTTTGCCCACTCACTAAATCCCTCTTCGTTATATAATGTGCTAGTATATTTTGAATCAAAAGCATTAAATTCAAATGATACTATTAACTTTGTATAGTAAGCTATTCTAAAAAGAAATTTATCTGTTGCTTGTAATTCAGGTTCATTCCTATAAAAATGAATATTAGAACGATATCCTATCGAATGTTTATCAGGTTTAAAGATGTGCATTATCCACTCCTGAAAGAATTCCTCTGCAACTGGATTACCTTGGATTTTTTTGTAAAATTGTTGAAGTTGTAATTTTTCCACCCTACTTATATCCTCAATATTTGATAGATCGAATGTTTCTTCCTTTGATTGTTCTTCAATTTGTTCAGTTTGAACTACTACTTTCATCTTTTCATGTAAAACTTTAATATCACTAGGGCTTTTAAATATATTTATGATAGTTTTGTCTAATGCCTTAATTTCTTCTCGTAGACTACTTAATAAAATAGATAACTTTTCAGAAATATCTACTCTTTCCATAGCTTCCTCAAATTCAAGACTATGCTTAGAGATATTACTTGTCCCAATGAGATCAAAAATGATTTTACTCATTAGTTCTTTTCCATAAATTAATATTGCCTTCTCACCATCATCAGTGACTTGATTAGATAGTTCATCAATTTTCGAATTTATATGTCTTTGTATTCTAACACAGTTCCATACATAGTAGCTTGTGGTACTAGGATTAAATAACTTTTTATATTTTGCACCATTTATGTCATCATATATAACACTTATCTCTCTCCTTGCCTGTATAGTTGAATCTATATCAGATGCAAACGCAAGTGCTCTTGTTGCTTCTTTTAAGTTGAAAATTTGATCTCCGCCTTGATCCTCATCTTCACTTCTCATTAAATGATATGTAACATCTATAATCGCAAGATCTCGTTCAATTTTCTTTTGCAATGGATCTAGTACTACGAAATCACGGCTTTCAATACTATTTTGTCTATTATTCTTTGTTGTAACTTCTGAAGCAAAAACTTCATCTAAGTAATCTGTTCCATCTTCATCAGTTCTCATAATTGAAATGATTCGTATAGGTATCATTACTTCTTTCAACTTTTCTTTATTTTCATCTGATCCTTGACCATGTTTACCAACTACACCAACTGTTTGTGCACCATTTACTATACTAATACCCTTGCATTCAAATAATCCTACTGACCTTGTAGAACCATAAATTCTCTTCTTATCAACTTCTTCACAAACTAGTGTTATCCCATTATTATAATACCAAAATAATTCTGGCTCAGTATCTAATGTTTGTTGCATTTCCTTATTAATTTCAGTAGTTCCAAGAACTTTACGAAGATTATAGTCAAACAAAGTATTTCCATAGCTTTCCCACAATTCAACTATATCAAAGGCACTTATTTGACCATAGTAAGATTCCATGTCTCCTTCATACCTACCCCAGTCTTTTAAATTTATCTCTATATCAATTGTTCGTGTTGAACCCTGGTTATGTAGGGAAGCATGAAATCTCTTTTGATTCATTATTTCAAAATCAGCAACTTCTCTATGGTCGTTAAGATCATCCAATAAATCTTGAAATTCCCTTCTAGCATGTGAAGATAAATTTGTAGCTGTATATGCAAGGATAATTTTAAATTTTAACTTGCTTTTTTTTAAATATCCTATAATATCTCCTTTAATATCATTAACTTTTTGGTTAAACTTATCAAATTTTAAATTAATTAAATCTCTAACACCCGTTACAAACTTCTGTACCTCACCTAAATCAGGCTCACTATTCCCTGCAGCATTAAACTTTGATTGAACCAAGCATAGTTCATTTGTATCATGGTTGTAATAAATTATATCAATTCCATTATCATCGGAACCATCCACGATAAACTTTATCACCTCATCTTTATCCGCATTGGGATAAAGTACATTAATACTATAAGCTGCTAATGCTCTTGATAAGAAATTTTTTTCTACTTCCACTTGATTTCCTTTTATATCGTCTAAGGCTATTATACCTGTATATTCTTCAATAAGTTTTTCTTTTATTTGGCTTAATTCAAGAAGTCCCAATTCGATCACCTTTTCACTTTTTTTCTTCAATTTTAACACAACAGATAAAAAAATTTACAATATTTTCATTGCTTTTGTTTAACTCAAACCAAAATCTCATTATTTATAATAGGATTCACCACGGCAGAAATAGATGATAAAAGTAAAAATCAATGTTATTTTTGGCCCTTCATATCGCTTGAATTTGTAAATGCTAATATTAAGCTATAAACCATAAATTCTTGTTTTATTCTATACAGAAAAATAAATATTATAAATATGTATCATATTGTATTCTCTTAAAAATATTAAAAGTTCATAGCTATTTGAATACCTATAAATTCTCTTTATACAAATTTCCATTAATTTTTTCATCTGAAATTATTACTATAATGTTTTTACCATCACTCTCAATATTGTTTATCCCAAAAACAACTACAGAAACTTCCCCCTCTTTAGAGTTTAATCCACACTGCTCTTTACCCTACGTCATTCACTCTCATATTTCTACTCTTGTGTTATTAAACGCATATCATTAAAACTAATTTCGAACTCATTGTACTCTTTATTCATTTTTAAAACACTATTGAATTCTTTTTAATTCACATCTTACACTTCTGTTGATTTCAAATAATTAACTTGCTTATAAACATTTTCACTACAATAACTTAAGCCAATTTGCACTTCCTTTATGGTTATCCTCATAATAAAGCCACAACAATGTACTTAATAGTTTATTAATTAAGCTCAAGTAATGCTAGCTGCTACAAATAAAATTAGATAACACACTATTATTTCTGCACTTTAAACCTAAAAAAATGTATTAAAATCTGAAACAGTAGTAATAGACATTTCACCCAAAAATATCTATTCTTATTTTGATTTCTTCTTTTATCAAAGTACCCCATACTTATATCATTTTTTCAAATAAAACCACCACCTTCTTTTGAGCACTTCCAACTACTTCATTCCTTTGTTTAAAATTCACCATACAATACATATCTTTTTATAATTAAGACTAATAATAAAAAACAACCGACTATCCTTATAAACAAAGTGTTTAAGTAGTATCTCAATTTAGTTAAATAATGTATATCACTATAAAAAATTAGAAAATAGTATTAAAGTTCCTCAATCTTATCTTTCCATTTTTTTATGGAACGATCTGACATACCATCAGAACCTTTTGGTATTACTGGAACGTCTACATCATAAGCCTCAGCATCAAATCCTATAAAAATAAATGGGTGTCCCTCTGTAAGTTCAAAATACGGTTCCAATTCCTCAAAGTTAGTAACTCGGTCTGTAAGATAATAAGCTAATTTTTTTATAGGCATTAGGATAATTGCTAAATCAATCTCCTCACGTTTTAATCCTAGTAAAAGTTTATTCATGGAGCGATGAGCCGAGCTAATATTTCCTGTTTCAAATTCCATTCCTACACGTCTTATATTATCGAATTGATTAAGCTCCTCTGAATTATCTGATTCTTTTTTTTCAGATAACTCCACGCTGAATTCTTTGTAGACGTCAATTGGTCCCCCTTTCTTTTTTTCCACTTTCAATACATTTAGTGGTTTCTCTCTGTACCAATTATATGTTTCTTCAAGTGTTGTATAGCATAGCTCCTTTATAGGTACTACACCATTACAATTTTTTTTAGTATTATTTATCGTAAAAATTTTTGATTCCATTGGCCAAACAGGAGAACAAATAGAAGTTTTTACTTCCTTATACGCTTGCTCAATTAATCTGTCATTTAAAAGTAAGTTTTTAGCTGTTTCCGTTATAAATTCCTTTTCAATCTTCATTATTTTCTCCTTCATTAGTTTCTTTTTGTTTAAAACTATCTAATGTGCTAAAATCCAGTAAATCCATTGGTTGCACCTCTAGTGATTTAGCAATTTTTTCGATATTATCTAACGAAACATTCCTATTACCTCGCTCAATATCTGAAATATAAGTTCTATGTAGATCACACCTAAAAGCCAATTTTTCTTGCGACATATTTTCTTTTAATAATCGTATTTGGCGAACTTTTTGGCCAAATAGTACTCTGATATTTCCCCCCATAATTCCTCCTATATAATTGACGATAGTTTAAAGAAAATGATAAAATTATGTATACTATAGGTCTACAGACTATAAGTGACATGAGGTGTATAATATTGCGGTTTTTTACTATATTTGACGTAATTAAAGACAAAGCTAATCAACTAGGGCATACAGAAGATGAAATGTACGCTTTACTAAAAAAAGAAAAAATAAATAAAAAGGACTTACATGCTTTTAAGGAAAGTGGCATTATCCCAACAAACGAAAAGCTGTTGAATGGAATACTTAGTTATCTTGAAATGACAAAAGTGGAATTAGAATTAAAATTAGGTAGAATACCAGCAGGATTTGAAGAAGCTTTTTTACGTAGCAGCAAGGACATTGCTAAACTTCTTGAGGAAAGAAATAATATCAGGCAAGAAGAAAATAATATCACCCCAACAATTCAACCTTATTTCTCTTCGGATTTCGGCGAACTATACAATGGAAATTGTCTAGAATTATTTGAATTGATTGCAGATAATAGTATAGACACTATTTTTGCTGACCCACCATTTAATCTTGATAAGGAGTATGATGAGGGAGTAACTGATAAAAATTCTTCTAGTGGATATTTGGATTGGTATTATAAATGGATAGATGAATGTATTAGAGTATTAAAACCAGGGGGTTCTTTATTTGTATATAATATTCCAAAATGGAATACCTACCTTTCTGGGTACCTAAACGGAAAAATGAACTTTCGAAATTGGATAACAGTTGATATGAAGTTTGGACTACCTATTCAGAATAGATTATATCCAGCCAATTATAGTCTTTTATATTACATAAAAGGTGAAAAACCTAATACATTTAACGTACAGAGAATTCCATTACAAACTTGTCCACATTGCGGTAAAGAAATTAAAGATTATGGTGGATACAAAAATAAAATGAACCCTAATGGTATAACTCTTTCTGATGTTTGGTCAGATATTTATCCCGTTAGACATAAAAACTCTAAAAATAGAAAGTTTAACGAACTATCCATCAAATTACTCGATCGTGTAATTAGCATGAGCACAAATCAAGGTGATATTGTTTTGGACCCATTTGGAGGTAGCGGTACAACATTTGCTGCTTGCGAATTATTAGGGCGTAGATGGATAGGATTTGAGCTAGGAAATTGTGAAATTATAAAAGACAGACTTGAAAATAAAGATCAAGATCAAAAACTATTTGATAAAGTCTATGAAGAAAAAAACAAGCTCTTCCCTGATAAAGTCAAGGAATTGCGCAAAAAAAATGGATTATGGATTGATGAAGATTTTAGATAAAATAATTAAGATAAAGGAGCAAACTTAAAATAAATGAATTCAACAAAGCATTAGAAAACGCTATTTCTGCATGGAAAAAATGAAGTGAAGAATGGGAAAAAATTGAGGCCACTCATTCTGGCTTCCTTTCAGAAAAATACCCTTTTGAAAAAGATTTCAGTGAAGTAATTTGCGATTTACAAGAATGGCAAAATTACATAAACAATAAATCTTAGACTTCCTTTAAGGAAGTCATCTTTTTTCTGTTAGAAGACTCGTTCCAAAATTTGTGTAAAGATGTGATAGTAAAAAAGTATGTAATTTTCTCTTGCAATACAAGTACATAAATAAAGTTGGTAATATATAAACATATATTTGTTCCTTCTCAAAGGAATTCCATTAAAATTTAACATTACTAGATAATGAACATTCAACATATAATAAACTCCAATAATATTAACAAAAGAAGGATCATAAAATCCTTCTTTTGATTAAATTACTACAGGTTTTTTATACTATAAACTCTTTAAACTTGTCACTCGTTCTTGTTTTGAAAGAATCTCTTTCCCACTCACATGATAATAACGATTGCTTGTTACCACCTCAAAATGTCTTCGCAGCCCTTCTTCATTGATTGCAGTTAAACCACATAAGTTGAACATTGCATTTGTGTGCGAGTTCAATAATTGGACTTACTACGTGCTCATTAGATGCTTTCCCAAATGGATTATCTGCAATGATAAATTTCCATAGATTTTCTTTCGTAAATCTCCTTTTCCGAATATATGTAATTAAGGCCATAAACATGGTCATATAGGATGTATATTTTTCTCACCTCCTCCACCCAACCATTTAATTGCAGCCTGCCATGACAGATAATCTATACCACTGTATTCTATGTTTGAACACTTTAATTTAACACATATGGATTGGAATAAGACTTTCAAAAATTCGTTGGAACTGGCTATAAATCTCAATTATATAACTTCTCACCTTTAAATAAACGTTTGAATTGATCTGCAAATGTTCTCACTTTATGGCTATTCAACATCTCTAAACATTCAATATACAGTTGAAATACCCGTTATACATGATTTCTTTGCTGTTCAAAGTCTGATTTTGTAGCTGGTGTTTCCCATCTCAGCTTGCAAATTACTTCTGTCGGATTGTTATGAATACTGTTTCTACTCTTCTGTTGATAAAACCAACGTCCATTCTGTGCACACAGGGAGATATGCAGTATCTTGAAAAAGTTTTAGGACACACAAAACTGCTCTCAATTCTTCTTCCATTTGTCAATAACAAATTTATAACACCTGTAGCTCAAAACGAAAATATTAAAGAAGGCTTTTACATTATTAATAAAATGAAAATAGTTTTATCAATAGGAGCCGCAATTAAAAATTTACTCGGATCAATCATGAGCTTATTACTTAAATAATTACAATCTTTTAATTATATAATAAAAAGTCCCTATCTTAAGGGACTTTTACACTTCAAATATATTTAATTCCTTTTACTTACTTCATATACATTTTCCTTCAAACAAAAAATAACAGTTAATACGTTTCATTCCTAGTATTTCTTAATTTGATTTAATATTAACCAACAATTGATGATTTGTATAATATATGAATAAAATGTTTTCTCATAGAATACTGTTTCAAATTCTTCCTTCTCAATATCCCCCTTCCACTTCATTAAGATGCTCAACTTTTCATTTCGCAATGTTTCACCTAAATCCCACATATGGATAAGTTTATTAATATGATTCATTTACTTTTGCATAATCAATTTCCTAAATAAATTATTTCATTATTATATATTCTGTAAAAATAAAATTTGATTAAAATAGTAGCAAAAATCTCTAACATTTTTAATCAAAAAACACTTCAAGTTTTTACCATGAAACTTTAATATTATCTTCAGAGATTTTTATTTTATCTTTTTTTATATAAATATAAGTTTTAAAATTCAAATATTTATCTATATCATTACTCGTAAACATTACTAACATCTCAACTTTATTTTTTCCTTCTACCATATATTTTTCTAATTCCAATTCATATTTGTCTTTATATTTTGTTTTTTCTAGTTGTATTCCATAATTATTCTTTTTCACTTCATCAGAAACTTTATTAATATCTATATATTTTTTCGATAAATCTTCACTATTATCAAATACCTCTACCAGATTATCACTTTTTTCGAAGTCTTCCGTCTTAATGTATACCTTATCATTAATTTTCATTTGTATATTTAGGTTTTTAATATTTTGTGTAGTTAATGTAATAGGAACTTCTTTAATTTTATCTATATTTATTTCTAACTGCTTGTTTCCTCCTGCAGCTACTGCAGTTATAGTAAAACTCAAAATCACAAATAAAATAAAAAAATATCCTATCTCCATAAGAGATTCAAAGGGACTCTTTACTTTCTTAAAAATTTTATAGTTAAATAGTTGTTTTTCAAAGAAAGTTGTTTTTTTGCGCAAAAAATGCAGCAAAACTAAACAAATTCCAACAATGCATACACCATATACAATAAAAGGTATAGTTTCCTTTCTCTTTAGAGTTTCCGTAACAATTATTATTACTGATGGAATTAGCATTATCTTAGAGCTTAGTTGCATAGTTTTAAACACATCTCTATAAGCTTCATCAGCCCTATTAATTGAAGTTTTATGTTCTTTATCATTTTTATAATAACCTAAAGTTCTTAATTCAAGATAGATATAATAAATAAACTTTATGGAAATTATGGATGCTATCAAAGCTAGAAATAAAACTAGTATATGTTCTTTATTATAAATTGTTTGGGTATATGCACTATTCGAAAAAGTTTTCCACCATGCTACTAAAAACCATTTAGTAACAAACACATTTCCTCCAAAGATAGTGAGTATTAATGCTAACCGAGGTATCCTATCTTGAATTTTTTGACGTTCTTTCTCATTTTCCATACTCTTAACCACTCCCCAATATATCATTATAATATAACTGTAATTATATATTAATATATAACATATTACATTATCTAATGTATGAGCCTAATAAATTCAAGCATAAAAAAATACAATAAAATTATATCACCGCAAACTTTTCATAATTTAATTTCTTTATTTTTTGTTCTTAAAATATTCTAGTGATCCCCTTAAATTTTATTTATGACCATAACACTTATCTTACAGTTTATGAATAGGGACTATCACTCACTATCTTGGTTGCTCTTATTTCTTAAATTGAATAGTATACAATTTTATTAATTAAATCTTTTCTATGTTTACATTAACTATAATTACTTTTTAATTCTGTATTACCAATAATGCATATCTATAAATTGCATTGTAATAATTCATTAGGTGTAATTAATATTAAAAAGGATACTAGGTCTTATGCACCCTATTCGACTTAATAATAAATACTCTTTTAATAGAGGCTAATAATGCATTCATTAAAGAAAACGCCTATTAGATAAAAATTACCTTCATCGTTTGCTAGATAATAAAGTTTATCCCCTATTAGCTGCCTATGACAAACATAATAGAGGAGAAGTCAGAATTAAAATTATTTTGAGCAAGAAAGAAACAACAGCGCATTTAGATTTACCAAAGAACAGATATAATTCTCTATAAAAAGTTATATTTCACGAAAATGGAACAGTTAAACTCGAGACTGAAAAAACAATAAACGCTAAAAGACCCTCCCCTATTGGTAGGGAGTAAACGGAAACTACAGTTAAAAGATTAATTTTAGACCAAATGTGCTTAATACATATAATAATCAATGTGCTCTGATGATAAAACACTTAGCTCTGTTTTAATAACTTCTCATATCTATTCAGCTTATAAATATAAAGATGATGCTATGAATCTACCTACCTGTTCAAAAATCATGATAATTTATATGAAAATGGACTTACCTTTTTAAAACCAAATGGAGAAATATTTACTCAGAAGACTCAAATTAAAATACAATAAAACTCATTTTCTTCATAATAAATCTAATCACTCATCACCGAAAATGTTACCAAAAAGGTTAGAACTTTCTTGAAAAATATACCAAAAATAAATGTTAGAAGCATAAGGAAACGTATAATTTCAAATTAAAATCAGCGCTAGTTTTCTCCTAATAGGACAATTCGTTAAAGTTAGTATTAAAATTTCTTTTTATTTATAAACTAATAATCTCTAAAAATATATAAATTTACTCATAGTGTCTTTATTTATTGTAATTTTCTATATTTTTAGATAAAATATATCCAAATTCTGTTATTATTAATACATATACTGCAATAGGATGAGGAGGATACTATGGATACTTTAGTCAAAGAATATGAAGTAGTCGCTAATATGTTAAATGATTGGTATATTGAAATCCGTGCGAGACGCATTGATAATGCTCACAAGCTAAAAGAAGAGATTGATCATAGAATCAAAGATGTCTCGGATCAAAGTTTGCACTTATATTACTCTCTATTAGATTTTCGTTATAAATATATAGTAGACAATTTAAATATTTCAAAGGATTGCTTCGACAAAATAGAAGCTTTTCAAATTCCACATGATAATATATTAACCTACTACTATCACTTCTTTAAAGCAATTCATGCAAGTACTGTAGGCAGCTATTCAATAGCAAGAGATCATTATGATAAAGCAGAAGAACTTCTAAATGAGGTATCTGATGAAATTGAGCAGGCTGAGTTTTACTATAAAATTGGTGCCTTCCATTACGATATTTACGAATCACTCCAATCAATTAAGTATGTTAACAAAGCTAAAGAAATATTCTCAAAACATGAAGGCCATGAAAGAAATATTGGATTCTGTAAAAACCTTTTAGGCATGGCATGTACCAATTTAAGAGAATGGGCATTAGCCGAAGAACATCTTGTAAAAGCAATGGATCTGTTCCAAAAAATTGGAGAAGAAAAATTTACTGTAATGGTTCGTCATAATTTAGGTTTATTATATGCAGGGCAAAATATGTCTGAATTAGCTATTCGCTACCTTTCTGAAGTATCCGTAAAGAAACCTAACCACTATAAAGCCATTTTCATCGAAGGCAGAGAACACTCTAAACTAGGAAACCAAGAAACTGCTAATACTTTATTTGAAAGAGGATTACAACTCTGTACAGAACTAGACAATGAAGAATATCAGCATCGGTTTAAAATTTTAAGAGACATTAATAATAATGTCCCTGCCGAGAAATTAGAAGCTACCGTTCTTGCAGGAATTGAATACTTTGAAAGAGAAGATTTATACGAGTATATCTATGAATGCTGTAATGCTTTAGCAGAAAAGATTTTTGAACTAGGCCAACATGCCAAAGCAGGTACATACTTCTATAAAGCAATTCAAGCTAAGAAAAAAGCCGATGCGAAAGGAGCTTTAAAATGAAAAAGCTAATTAAAGTGATGAGTATTGCTACTGCTNTAATNTTTACATTGGGAATTACATCTCAAACAGATAGTCACGTNGTAAAAGTCGTTCAAAGTATGATGGCAGACGGAGACCATGGTGGTTGATGTCCTTTGACCCGGAATATATTCCTGGGTCTTTTTTATTGATACAAGATATAAGTCGTTAGTTTAAACTATATTGTTGGGAAGGAAGGCTTATAAAAAGGAGGGGGAAAATGATTAAATACCCAGGAATTTCACCTTGTATTAGATCCGTTGTAATATTTTTCAAAAAGCATCTGTTAATAAAAATTCTAATCTGTCTAAATAAATTAAAAATTCCGGTTTATTATAATCCCTAATAAAATCCCCTCAAATTAGAAGTGTAACATCCATGTTTACTCACAGTCTTTTACACATTCTACTTTAAGGGGAGAGTATCCTATATTCTTATATATTCTCATAATAATTTGATAAACTAAAGAAAATTTCTATGAAGCTATGAGTTAAGAAATTCTTTGTTTACAATTAGAAAACTAATTAACTATGTCATAAATACAATAAATATTACATTATTATAAAACGATATATTTATTATTAACTTTAACCTATAATGTATCGATATTNGTAAGCTTTATTATAATTTAATATGCAGATCGTTTTNGGTTTNCTAGTCCCCATTCTTTAATTTGTGCCACCACTCTCCCTCTCATCTATTCAATCAGTAATTTTATAAAGCTCCCGTTTAAAAATATTCCAGTTTGTACGAATATGAAACAAATTAATAGATTGACAACAACTAATCTTTAAGTTTCACATACATGTATTGTCTTAAAAATTTCTTAAATTATTAAATCAGCAAAAACAACATACTTAGAGCATTGAATAGAATGTCCTTAAATGTTGAACATAAAAAAAGAGCGGTGTGTATTTTCCGCCCACAAATTAGAGAACATAATCGTTTTAATATGTGTTATTTTTTTATAATATCTATATCATTTACTTTTTTAAACTCAATAACTGCGGTTTCTATGTTGGCACTGTACTGATTAAGATACTCATGTGCCTTATTTAGAGATTCAGGGTCGTTTGTTTCTTTAAACAAACTAATAGCTTTTGCTGCTAATACAAGGTAACGCGTAGCTATTTCCAAATCTGTATGGGCGGAATTGTATTCATCAGGTATTTTCATCTTTTTGATTTCTCTTTGTGATTCTTCTAGATTTTTTACAGTGTCCTGAATATTAAGTATATCTGTTAATATAGTATTTGCTTCTTCTTTCGAATACACTACATTACCCTTTTCATAGTAGTTAAAGGAGTTTTCAATAGCTTTTTGAAATTGTATAGCATCATGTTGGAAGCCTTCAACATTAGATACAATTTGTTCTTCATACGATTCTTTTGATATAGGTACGCAACCTTTAGTTAGCCAAATTAATACAAAAATACAAATTACACTTCCAAACATTTGTGAGATAGTAGCGTCTCCGTTACGAATCCCTGATATTATAACCCATACAAAAACAAGTATTAGCAGAATACCAACAATTAGTCCTAAATTCAATTTGAATTACCACCCTTTTGAAATGAATTTTTCAAAATTATATATCTATATATAATATTATTATAATTAAAAAAATAGATAGTTCAATGTTCTTACTAAATATAGTTTGTAACGACTCTCAATTCAACACAAGGGGAGTATTATACGGAGAATATTTTAGAAATGGCATCAACCCGCTGAGAAATTAGAAGCTACGGCTCTTGTAGGAATTGAATACTTTGAACGAGAAGATTTATATGAGTATATCTATGAATGCTGTAATGCTTTAGCAGAAAAGATTTTCGAACAAGGCCAGCATGCCAAAGCAGGTACATACTTCTATAAAGCAATTCAAGCTAAGAAAAAAGCCGATTCGAAAGAAGCTTTAAAATGAAAAAGCTAATTACAGTGATGAGTATTGCTGCTGCTCTAATGTTTACATTGGGAATTACATCTCAAACAGATAGTCACGTAATAAAAATCGTTCAAAGTATGATGGCAGACGGAGACCACGGTGGTTGATGTCCTTTGACCCGGAATTCAGTTCCAGGTCTTTTTTTATTGAAACAAGATATAAATCATCAGTTTTAACTATATAGTTGAGAAGGAATGCCTAAAAAAAGAAGGAGGATCATGATGAAATATCAAACCTTATTTCCCTTATTAAAAAAATCTCTTTTTATCTTTATACTTTCTTTCAGTATGTTAATTTTCACACTCCCTGCCTCTACCATTGCACAATCCAATAGCAATGTAATTTCTGTTACAAACTACTATGTATCTCCAACAGGAAATGACCTCAATCCTGGCACATTAGATCAACCTTTCGCTACCATTCAAAAAGCTGCTAATGTCGCGAAAGAAGGAAGTACAATCTACATAAGAGGCGGAGTTTATAAACAAAAAGTTCGTGTCGCTCATTC
>Ga0058696_1000248_pt1 | contig 23327 bp, 17 predicted proteins | sample AgamicMgSfrz_FD_55077 | JGI IMG/M metagenome (GOLD analysis project Ga0058696, IMG submission 55077) | Agave microbial communities from Guanajuato, Mexico - Mg.Sf.rz | ecosystem: Host-associated > Plants > Phyllosphere > Phylloplane/Leaf | place: Guanajuato, Mexico | collected 2012-05-30 | reverse complement strand
CGTCTTATGCTTGTCGCCGATAAACGGGCGCCCTTCACTTTTCTGTGATCCAGTTGCGGTCGCCATCGGCTCGAGGTCATAAGCCAAGCTGTCCAAGAAGGTGGAAGAGAGTCACCTTCTCGGCCACCTCGTCTTATGCTTGTCGCCGATAAACGGGCGCCCTTCACTTTTCTGTAAATTCTAATAATATATTGACTATGTTGTTGAAAAGTAGTATAAATAATTAAAACGTCATAAAACGTATTAAATAATACATATAGTTACTAAGATGGAGGGGATCTTTTTGAAGAAGAGGTTTGTGGGGATAGTTATGCTGGTTGTATGTATGGTTGGTTTGGCTGGATGTGGTAAGAGTGCTTCTAGTGGTGGTGGCGGTAAGCAGCAGTTGGTGATGGGAACGTCAGCTGATTATTCTCCTTTTGAGTATATTGATACAGCTACTAGTGATGATATTATTGGCTTTGATGTGGATCTTGCTAAAGCGCTTGGTGAGAAGCTTGGGTATGAGATAGTTGTGAAGGATATGGATTTCAGCGGCTTGATTACATCACTGCAATCGGGAAAGGTTGATTTCGTCATGGCTGGTATGGAGCCCACTCCTGAACGCAGTAAAAATGTTGATTTCACGGATTCTTATTTCCGCAGCGATATTTCTATGGTTGTTCCAAAAGATGGTGATGTTCAGTCATTTGAGGATATCAAAGGAAAAGTAGTTGGAGTGCAAATAGGTTCCATTCAAGCGGAGAAAGCAGTAGAGTTGCAGCAGGAAGTTGATTTTAAAATAGAGAATAGAGACAGAGTGCCTGACTTGGTGGAAGAAATCAGCAGTGGCCGTTTTGATGGAGTATTAATGGAAGATGCCGTTTCTCAAGGATACTTAGAAAACAATGATAACTTAAAGGTCATCTCCGTTCCAAATAATGAAACAATAGGCGCTTCCATTGCTTTTCAAAAGGATAGTGACTTGACAGAGAAATTTAACAAAGAGTTAGTTGTTATGAAAGAAAATGGGGAAATGGATAAACTCGTTTCTAAATGGTTTGGTGGAGTGAAATCAGTAGATTAAGAATGAGTAATATAATATAGAAGAAACTAGAAATAAAAGGGGATGCAGTTAAATCTGCATCCCCTTTATTATTGGTAGGAATCTGGTATTTAGATAAACACAGATTCGTTGTAAAAAATAAAAAAACATGTAAGATTTTCTTACTTTTTTATACAATTCTGAATACTTATATAATATAATTATTATAAATAAACAACATTGTCCAAACAAACGTATTGTTTAAACATATTTGTTCAAAAGAAGTGCATTTTCCACAATCAGCATGAATAAAATGGAGCAAGAGGCTTGAGAACAGGGAGGATTGAAGTAAATGGAAGCGCTTATGAGGAATATGTTCCAGTCATTAGCAAAAAATCAGCCTGCCAATAGACTTGCAAAAAAATATGGACTTCGTTTAGGTGCAGCAAGATTTGTTGCAGGTGAATCGATTGGGATGGCAATTGATGCCGTGAAAAGATTGAACAAGGAAGGCAAGGTCGTGACACTGGACCATTTAGGTGAATTTATTTCAACTGAAGCAGAGGCAGTAGAGTCTGCAGCAATGTGTATGCAAACATTGGATGCCATTGCTGAAGCGAAGGCAGAATCTAATCTTTCCCTGAAAATGACTTCCCTTGGATTAGATATCAGCAGGGAGTTATGTATGAAAAATATGCGTAATATTCTCGACCGTGCAAAGTCGTACGGAAATTTCGTGAGAATTGATATGGAGGATTTTGGTCATTGTCAGGAGTCAATTGATATTTACAAGGAACTTCGTCAGGAGTATGACAATGTTGGGATTGTTCTCCAAGCATATCTATACAGGACAGAAGGAGATATTGCTGACTTGAACAATCTTCATGCTAATCTACGGCTTGTTAAAGGAGCATATAAAGAATCACCGAGCGTCGCTTTTCCAGAAAAAAAGGATGTTGATGAAAACTTTAAAAAAATCATCGAACAGCATTTGCTTAACGGCAACTACGCTGCGGTAGCAACACATGATGAGGCAATGGTCGAACATACGAAAACAGTTGTGAAGCAACATGGTATTCCAAAAGACCAGTTTGAGTTTCAAATGTTATATGGGATTTGTGAAGAACTGCAAGACAGACTTGTGAAGGAAGGCTATAAAGTCAGGGTTTATGTTCCTTACGGCATTGACTGGTTCGGCTATTTCATGAGGAGGCTCGCAGAAAGGCCAGCAAATGTTTGGTTTATCGTCAAGAATTTCTTTAAGTAAACTTAAAGTTTAGTAGTTTCATCCAAATCATAAATAAGGAGACTGAAATATTATGACGACAACTGTACCGTACACAACTTTCAAAAACGAGGAATTGACTGATTTTACAACTGAAGAAAATAAATCAGCAATGCATGCGGCATTAGCAAGGGTGAAAGCAGGCCTTGGGAAGAAGTATCCGATTGTTATCGGCTCGGAAAAACTTTTTGTTGAGGAAGAAACAGTTTCAGTTAATCCAGGCAATATTGATGAAGTGGTAGGCACTGTGAGTAAGGGATCTACACAACTGGCAGAAAAGGCTATGCAAACAGCATTAGCAACATTTGAAACGTGGAAAAAGGTAACGCCGGCTGAACGGGCGTCTTACTTGTTCAAGGCTGCTGCCTTAATGAGAGAGCGAAAGCACGAATTTTCCTCCTATCTTGTTCTTGAGTCAGGGAAATCTTGGATAGAAGCAGATGCTGATACGGCAGAGGCGATTGACTTCTTAGAGTTTTATGGCAGAGAAATGATCCGTTTAAGTGAGACCAGCATTCATCAGCCGCTTACAAAGATTAACGGTGAAGATAATCAGATTACGTATATTCCGCTAGGTGTGGGCATTGTCATTTCGCCGTTTAATTTCCCGTTGGCGATTATGGCTGGAACTACAGTTGCTGCTATCGTATCAGGTAACACGGTTATTTTGAAGCCCGCTGATGCCACACCGGTTATTGCTGCTAAGTTTGTCGAATTGATGGAAGAGGTCGGCTTGCCTGCAGGTGTATTGAATTATTTGCCTGGTGATGGCATTGAAGTAGGAGAATATTTAGTTGAGCACCCTAAAACACGCTTTATCTCGTTTACAGGTTCGCGAGCAGTTGGCTGCAGAATTTATGAACGTGCCTCGAAAGTACAAGATGGTCAACTCTGGTTAAAGCGTGTGATTGCCGAAATGGGTGGAAAAGATGGAGTAGTAGTTGATGAAACAGCTGATTTAGATGCTGCGGCTGCTGCGATTGTCGCTTCCGCATATGGTTATCAAGGTCAGAAATGTTCTGCAGGTTCTCGTGCAGTTATCGTTGAGTCTGTTTATGACGAAGTGGTCAGCAAAGTAGTGGAACTGACAAAAGGCCTTGCTATCGGCTTGCCCGAAGAGAATTATCCAGTTGGACCTGTCATTGATAAAAAGTCATTTGACAAGATAATTAGCTATATTGAAATTGGCAAACAGGAAGGTAGGCTGCTTGCTGGAGGAGATAGGGCGGAAGGAAACGGGTACTATATTGAACCGACAATATTCGCAGATGTTGACCCGCAGGCACGCATCATGCAGGAAGAGATATTTGGACCAGTTCTAGCCATTGCGAAAGCTGCAGATTGGCAGGAAGCAATTGACATATATAATAATACTGAATACGGACTTACAGGTGCATTTCATTCACAAGATGACAGCAGAATAAATTATGCGCTTGAAAATATGCATTGTGGAAATCTTTATATAAATAAAAAATGTACAGGTGCACTTGTAGGTGCCCATCCGTTCGGTGGATTCAATATGTCTGGGACTGATTCGAAAGCTGGCGGCTATGATTATCTGCTATTATTTACACAAGCGAAGTTGACATCTAGAAAAAAATAATATAAAAATAATAGACTAGGAGATGTGCTTTTCATTGTGCATCTCCTATTAAGCGAAAAAAATATAAAAATACATATTCGCTTAAACATTTATTGGTTTTTGCTTTCAAAAGAATGAATATTCTGAATTGGAAAAGAATCAAGTGGGGATGAAAGGACATCTTAGATTAGAGAATGGAGGATGGGGACTTGAATACACAAATTTTAATTTCGATTGCAATTTATATGGTCGGAATGCTTGTAATCGGCTACTTCGCCTATAAACGTACATCAAATCTGGAGGATTATATGATTGGCGGAAGGTCGCTTGGCCCTGCTGTTACTGCATTAAGTGCAGGCGCTGCTGACATGAGCGGCTGGCTGCTTATGGGGCTTCCGGGAGCTATGTTCACCCAGGGGATAAGTGCATCTTGGATTGCAATCGGCTTAACGATAGGAGCTTATTTAAACTGGCTTTATGTAGCTCCGCGCTTACGGGCCTATACAGAAGTGGCCAATAACTCTATGACAATTCCAGCTTTTTTGGAAAATAGATTTAAAGATAAGTCAAACATATTGCGTCTTACATCAGGATTAGTCATCATTATCTTTTTTACGTTTTATGTTTCATCAGGAATGGTATCAGGTGGGGTTTTATTTGAGACGACGTTTGGTATGCATTATCAGGCGGGACTTTGGATTGTTGCTGCAGTCGTTATTGCCTACACACTGTTTGGCGGATTTTTAGCAGTAAGCTGGACAGATTTTGTTCAGGGCTTGATTATGGTTGTCGCGCTTGTGCTTGTACCTATTGTGACCATTATGGAGGTTGGGGGCATAGGTACTGGCTTTGACACAATTAAAGAAATTGATCCGAAGCTGTTTGATATTTTCAAAGGAACGACAGTTCTCGGCATTATATCCTTGGTTGCCTGGGGGCTTGGGTACTTTGGTCAGCCGCATATTATCGTTCGTTTCATGGCGATTTCTTCCGTAAAAGAAATTAAAAAGGCAAGGCGGATCGGAATGGGCTGGATGATCTTTTCTGTCGGTGGCGCAATGTTTACAGGGTTTCTCGGTCTTGCCTATTACTCTCAACAAGGGCTAGATATTAGTGATCCAGAGACAATCTTTATTAAATTGAGTGAAATTCTGTTTCACCCGCTTATTACTGGCTTCCTGCTTGCGGCAATATTGGCAGCTGTTATGAGTACAATTTCTTCTCAATTATTGGTAACAGCAAGCTCTCTGACGGAAGATGTTTATAAGACATTCTTCAGACGCACGGCAAGTGAAAAGGAGCTGTTGTTAATCAGCAGACTTGCCGTGTTTGTTGTATCTGTTATTTCTGTATTCCTTGCCTTTAATAGGAACGGTACGATTCTTTCTCTAGTAGGATATGCTTGGGCAGGATTTGGCGCTTCCTTTGGCCCAGTCATACTGCTGAGTCTTTCCTGGAAAAGAATGAACCGTTGGGGAGCTCTGGCTGGTATTATCGGCGGAGCTGTGACAGTTATCGTATGGTCAAGTATAGATGTTCTTAAACAGAATCTGTATGAAATAATTCCAGGATTTATTGTTGGCCTTGTAAGCATCTGGATTGTCAGTTTGCTTACGGAAGCACCAAACGCTAAACAAGTAGAGAATTTCAACGAGTATAAGCAATCAGTTTAAAGACTGAAAAATAGAGAAAAAGCTGATTTTGTAACACGACAAATCAGCTTTTTCTGTCATATGCATTTTCTTTCACTCTAGCAGTAGAAAATGGAGCTGATGGTATGGTAAAGTTAGTAAAAAAGCTTGAAAGGGTAATAGTATGTTCGAACGTGCACAAATACAGCTTGACCGCTCTTTTGCGGTTGTAGACAAACAGACGCCAATAGCTGAGATAAAATCGAAACTTCGTGAGTATAATTTTGTCGTTGTGACAGGCGGAACATACTTTATAGTCGGCAATTATGAGTACGAAATAATCGCATTAGCTCACCAGACTGCTAACATAGGCGGTTGGCTCAAGCAGCTTGGATGGCTTCCGTCTTTCTCTGCTACTACAGGCGAATTGCCTTTTAACGCTGATTGGCGCCGTCCTGTGCTTTGGTTAGAGGATGGTATACCAGCTGGGATTATAACGGAAAGTACATGGGTAAATATGCTTAAAGCAGAGTGCGGGCAAACGGCTGCTTATTTTCATACACTGGCTGAAACGATCAACGATTCTGTAACGGCTGTCGACGAGGAAGGTACTGTCGTTTGCTGGAATACAACTGCAGAAGAAACCTATAAAATAAAAAAAGAGCATATTGTCGGGGCAAAACTCGCCAGTCATTTTCGTGATGAATCAATTGTGCTAAAGCGGATACTAAATGAAGGGTATCCAGTTAGAGGCCAATATCACAGACCTAATGCTGATACACATGTGCTGATAAACGCTACACCAGTCATTTTAGATAACAAGATTATCGGCGGGATTGCATCAGAGCATGATATCACAAAAATGATCAGGCTTAATGAGGAGTTGGATTCTGCTTCGACATTGCTAGTTCAAAAAATAAATCCATTTTTATCCTTTGACAGTGGAAGTCCTAAGTTTCAAGAGTCGCTGAAAGTGGCGCAAAAAATGGCTCACGCAGACATTCCTGTCCTAATTACAGGCGAGGCTGGGTCAGGGAAAGAAATGCTTGCTCAAGCAATTCATTACGGGGGTTCAAAAGCGGATGGTCCCTTTGTTAACATTAATTGTTCCATCATTCCGCCAGGGCTGCTAGAAATTGATCTTTTTGGTATTGAAAAAGCATCGTTTACAGAAGAAAAGCAAAACATTATTACAGGAAAAATCGAACAGGCTGCTAATGGCACGATTTTTATTGAAAATATTGATAAAATGCCGCTTGTCTTGCAAGAAAAGTTGCTCATGTACTTAGTGGAAACCGCCTTTTATCGAGTGGGAGGACAGGAGAGAATCTCTTTACCTACAAGGATTATCGCCTCAGCCTCAAGGTCGGTGGAAAGTCTCCTTAAAGATGGAGAGCTGAATGAAAAGCTCTTTTATAAACTATCGGTCATTCATATTTATATTCCACCATTAAGGACGAGAAATGAGGATATTCCAACGCTTGTGGGAAGGTTTATTGAGGAGTTTAGTGTTAAATACAAAAAGCCTGTTCCCGCCATTGATGAAGAAGCACTGGCTTTGTTTGTCAGCTATAAATGGCCGGGAAATGTGAGAGAATTGCGCAATCTAATTGAGCGAATTATTGTATTACATGATACAGACAGGATTAAGATAGAGCACTTGCCTGATAGTCTTATTCACAATAAAGAGGTAGATGAGACATTCCTTCATACGGTAACTTCCATTGCAAAGGTGGATGAGGCTCAAGAAATAGAAGATGCACTGAAGAAGACATATGGAAACAAAAGTGCTGCGGCAAATCTTTTAGGAATCTCACGGGGAACGCTTTATAATAAAATAAAAGAATATGGATTAAGTTAAATAATAAAAAAGCGGAGCAGGAAGGACTAATTAGTCCTTCCTGCTCCGTTTTTTTACGATTCAAGCTGGTAGAAACGGCGAAGTAAATACGCAAGCCACTTTCCGTTATGGAGATGGCGAATGTTCTCGATAAGCCCATTTATAAGGGCAGGGCTCATTGTTTGCTTGTTTGCCTGCTCAATTAACAAGTGAAGAGATTCCTTAGCATATTCACCATCGGCAGCTACTGCATTCGAATTAAGAAGGTTGATGATTGTTTCTTTGTCTAGAGAAAAGTCTTGCTGGAACTCAATTAGATAAGAAAGTTCCTCTGTTATAAACGGTATTGTTTCATGGATGGCGAGCAAGGTAGTTTTTTCTGCCAAAGATTTTGAAAGAAGGCAGACATCTAAAGGAACTTTTGTAAATACAAATAGTTCAGAGTATGTTTTTAAAAAACCTTTGATGCAATACAGTAAATCATATTTCACCTGATCAGCAGATTTACCGTACACCTTTTCTATCAAAAGCAGAATGGTACTGTTTATTAGCTTGTCATAGTGCTTTATTTTCTGGATAAGGTCTGGGCTGACAGAAAAATTATGCTCGTTCATAAATATCTTTCCACGGTCCGAATCTTTTTTAAAAGATGAAAACACAGAGTGATAAAAATTATAAAGAAAATCGTCATTCACTGGCGTATGTTTGACTTGGTAGTCAAGATCGGAAACTAACTGCTTCATGGCGTTGTCAATCAGTTCGAGAATCAGTTCATCCTTTGATTTAAATGATAGATAGAATGCACCTTTGGAAATTCCGCAGCTTTCTGTTATTTGCTGAACGGAGGTTGTGGCAATTCCCTGCTTGGCGAACAATTCTAAAGCGGTGTCCATAATTAATTGTTTTTTTACCATTCTCTATTTTAGCTCCTAGCTATAAATAATTTGACAAATGACTGGCTAGTCAGTATTATATGTAATTAGTTCGATAAAGTCAATAAAGGGTAGGTGCAAAAGTGAAAGGGATAGTTAATTTCGTACTGAAGAATAAGCTGGCGGTTTGGTTATTGACCATTATTATCACAGCTTCAGGTATTTATTCCGGTACACAAATGAAAACGGAGACGATTCCTGATATTTCCATTCCATACTTAATGGTAACAGGTGTATATCCAGGAGCAACTCCTGAACAGGTAATGAATGATGTATCGATGCCGATTGAACAAGCAGTGGAAGGGCTAGAGGATGTTAAATCAGTCTATTCCAATTCCAGCTCAAGTGTTTCAAGCATACAAGTTGAATATGAGTATGGCATTGATATGGATGAAAAGAAAAGACAGCTCGAGTCTGCACTAGATAACGTAACACTACCAGAAGATGTAGATGCACCGACTGTATCTGCAATCAGCATGAACATGATGCCGGTTGTTGCATTATCAATAAGCAGTACTGAAGATGATATTGTAGATTTAACATCAACAGTGGAGGATGTAATCCTTCCTGATATTGAGAAGCTTGATGGAGTTGCCTCTGCAACTATTTCCGGCCAGCATGTAGAAGAAGTAGACTTCTCCTATAATAAAGAGAAATTGGCTGAGCTGAACCTGACAGAAGATGACGTGAAACAGGTTATTCAAGCTAGTGATATGGCAACATCATTAGGTCTTTATGAATTTGATGAAGGCGAAGAAGCTGTATCTGTTGATGGGAAGCTGACTTCCATAAATGAATTGAAAGATATGATGATTCCAGTAACACCGAGTGCTGACAATCCTTCACCATTTGTGAAGCTCAGCGATATTGCCACAATTGAGGCTGTCGGTAAGGAAGAATCTATTTCCCGTACAAATGGGGAAAACGCGATTGCTATCCAAATCATTAAAGGTCAGCAAGCTAATACAGTTGATGTTGTAAATGCTGTTAAAGATCTTGCTGAAGATGAAAAAGACAAAATTGACGGTCTAGTCATTGACGTTACACTTGACCAAGGAAAACCAATTGAAGATTCTGTCCACACAATGATTGAAAAAGCAGTATTCGGCGGTTTGATCGCAGTTCTAATCATCCTGCTGTTCTTGCGAGACATTAAATCTACAATCATTTCGATTGTGTCTATCCCTGTGTCTATTTTCATGGCGTTCTTGCTTCTGAATTGGATGGATATCACATTGAACATTATGACGCTAGGAGCCATTACAGTAGCTATCGGCCGTGTAATCGATGACTCCATCGTTGTAGTTGAAAACATATACAGACGTTTGCATTCTAAAGATGAGAAGCTGACAGGGCGTGCATTAGTGCGTGAAGCAACAATTGAAATGTTCAAGCCGATTCTTTCGTCTACATTAGTAACTGTTGCTGTGTTCGCACCACTGATTTTCGTCGGCGGCATGGTTGGTGAACTGTTTGTGCCGTTTGCATTGACAATGACATTTGCTCTTGGTGCATCTTTAATCGTTGCTGTTACAATCGTACCAGCACTTTCTCACTTCTTGTTTAAGAAAAAATTATACTCTGAGAAGACAGAAAGCGGACATAAAGAAGTTGGAAAGCTCGCTTTATGGTATAAAAGACTATTAGAAAAAGCATTGAACCATAAAATTATTACTTCTGCAATTGCAGTATTGCTTTTGGCAGGAAGCTTGGCACTTACTCCATTGATCGGTTTCAGTTTCATGGGAAGTGAAGAAGAGAAAGTCATGTACTTGACGTATACACCGGAAGCTGGTGAAACAGAGAAGCAAACAGCAGACAACATTCAAGTTGTAGAAGATGAAATGCTGAAGCGTGATGATATTGATACAGTCCAAACATCGATTACAGACAGCAGCAATGCAGACATGACTGCTGCTATGATGGGCGGAGGCGCTGGCGGCGGACTTATGTACTTGATCTTTGATCCAGACATGAAAAACTTCTCTGAAGTAAAAGAGGATATTGAAACATATATTGCAGATATTGACCAGACAGGAGAATGGAAGAGCCAAAACTTCACTTCTATGTCAGGGTCTACAAATGAAATCAGCTATACATTCTACAGCGAAGATTTAACTAAGCTTAATGAAACAGTTAAAGAAGCTGAAGGTATTATGAAGGATAATGACGGTCTTAAAGATGTATCTTCAAGTGCAGAAGCAGCATATGTAGAACATACATTAAAGGTTGATCAGGAAAATCTCCTGCAGTACGGATTGACTACGGGTCAAATCGTTATGGCATTAAGTAATCAAGGTTCAGATGAAGTTCTGACTACTGTTGAAAAAGACGGAAAAGAACTTGATGTTATTGTAAAACAAGAAGAGAAAGCTACTCCGAAATCACTTGATGAACTGTTGGATACAGATATAGCAACAGCAACTGGAACGACTATGAAGCTAGAAGATCTTGTGGAAATTGAAGAAGGAACAACACTTAATACACTTGATCGAAGCAAGGGTGAGTATTACGCGACAGTTACTGGAACTATCACAACAGATGATATTTCTAAAGTGACAGCTGAAGTAGATGAAAAAATTAATGATATTGACTTGCCTAGCGGTGTAACGATGGGCGTAGCCGGTGTATCTGCTGACATGACAGAAACGTTCACACAGCTTGGTGTTGCGATGATTGCTGCAATTGCAATTGTATACTTCATCCTTGTTGTTACCTTCGGTGAAGGTGCTGCACCATTCTCGATTCTATTCTCTCTGCCATTTGCAGTTATTGGCTCGTTTGTAGGATTGTTAATTGCAGGTGAAACAATCTCAGTTTCCGTGATGATGGGTATGCTGATGTTGATTGGTATAGTTGTAACGAACGCGATCGTATTAGTAGACCGAATCATTCATATGGAAAGAGAAGGTATGAGTATACGTGAAGCGATCCTTGAAGCAGGTGCTACCCGTCTCCGTCCTATCTTAATGACAGCTATTGCCACAATCGGTGCATTGATTCCCCTTGCTATCGGTAACGGTGGAAGCGGAATTATCTCAAAAGGTCTTGGAATTACCGTAATAGGCGGTTTAACAAGTTCAACACTGTTAACACTTCTTATCGTTCCAATCGTATACGAGATACTGTCTAAAATGTTTAAGAAAAATCGTAAACAAGTAGAAGATAACTAATAGTAGGAAAGAGGGCAGCCCTTGATTGGCTGCCCTCTCTTTTATTTGACCATGTATATTTTTTTGCACATTACGGAGTTCAGAGTTTTCATATGTAACTTTTTCTAATTGCCTTAAAAAACGATGAGTTTCCTTCCATAAAAAAAGGATGTTGATTGGAACAGATAGGTGACGCTACTACAGGTTTAGCGAAACAGTTAAGATTAGCGAATTAGCGAACTAAGCGGCTTAGCGTTCGCCCCCGAGCATAGAACCCATGTAGAGGTAGACAACATCCTCTTAAATTATTGTAGCTAAATTAAAAACTGTAAAAAAATAGTTATCTACAGTGTATGGCAGCTCTCAATTTCTGCTAAATATCGCTCCATTATGACAAAAAGCAACAATAGAAAGGAAATCAATAATACTTATCCTTTTCGTTATGAAAAAATAGAGTAAACAGATACTTTCGCTCTTGATTTTAATGATTTAATTAACTAAGTTGTTTCGAAAACCACAAAATTAACAAAAATATAAATAATTAATCCTTTGTTTACGATGTATAAAATATTAGTTAATGTTTTTGTTAATCAAATTATATAAATTTATTATTAAATTTATATAAAAGTTATTGACAGCGTTTTCAGCTTATTGTATAAATAACATGTAAGGTATTTTCTTCTAAAAAGGGGGCTCTGATAAAAGTTTAATAGAGCAATTAATTTATCGATTACGTTTTTATATAGTTAATATCAAATACATAAGCAGAAAGAGAAAGGCAATATAGTGATGTGCTAAGAATGGTGCAGTCTCAAACATTCTCCTTATAACAGCACAAAACATTTACTGTGCCTTATCGGTACTGTTTGTCGGATGCACGCTTATTGCTATATGAACAAATCGATAAAACACGGCATAAAACATGTTTGTCTATAGGGGAGAATACAACACTATTTTCCAGCTTTTTTCTTTCTTTCTGTTGACCCGAGTGTTAAGGGTATGGGGCAGTTATGACCTGTGGGTCAGAAAAATCCAACGGTCTTCTGGGTTTAAGCTTATTCTGGAGTATATACATGGCAGTACAAAAAATAATTGGGGGAGTACTGATTATGAAGAAACTGAATTTATTACTGGCTATTTTGTTGGTTTCAAGTATGTTTCTAGGTGCATGTTCAAGCAAAAGCAGTGGAAATAGTGATGAAAAAGAAATCACTTTTATGTTTAGAGGCGGCGAAGATGAAAAAACGGCTTATACTGCAGCAATCAAAAAATTTGAGGAGCAGCATGAAGGCGTTAAAGTAAAAATCATCAATACAGATGCTGACCAATACTCTACTAAACTATCTGCAGCTGTATCTGGCGGCAATGTGCCTGATGTGTTCTATCTTGATTCAGGAAGCATTGCAAACTATGTAGATAATGGAATTATCAGAGACATTACCGAGGATGTAGAAAAAGCGGATTTTGATTTGAACAGCTTATGGCAGTTTGGTGTCGACATCTACCGCTATGATGGTGATACATCAGGTAAAGGGGCACTTTACGGATTACCGAAGGATGTTGGCCCTTTCGCTTTAGGATATAACAAAGATATGTTCGAAAAAGCAGGCATTCCAATTCCAGACAAAGATAAAGCGTATACATGGGATGAATTCCTGAAAGTGAGTCAAGACTTAACTCAAGATACAGACGGTGACGGAGAAGTTGATCAGTGGGCGAGTGGGTTTAACGCAACATGGTCATTGCAGTCATTTGCATACAGTAATGGAGCTTCCTTCTTAAACGAAGCAGGCGATAAAGTTACTGTAGATACACCTGAATTTGCAAAGTCTCTACAATTCTTCTCAGACCTGTCGAACAAATATAATACAACACCAAACTCATCTCAAGCAGAAACGCTTGATACTTACCAAAGATGGATGAATGGCGAGCTTGCTTTCTTCCCAGTAGGTCCTTGGGATATGAGCACATACGCTAAGCTTGACTTTGAATATGACTTAATGCCATGGCCATCAGGCGATGCTGGGAAATCAGTCGCTTATGTAGGTTCATTAGGACTTGTTGTTTCTGAAATGACACAATATCCTGAATTGGCAACAGAGCTTGCCATCTACTTATCAGCTGATGAAGAAGCACAGCAAACATTGCTTGATGCACAGGTTCAAATTCCTAACCTTGTAGATATGGCCGAGGAATGGGCTTCTGATACAGAGTCAGTGCCTAGCAATAAACAAGAGTTCCTTGATATCGTCCAAGATTACGGTGTGCCTTATCCAACATTTGCAACTTATAACTCTCAATGGTTAGATGAGTTCTGGACAAATATTACACCAGTTGTCCAAGGCAAAAAGACAGCAGAGGAATATTTGAAAGAGATCCAGCCTAAAATGCAAAAGCTGTTAGATGAAGCAAACGAACAAGCTAAAATGTCAAAATAATAGATTAATAGGCATCTGTGGCAAGTCACAGATGCCTATTGCTAAAAGGGGTGAAAAGCATGTCTGGCATTAATCCGGTTGTCGGCACTAAAGATGTTAAGCCGAAAAAACCAAAAAAGCAAAAATCCAGCGCGTTATATAAGCAGGAACATCGAGTCGCCTTTTTATTCGTACTCGCTCCTGTCATAGGGTTCCTACTGTTTTCTGTCTATCCGTTTGCCTACTCCATATACGCTTCTTTCACAGATTGGAATGGGCTAAACCGCATGAATTTCATCGGATTAGATAACTTTGTCAAACTGTTCCAAGATCCGTACTTCTACCAGACACTTTACAATACGGTCTTCTATATGATTGGGATTCCCATTGGTCTTGGTTTGGCACTGCTGTTGGCAATTGCTTTAAACAGGGGATTGCGCGGCACTACTTTCTTCAGAACGGTTTATTACATACCTGTAATTTCGTCGCTTGCGGCTATATCCATCATGTGGGCTTGGGCATACAATGGGGATTTCGGGTTAGTGAACCAAGTGTTGGAGGTTTTCGGTATTAAAGGACCGAACTGGCTTGAAAATAAGGCAACTGTTAAGCCGGCGATTATTTTGATGGCTGTATGGAAGGGCCTAGGATATTCCATGCTGTTGTATTTAGCTGCCATTCAAAGTGTTTCGAAGTCATTTTACGAAGCAGCAGATTTAGATGGAGCTAACTCATACCAGAAATTCCTGAATATCACTTGGCCGATGGTAAAGCCGGTTACCTTTTTCTTAGTTATCACAAACATTATTGGCGGTTTCCAAATTTTCACAGAAATCAATATCATGACACCAACTGGAGGCCCTGAATACAGTGCAGCATCCATCGTATGGTATGTATGGCAAAAAGCCTTTAAATATTACCAAATGGGTTACGGCTCGGCGATGTCATTGATTTTGTTCGTCTTTATTTTCATCGTGACAGTCATTCAGTTCTACTTAAACAGAAAATCAGATTATAGCTTGGATTAGGAGGTGTGCAGTAATGAAAAAGCAAAAAAGAATTACGGATATCATCGTTTATGTAATCCTGTCGCTTGGTTCAATCTTAATGATTGGTCCGTTGCTTTGGATGATTTCTACTTCGTTAAAGGATAAAACAGGCGTATTTGCTTTACCGCCGCAGTGGATACCAGATCCATTCCAGTTTGATGCCTATACAAAGCTGTTTCAGCTGGACACTTTAGGATATGGGATAAAAAATACGATTATTGTTTCGTTGTCTGTAACAATCGTTGGAACAATTACATCAAGTATGGCTGCATTTGCATTTGCAAAGCTGAGAATGCCATTTAAGGATTGGATCTTCTTAATCCTTTTGGCATCTATCATGATTCCATACCCGATTATCATGATTCCGCAGTTCGTTATGTTTTCAAAAATTGGCTGGGTCGATACGCTCCTTCCGCTTATCGTGCCAGGATTATTCGGAAATATCACCATGATCTTCTTCCTGCGCCAATATTTGGCGAATGTACCTTACTCACTCATTGAAGCAGCGAAGGTGGATGGAGCGGGATATTTGCAAATTTTCTTTAAGCTGATTTTCCCGGTCATTCGCCCTGCTGTTGCAGCACAGTTTATCCTTTGGTTTATGGGTGTATGGAATGACTACTTGGCGCCATTAATTTATTTGAACAGCCCAGAGAAGCAAACATTACAGGTTGTTATCGCCAATCTTAAAGCAACCTACGCAATCCAGACAGATTATCCGTTAATCATGGCTGGATCAGTTGTTTCCTTGCTGCCTGTGCTGATTGTATTCCTTATATTCCAAAAGCAAATTATCGAATCAGTCGCTTTATCTGGTGTAAAAGGATAAGGGTTAAGGAGGCTTTTTAGTTGAAGGAGAATACAAAAAGGTGGTTTGACAAGCTTCAAGCCTATCAATGGGGCACGCTTGGGGCTCATGATCCAACTATTGTGAAGGAAAACGGCGTCTACTATATGTTTGCAACAGATACCTTTTTTGAAGGCAAACCTACGCAAGGTGTGCCAATCAGGAAATCTACAGATCTTGTCCACTGGGAGTTTGTAGGGACTGCGTTGGCGGGGATTCCAACAGAGGCGGGTACATGGGCGAATGCAGGCGGTTTGTGGGCGCCGGAGGTTATTCGTTATAACAACAAATATTATATGTATTACTCTGCTTCAACCTTTGGAAGCACAGTGTCATGCATTGGTCTAGCAACTGCCGAGCATCTAAAAGGTCCATGGAGTGACCAAGGAATCGTTATAAAAACAAATCCAAACTTAGCCAAACATAATGCGATTGATGCCAATATTATTACAGATAAGGATGGAAGGTACTGGATGTGCTATGGCTCTTTCTTTGGCGGCATTTATATTGCCGAGCTGAATATGGAGACAGGTCGACTAAAAAATGAACAAGATTATGGCACGCTTCTTGCAAAGCGGCCTAAGTCTGTTGATACAGCAATTGAAGGTGCCTTTATCTATTATCATGAAGAATTGGATTATTACTATTTGTTCACTTCTTATGATAGTTTGAATGACAGCTATAATGTGAGGGTCGCAAGGTCAAAGGAAATAACAGGACCTTATGTCGACATAAATGGAAACAGCATGCTAGAAACAAACATACAGCCAGACTCTATTGGAGTAAAGCTTGTTGGCAGCTATCAATTCAACGAGGATATTAGCTGGATCGGTCCTGGCCATAACTCCATATTTACGGAGGGCAAGAAGAATTACATGGTTCACCATGTGCGGATTGAAGAACGTTCTCCATATCACTTTGCGTTCATTCGAGAGATGTTTTGGCTGAATAACGGCTGGCCTGTTGTTTCTCCTGAGCATTATGAAAAACTGGATGCGTATTCGTTGTCAGACAGAGATTTGCTGGGGAAATGGGAGATCATCGCTTTTGATGATACCACCTCTATTAAAGAAAGCGAATTTTTCACCATAAACGATAGTAACCTGGCAGAGTTTGAGCCGTTGGGAGAACATCAATATCTTCATAAAAAAAGCGGTACGATATTTATTATTTTTGCATGCAAAAACTGGAAAGAAGATAAAGAAGGAATTGCGTTCTCCGGATTAACTCCAAACGGAAACACAATTTTTGGAAAGAGGGTTTAGTATATGGCGTGGTCAAATAAAATCATGATTTATCTGGATAAAGCGGTAAATATTATTTACTTGAATCTGCTCTGGCTTGCTGGTGTGGTGCTTGGACTTGGCTTTTTTGGAGTGTTTCCTGCCACTTATGCATTATTCCATTTGCAAAAAGAGGAGGCATATAAAGCGGATTACCCGTCCTATCTTCAAATTGCCAAAAGCTTCTTCACTGCATATAAGAAAGGCTTTATAAAAATGAATGGCTTGGCACTCATTTATGGAGCGATTCTGTATGTGCTGTGGATTGATATGCAGCTCGTCAAACAAATGGCGATTGGTCTGGCAGTGCTCTATTATCCGCTCCTCTTTATCATGATTTATGTTTTGGCTGCAATCGTTTATACATTCCCTGTTGCCATACATACGGAAGGTACGTTTAAGCAAAAAGCGAAATTAGTGCTGGCATTNCCGCTGCTTATGCCAGTTCAGAGTATTTTCAGTCTGCTGTTTTTCTTAGTACTGCTTGCAGCAGCTTATAAATTCAGCATTATTCTTCCTCTCTGCTTCGTTAGCATCTATATCATCTGCATTGAAAGATTTATATCAGGTGAATTAATGAAAAAAGGAGCAATTAAAGAGGAAATAATCAAAGAAAACATGTAAAGGGAGATAATGACATGATTGAAACAACATCTAAATATAATAATCCAATAGTTTTACAACGTGCAGATCCATGGGTTTATAAGCATACAGACGGCTATTATTATTTCACAGGCTCCGTACCTGGTTATCAAGAAATAGAAGTAAGAAGAGCAAAAAGTTTAAATGACCTTGAAAACAGTGAAAAGGCGACCGTTTGGAGAGCGCATGCTGAAGGTCCGCAAAGTCAGTTAATCTGGGCACCAGAGATTCATTTCGTGCAAGGCAAATGGTATATTTACTTTGCTGCCGCACCAAGCAGTCATCCAAAAAACCATATTTTTCAGCATCGCATGTTTGCAATTGAATGTGGAGATGAAAATCCGCTCACAGGTAAATGGGAGGAAAAAGGGCAAGTGAAAACTCAACAGGAAAGCTTCTGCCTTGATGCTACCGTGTTTGAGCATAACGATAAGCTGTACTATGTTTGGGCACAAAAGGAGCCTGCTATTCCTGGAAACTCGAACCTGTATATTTCTGAAATGGAAAACCCGTGGACATTAAAGGGCAAACAGCTTTTGCTGACGATCCCTGAATATGGCTGGGAAAAGATCGGCTTCCTCGTAAATGAAGGGCCAGCAGTTATAATCCGCAATAATAAAATTTTCATCACTTATTCTGCAAGTGCAACAGATGGAAACTATTGCATGGGTCTGCTTTGGGCAGATGTGGATGCAGACCTTTTGGACGGTTACTCGTGGACTAAATCGAAAGAGCCAGTTTTCAAAAGTGCCCCGGAAAACGGCCAATTTGGTCCAGGCCACAACAGCTTTACGGTAAGTGAAGACGGTAACGAGGATGTACTTATCTATCATGCCCGCCCGTATACAGAAATGGATGGAGATCCTCTGGATAATCCGGATCGTCATGCACGTGCACAAGTATTTACATGGGATGAGAGCGGTTTTCCTGTATTCGGAAAACCGATAGCTAATAATCGCTAATGGTTTGCGAAAAGACAACTAGATTTTTCTAGTTGTCTTTTGCCTAGTATCTTGTGAATCGATTACAAGAAATTGCATAAAAATAGTACCAGCTCCACCTGCGCTAGGTACCGATGATGACCACGGATGTCATCCAACCTAAAAACAGTATAATTGAAAACGGTTACAAAGTCAAACGAGTAGATATAAGTCAATGGAAAATAATTCAATGGATGAAAAAGTAAAATGTTTGTCCGAATAAAGGAATAGGACTATACTTATTCTTAAATCCTGGAAAGAAGGTGTACATATTTTGGAATACGTTAAATTAGGCAATACAGGCATGGATGTTTCAAGACTTTGTCTCGGCTGTATGAGCTTTGGAGTTCCAGAGCGAGGCAATCACAGCTGGGTGTTAAATGAGGAAGAGAGCCGACCGATTATTAAGAGAGCTCTTGAGCTTGGTATTAACTTTTTGGATACAGCTAATGTATATTCTGATGGAACGAGTGAAGAAATTGTTGGAAGAGCATTAAAGGATTTTGCTGACCGCGATGAAATTGTTCTAGCCACAAAAGTGCATGGGCGCATGCATCAAGGCCCAAATGGAGCCGGATTATCTCGCAAAGCAATCATGAGTGAAATCGACAAAAGTCTTAAAAGACTAGGTACTGATTATGTCGACCTTTACCAAATACACCGCTGGGATTATGACACACCAATTGAAGAAACGATGGAGGCGCTGCATGATGTCGTCAAAGCAGGGAAGGCCAGATATATCGGGGCTTCATCGATGTATGCATGGCAATTTCTGAAGGCGCAGCATATTGCCGAAAAAAACGGCTGGACAAAATTTATTACTATGCAAAACCATCTTAATTTATTATATAGAGAAGAAGAGCGCGAGATGCTTCCACTATGCAAAGAAGAAAAAATCGGCGTCATACCATGGAGTCCATTAGCAAGAGGTAAATTAACTCGCAACTGGGAAGAGACAACTGCTCGGTCTGAAACAGATGAGTTTGGAAAGTCACTTTATGCCCAAACAGCTGCTGCTGACAAAATGATTGTAGAACGAGTAGCGCAGATTGCAGAAATGCGAGGTGTATCACGGGCACAAATCGCACTTGCTTGGGTCTTGCAAAAGGAGACAGTCGCATCCCCGATTATTGGATCAACTAAAATGTCTCATTTAGAGGATGCAGTTGCAGCACTCGCAGTAACATTATCACAGGAAGAAATTGCGCAGCTTGAAGAACCGTATATTCCTCATCCTGTACTAGGCTTTAAATAAAATAACGAAGAAACCATTCATGAGGATGGTTTCTTTTTTTAGCATAAGGGATATGAAATGCTGATAATAAGAACATACTAACACTACCTTTAAGAGACAGTCACGCTTCATTTGTTTACTTTTAGCAGGAAAAGGGTAGAGAAGAAGGCTGGTTTTCTTTTGAAAAAGGCATAAAGGGAAAAGTTAGGAGTAATTTATTTTTATGAGAAAAGTTTCAATAGTATTTTATATTTCGACAGCAATATTGCTGCTTTTAGTTCTAGTGGGAATTCTAGCACCAGCTTTTCTGGAGAATTTAACAAATACGGTTCAGAGCTTTATTACGAACATTTTTGGCTGGTATTATTTAATTATTGTATCGTTTTTCCTTGTTGTATGTATCTACTTATTGTTCAGTCCAGCAGGGCGTATCAAGCTTGGCAAACAGGATGATAAACCTGAATTTTCGCGGATATCCTGGCTTGCGATGCTTTTTAGTGCAGGTATGGGCATTGGACTGGTGTTTTATGGTACAGCAGAGCCTATAAGCCATTATGCGATAAGCTCGCCAACAGGAGAGGTTGGAACAGAGCAAGGCATGAAGGATGCGATGAGATATACTTTTTTCCATTGGGGCATACATGCATGGGCTATTTATGGCCTTGTTGCTCTTTGTTTAGCATACTTTACCTTTCGAAAAGGAAAGGTTTCATTAATTAGTGCCACTTTAAAGCCAGTGATTGGCAAAAGAGCAGAAGGANTTACAGGTAAAGTGGTCGATACGATNGCTGTTATCGCCACTGTACTTGGAGTTGCAACAACACTTGGATTTGGTGCAGTGCAAATTAATGGAGGACTGTCTTTTGTTTATGGTGTACCAACAAATATCACAACACAGTTCATTATTATTTGTATTGTTACTGCATTATTTATTTATTCAGCATTGAGTGGGCTTGGAAAAGGAATCAAAATCTTGAGCAATGCTAATATGATTTTAGCAGGAATCTTGTTCTTAATGCTGTTTCTCATTGGCCCAACNTTGTTNAACTTAAATCTATTTACAGATACACTTGGAGCNTATTTGCAAAATATCGTAAATATGAGCTTCCGAATTGCTCCGCTCAACGAGGAAAAACGAGCATGGATTAATAATTGGACGATTTTTTATTGGGCTTGGTGGATTGCATGGTCACCNTTTGTTGGCGTTTTTATCGCAAGGATATCAAGAGGTAGAACGATAAAAGAGTTTGTTGCTTATGTATTATTCATCCCGGCAGTGATTGGGTTTTTATGGTTTTCGGTGTTTGGCGGAACTGCGATGCAGTTAGAGCATAATAATATGGGCATGATTTCCGGATTAGCGACAGAAGAATCATTATTTGGAGTATTGGAGAATTATCCACTCAGCACTACTTTATCCATACTGGCAATAATACTTATTGGCGTGTTTTTTATTACATCTGCTGATTCAGGAACCTTTGTCCTTGCCATGATGACAACGAACGGGTCGCTCAATCCAAGCAATCGTCTCAAGGTAATTTGGGGAGTCCTGCTTGCTGCTATGGCGCTAGTGCTACTATATTCTGGTGGACTGCAAGCACTGCAAAATATGATGATTATTGCTGCATTGCCGTTTTCCATTATAATTGCTATTATGGCTGTCAGTTTATTGAAGTCTGTTAATCAGGAAGTTAGGGAGTTTAGGCTCGCAAATCTAAGAAGCAAAAGGCAATCCTAAATATTGGGATTGCTCTTTTTAAAATAAAAAGTTGTACTTCCTGCTCAGACAAGCTACACTTTAGTAAGTGACTGAAAAGGAGTACAACATGACAAATTATAAAATGACGATTGCATATGATGGTGGAAGATATAAAGGCTGGCAGCGTCTCGGTAATGGGGACAGCTCTATCCAAGGAAAGCTAGAAAATGTTTTGACAGAGATGGCTGGTGAAGAAATTCAAATTATCGGCTGCAGCAGAACAGATGCCGGCGTGCATGCCATTGAGCAAATTGCCAATGTGAAATTAAACTTAAAAATGAATGAGTTAGAAATAAAAGATTATTTAAACAAGTATTTGCCGAATGATATCAGTGTCCTTAAAGTGGAAGAAGTGCCTGAGCGCTTCCATGCCCGCTATAATGCGAAAGAAAAAACATATTTGTATAAAATATGGAATGAGAAGCATACGAATCCATTTATGCGCAAGTACAGCATGCATGTTGAGGAAAAGCTTGATGTAACCAAAATGAAGGAAGCAGCTAAGCATTTTCTTGGAAGCCATGACTTTACAGCCTATTCAAATGCGAAAAGCAAAAAGAAATCAATGGTTCGTGAAATCTACTCGATAACAATAGAAAAAGAAGACGGCTTTATCCATATAAGAGTAAAAGGCGACGGCTTCTTATACAATATGGTCAGAAAAATTATCGGAACATTAATAGAAGTAGGCTTGAAAAAAATCCAGCCACAACAAATTCCTGCCATTATTCAATCAAAAGAAAGAGTCCAAACAGGACCAATGGCAGAAGCAGGCGGTTTATATTTAGAAAAAGTTAAATTATAGAAGGTAGAAGGAAGCTGACTTAATGTGCAGCTTCCTTTTTCTTATGAAATTATACAAGCATAATAATTGCTTTTCAAAACAGATTGGAGTAATGTTATTTTCGTTAATTATACTATTTGGTATAAAAAGTACTCATATCATTTTTTATAGATGTAACAAATTAGAGGGGGAATATAAGCAAATGGGGATTGTAGTTGTCGAAATATGTGATGGCAGTCTCATTACTTCCATAGCATTAGCGGAAATTCTCGAATCAGAATATCCGGAAGTAGCCGTAATTGAAAACAGCTGTCTTTCCTTTTGTGGCATGTGCGCAAAAAGACCTTATGCCATTGTTAATGGAAAAAGAATCTTTGCAAAAACGGCAGACGAATGTGTGACATTAATTAAAGATCAGATTGAAGCAGAATTGGCATTGTATGCGTAATACTGATTTAATTGCATATAGTTTGTAAAAGGGGTGGGAGAAATGGAAAAAGAGATAGTAGAGAAACAAGAAAATATTTTTCGAAGAGATGTCAAAGACCATTGGTATGTACAATATGAAGAAGCGGAGTTCCCTTCCATACAAAAAGGCTGGGTACTCCCTGTTGAAGGATGGAAAGATTTTGATCCATTTATATTAATGGCAGAGGATTGGTTTAAAAGAGGAGCATTTTCGGATCATCCACATCGCGGCTTTCAAACCATTACGTATGTTGTCGATGGCAGGCTAGAGCATATCGATAATGCTGGCGGAAGAGATATCCTTGAGCCCGGGGATGTGCAATACATGAATGCAGGCTGGGCTGCTAGACACGCAGAGGAAGGGGTAGGAGATGATATTGCCCATACTTTGCAGCTATGGCTGAACCTACCGAAGGAT
>Ga0058696_1000247_pt1 | contig 23330 bp, 22 predicted proteins | sample AgamicMgSfrz_FD_55077 | JGI IMG/M metagenome (GOLD analysis project Ga0058696, IMG submission 55077) | Agave microbial communities from Guanajuato, Mexico - Mg.Sf.rz | ecosystem: Host-associated > Plants > Phyllosphere > Phylloplane/Leaf | place: Guanajuato, Mexico | collected 2012-05-30 | reverse complement strand
TCATCAGATATTCCGTATTGGTCCGATCCTCCACATGCTCACCAAATGAAGTAAATGTCACCGGCCCTCGCAGCCCTTGCTCGGCATAGGACTCGAGCCACCCGCGAAAACAATCCCGGATACAGGCATCCATATCTGCCGATGGCGCCCTGAAGGCCTTATCTTCAGCCATGCCTACCAAAATGCGCTCCAGAACAGCAGCTTCGGGTATGCCGGTAGGCGTGTCGGTATTATTTTCAATACACTTGAATCCGGCCTCACCGATAATCCAGTCCTGACGCGTGATGCCGCCAGTCACTGTCTCCATCCTTGCTGCTGCAATGAGCCCTGGATGAATACCCAGCTGCTGTTCCAGAAAGCTATCCGGCATGTACTGCTGGATAAACCGCATGACTTTGCAGTATATGCCGTCGATTTGTACAACTGCACGCTGCAATTCCTGCATCTCTTCCGGCGTATACAGAGTTAGTGAGGGTATGCAATACTGTTTGCCATACATCCGGTGATACGGGACATGCTGCCCGGCTTCGCCCGCAAACACCTCTTCGTGACGATATGGCAATGAGTGGATGTGCCTCATAATCTTTAGCCTCCCGAACTGCGGAAGAAGCTGCCAAAGCCGCTCGATTTGGACTTCGATTTACTATAGGAGCTGTCCTTACTACTGCTGCTGCCACCGTAAGAACCGCCATAATAATAATGCCCACTGCTGGAATCATACTCACAACCGGTGTCATAATCCGGGTCGCACTCGTCGTTGCTGCCGCAGCCCGACAACACCGCAGGTACGGCCAGCATCAGGGAAAAGGCAACCAGCTTCGCCTTTGATCCGGGTTTCGATGAATGGTGCCGCTCTTCTTCTGTCATTTACAGGTCAACCTCCTTCATAAAAAACAACACTTTCCGGCGATCCGCATCCAGCACGGAATACACGAATTCATACGTCGTTCCGCTTCGAACCATATAATGGTCCAGCAGCCGTTCGGCGAGTTCCATCGTATACGAGGAGGAGTCTGCCAGTTCCAGCTCCTGAAATGTCTTTCCATTCCACAGCATGTACTCTGCGCTGTACATGGACGACATTTTACACATGGCCAGTGCAGCGTCCGCAATCGCTGTACCGTAATCTGCTGGCATTTGGCTGTCGTACGCAGTCACATAGATCGCATGATCCCGCAGATCCTCGCACTCATTGGACAGGTGGGCCCAGAGTTTATTTTTCATCAGGGTTGCATCCACCAGTTTGCGCATAAACAGTTCATCTCGGGTGACAGATACATGCTCCAGCTGCCCGGTCTCAGCCTGCCGATCATCCGACCAGCTTCGATAAGTCAAAGCGTAATAGATAACGATAACCTCCCTTTTGTGTAGCTCTATGGTGAGCCGCTTCAAATCATACAAACGTATTTAACGCATGAGAAGGGAAAAAGTTACACTATTCCCTATGACATGTAAAAAAGAACAGATGACCCTGCNCCTTTTGAAACCCGCTGCATTTGTAATTAAGCCNGTATCCANGATCATGATCCAGAAATAAAAGAGGCCGGAGACAATCTCCGACCCCCGTTTATTCTGATTCCCGACTAACCATCACATCTCAGCCCACTGGGCCAGCATCTCGTTGTATTCACCCGACAGCTGCTCGCGCTCGTTCCACAGCTGTTCCAGCTTGGCAGAGCTTGCCTGCAATTCAAGCTGATGGTCAAGCTCCTGAATCTGTGCCTCAAGACGTGCCAGCTTCTGTTCGAGCTGCTCGGACGACTGTCTTTTCCCGGCTTCGCTCTCCCCTTGACGAGAAGCACGCTGATCCTTAGATCCGGCACTTTCGCGAGGCGGTGCTGCAATCGTAACGGTATGCTGACCTGTTGCACCTGCACGAGCCTGCAAATCAAGCTTTTTCTCCCGGTAGGCTTCATAATCCCCGAGATACGTGGTCATCTCGCCATTCTCCAGTTCCCATACTCGTGAGGCCATGCGGTTCACGAAGTAGCGATCGTGAGAGATGGCTAGCACTGTACCTTCAAAGTCAACCAGCGACTCTTCCAGCGCTTCTCTTGAAGCGATATCCAGGTGGTTGGTTGGCTCATCCAGGAGCAGTACGTTTGGCTTGCGATGCACCAACAGAGATAACCGTAGGCGAGTCCATTCTCCCCCGGATAGCTGCCCTACCGAGCGGAATACGTCTGCCCCGTAGAACAGGTATCTGGCCAGAATGCCACGTGCTTCGCCTTCTTCCACGCCAGCCTCCAGACGGAAGTGTTCCAGTACGCTCAGCTTCGGATTGGAAGGCTCCTCCTGCTGGGCCAGATAGCCAACATCCACACGTGCTCCCCATTCAAGCTGACCGGCAGACGGCTGCTCCTCTCCAAGCAGCAGCTTGAACAATGTGGTCTTGCCTGAACCGTTTCGGCCAATCAGGGCAATTTTGTCCCCGTATTCAAGCAGCGCTGAAACGCCGCGCAGGATCGGACGTTCTCCATAGGCCTTCTCCACCTGTTCGATCACCGCCACGCGGCGTCCTGTACGGTCTGTAGGACGTACATCGAAATCAGCATTGCGCCGCTCCAGCACAGGCCGCTTCACCTGCTCCATCCGCTCCAGTGCTTTGCGCATCGAAGCGGCCCGTCGGAAGAACTTCTCATTCCCGCCAATGCGTCCCCATTCCTCCAACTGGCGGATCGTTTCCTTCATTTTCTTCATGACCTTCTGCTGCTCTTTGAACTCCTCAAATTGCTGCAGCAGCCGTTGTTCCTTCACCTTCATAAATTCCGTATAACCACCTGCTGACGTTTGCGCTTCGCCATCCTCCAGCTCCAGTGTCCGTGTCACCACCCGATCCAGAAAATAACGGTCATGGGAGATCAGCACAATCGTGCCCGTATATTCCCGAAGAAAGCCTTCCAGCCATTCGACCCGCTCCAGATCAAGGTGATTGGTCGGCTCATCCAGCAGCAGCAGATCGGGACGGACAATCAGCTGTGAAGCGAGCACAACCCGGGTCTGCTCTCCCCCGGAGAGGGAACCGAACCTCCAGCCGTAGTGTGTTTTGGCAATATCCAGACCGTCCGCCACCTGGTCAATCCGTGCGTCCATCTCATAGCCGCCCTCACGTTCAAACTGTTCCTGCAGTGCAGCATATCGTTTCAACAAACGTTCCAATTGGTCTGGGTCAGCTGCATAGTCCGGGTCAGACATCTGCTGCTCCATTTCCTTCATTCGGCTGCGGCANTCCATAAGNGCTTTGAATCCCANAGCCAGCACATCCAGTACCGTATAATCATCCAGTCCTTCCGGTACCTGGGCTACATAGCCGATCCGTGTATCTTTCTTGATCATCAATTGCCCCTCGTCCGGCTGATTCAGCCGGGCCATCAGGCGCATGAGTGTCGTTTTGCCGCTTCCGTTGCGGCCGATGAGAGCGACTTTGTCCCCCTCCATAATTTCAAAGGTAATGCCGTCCAGCACCAGATGTGCTCCGTGGTATTGAGTCAGTTGTTGCGCGCTAATGATCATCATAATAAGGTTCCTCCTATGGTATGGAAGATCCTGACCGCAACACAAAAAGAGCCGCAGAGGTTAGCTCCGCGGCCCTTCAGAATTCAAGCTTAATCGCTTATCGTCCGAATGAGGTCAAGGCAGGCATCTTCTCGCAATGNTTAACTTCCGTATATTCAAAATTGGACAGACTTCTCCCGTTGTAGCGAAAAGTGTGAACAATGCCAGCCATAGCAATCGGCAGCTGGCTAATACGGTTGTTAAGCATCTCGTGATTCACCTGTCTTCACCTCCCTTGTCATAATTACTGCCAATATATCACAGACGAATGCATTCCTGCAACCATTCCATCGGCCCAATTCATCCTTTGTACAGTCTACTCGTCCTATCCTAGTTAGTTCCTTCTGCGTCGCCGCATAACCACATCCACAATAATGATCGTAATCAGCGTGAGCAGACCAGAAGTCATGAGAGACACTCCTATTAGGGCATATCCAATCCCGTTCCAGCCGCCAATATCTACACTAATCATGATAATAATTGCTCCGCCCAACACCGCCACACAAGGCAGAATATATTGGGCCCATGTCATCTGCCGACCTTGCAATCGATAGATGAGCCATCCAAAGAGCAGCAATGCGATCCAAATAAGGAGTATNAATATAATAAGACCTTTCACTTATACGCCCCCTTCTCCTCCACACATTTCTCCAAATTANCACTGACGCTATATGTTCTGAATACGTGTAGAGTTTATCACATTATGAAGCCCTCCATTCACGATAAATCGAATTCGTGAATGAGGGCTTCAAGGAGGTTTCAAGNTATGAAATTGGCATAGTTCTTATGGTGTCTTGTNCCTGCCAGCANGCTCAGTAAAGGCTCACACTTTCAGCCTGGCGTTGTTCATAACGCAGTCCCTTGTATAAATCCGCTTTGCCGACCGAATTGAACAGATTCATTTTATAGCGAATGACGTTCTGAGCCTCAGCAATGCATTCCGGATAAATGGCATTAGGGTCCCATAATTCCGTTGTGCTTAAAATTTCACGAGCTTTTTTGAAGTATGCATATTTCATATCGCTGGAAATATTGATTTTACAAATGCCCAGCTGAACGGAGTCCGAGACCTCCTGATCAGGGTTTGCGGATCCCCCGTGAAGAACGAGAGGAATGTCTACCAATTGATTGATTTCTCTTAGGATATCCATTTGCAGCTCCGGTTTAATATGTTTGGGATATATGCCATGGGCTGTACCGATGGCCACTGCCAATGTGTCGATACCCGTACGTGCCACAAAATCTTCCGCCTGAGCCGGATCCGTGTAAGTGACCACCGATACGCCGCCTTCGATAGAGTTACCGGTCTGCCCAATCGTTCCCAATTCCCCTTCAACAGATACGCCGACGGCGTGTGCAATCTCCACCGCTTGTTTTGTAATAGCCACATTGTCTTCATAAGGGAGCAGAGAACCGTCAATCATGACGGAAGTAAATCCACACTTGATCGCCCGGATGATATCAGCAATGGACCCCCCATGATCGAGATGGATAACCAGTGGAACATGGCTGGCATGTGCACGCTGGCTGGCATATGCGAAAAATTCATCGGTCAAAAATTCAAGTTCCGTGGGATGGATGGCGATTATGGCCGGTGAATTGGAATGTTCCGCCTCCTCAATAACCGCTCTCAAAAATGTACTGTCCGCCACGTTAAATGCTCCTACCGCGAATTTGTGTTCTTTGGCTACCTTAAGCAATTCCTTCATCGTAATCAACATAAGTTCACATCTCCTTTGGATTGTATCAATTTAGTAGTAAGCGCTATCATCTTAGTGGGCCTTACTCCACTTTGAACACAATGTCATCGAAGCTTACGCTTTCATCTTCAGTGTCGTCGAATTCTTCATCCACGGCCGTTACTGGCTTCTTTAACAGAGATAAAGTTATTCCACAAATCCCCGTTCCAATGAGGAGAGCGGTCATAAACAGCCATGGATGCGTGAAGAGAGGCACAACGAATAATCCCCCGTGTGGCACTGGAGCCTCAACGCCCCAGATCATAATCAGTCCACCAGCTACCGCTGAGCCGATGACGCAGGAAGTCACCACCCGGATCAGGTCCCTTGCCGCAATCGGAATTACTCCCTCCGTAACCATGCATATTCCCATTGGAAATGCAGCCTTTAACGATTCCTTTTCTGCTGCTGTATATTTGTTTCTCGTCAGGAAATACGATAGGGTAATCCCCAGTGGTGGAATAATGGACCCGACAAACTTGACAGCCTCAGGCCCATAGATACCTTGGACCAGCATTCCATCAGCAAACAGTGACATCGTTTTATTAACAGGTCCTCCGAAGTCAAAGGTAGCCATTAAGCCCAGAATGGCCCCGAGTGCAAATTTGGAACCCCCCTGCATCGATTCAAGCACATGGGTGAGGCTGCCTTGCAGCCAGACAATCGGCTGACCAATAACAAGGAAGATACATAAACCGGAAATCAACGTAGCCAGAAACGGAATAACGAGAACGGGCATTAATCCCTGCATGGACTTCGGCAGCCTCACATATTTTCGGATACCGAGAACGACATAACCCACCAGAAATCCTCCCAACATCCCACCGATGAATCCCGCTTGAATCTGACTGCATATAAAACCAACAATTAATCCTGGAGCAATTCCGGGACGGTCGGAGATCGAATAAGCAATCGCTGCGCAAATTAAAGGTACAACCAGCCCCATTCCCCAACCGCCGATCTGGTTAATCATATACGGAATGGTACCTTCCGCCTTACCCACATCGGCTCCTCCTAAAATTTGACCCAGCGCGATACACAGCCCTGAAGCAACGATCAAAGGAATCATGTAGGAAATTCCTGTTAACAGATGGCCTTTGATTACTGAACCTGCGTGATTGGATTTTGCGCTCATCGTCTCGCCTCCCTTTTTATGAGGATACCCCTAAAGACTGCTCCACCTTTTCAATGAATTTAATCGGGGCTTTAATGACCGTTTCGGTCTTCACTCGGATAACCCGTTTGCCTTTGAACCGTTCTTCTCCACCGATTTTGATATCTGCCGCCACAATGACAATATCAGCAGCTTTGATCTCTTCCCTGGAAAGCTCGTTTTCAGTTCCTATGGTGCCTTGGGTCTCCACTTTTATCTCATGTCCGCGGGCTTTCGCCCCTTTGATCAATTTTTCCTTGGCAATATACGTGTGGGCAATACCAGCAGTGCATGCGGCTACGGCTACAATGTTCATCAGTATCCCTCCAAATGATGTAGGTGTGCTCCCATTTTATTGAAAACCAGAAAGGCCTTATTCTACGATACGCTCTCCCTACGGGCAAACAGCTCCATAATCTGGGCCGGATCAGGCTCATGCATCAAACGTTCCAATACCTCTTCATCAGCAAGCATACTGGCAACCTGGACCAACAGCTTCATGTGGGTTGTATTCCGGTCCACAAGCCGTACGGCAAACAAAATAACGACATGGACAGGTTTGCCGTCCAAGGTTTCCCATTCAAGTGGGTGCTCTGTCCGCCCGATGGTGAGCGAGGTTTTGAGGACAGCCGCCGATTTGCCATGAGGAATCGCAACATGATTCTCCAGGCCGGTCTGACCTTCTTCCTCTCTTAAATAAACGTCCTTGATAAACTCTTCCTTGGAGGAAAGGGCGCCATCCTTTTCCAGCAAATCTGCCAGTTCCTCGATGGCTTCATCCTTGGTTCTTGCTTTTAGATCCAGCTTAATCAACCGTTCGTTGATAATCTTGGTTATATCCATAATGGTCCTCCTCCTGGTCGTGCTTGGACTGTAATATCTCGACAAGCTCCAAAGGTGTAGTCACTCTCATGATCTGTTCATACATACGCCTGCACATCAACAAGCTCTGTATTTCTATCAGCAATTCAGTTATTGGTCCATCTCTAAAGAAAGCGATTACAATTTCCAGTCTGCTATTGCCCGCTTCGCCTTGAATAATATTAAAACCGACGACTGGATTGACGTTGACATCACTGCGAATCAGGAAAACCGACAAATGATTATTCAGCTTGGCCTCGGCAAATGTCCGGTTCTCAAGGTTAGCGCCTACGTGTTTGCGTATGGATGTAAACAGCTTCAGACGGGACGCTGTCCCTTCTGCGGACTGTTCCTTCGGTTTCGTTTCAATCTGCAAATAAGATGGGTGGAAGTACGTCCCGAGCAGCGGAAACGAAAACACCTTGTTGTGATGTTGATTCAACTTCTCCTCGTTAAACTTGGCCTTGATTAAGCTGACATCCGTGTCATTTAAGAGCGCCGAGACATACACNACCGGCAGATCCTGATGCTCCAGTTTAACGGTAGATATGATCAGATCAATTTCCGTCCAATCCTCTATCCGGTTAAACCAGCTTGCCGAAATGACGTCAACAACTTCCCATTCGGGAAATGAACGATTGATCCGGTTTTTCAGCAAATGAGAGGTGCCTATTCCAGTAGAGCAGACCAGGATAACTCTTTTCTTTTTATTGTGTTTCTCAATGGATGCCTGAAAATAAAGTACCAGGTAACTTATCTCATCATCACTAAACGAATTCAATCCGCAGGCTTGGGCAATTGGCAGCATTCCCAGACGGACCAGAGAGAAGATCTCAGCATACGCCTTGCGTATATCCTCCAGCAGAGGATTATTAATGGAAATGTTGTATTTTAGACGGTTCAGCATCGGTTTGAAATGAATAATCAGACCCTTGTACAACTGTTCGTCTGTTGTGAGGTCACACCGGATCATACCGGATACGGTCTGAATCAATTCCTTGACCATCGCTTTGGACTCCGGACAAGCTTTGTCCATCAGACCTGACAACTCAAAGTTAAGGGACGGGACACTCATTCCTGATGAAATCAGATATTGATAAATGAAATAGATCTCTTCACTTGGCAATTTCAATCCGTATTGTTCCCTGATCCTTTCGGCCATGGCTTTCGCGATGGAATGTACATTTGGGTCCGTTACTGGATGATCGGGAATGCCATCAGTCAAGCGAATGACCTTGCCCCTCTTCAGTCTGCGGATACAAATCAGCAGGTGAGTCAGCATGTTGATGTAATATGGGTCGCCTATGGTATATCCTAATTGCTGCTCGGTCTCTTCCAGAATGCGTTGAATCCCTTCTACCGGACCCGAGCCAAAATGATTTATCAATTCACCCAGTGTGTTGCCATCAATTCGGGACTCATGCTCTTGTTCTTCCTTCCGATCTTCACTCACAAGTTCATGAATCAGAGAAGCCATGGCTTTGCGGATATCAATCTCCGAACCGATCAGACGGGTGCCGAGCTGGCTTTTTTCCAATCGCAGCTGAAAGGGTTCAATTCTTTCTTCAATCGCCTTGAGATCATTCACAATCGATGCTTTGCCAATAAAGTATTCTTCTGACAGCTTGTTAATCGAGGTTTCCTCAGGAGAATCATATAATAAATTCGTCAATATTTTGATTCTCCTCGCCTCTACGGAAAGGGTCGTCACCACCTTTTTTCCCGGAATCCATTGCGTCCTCCTCAGCTCCATCGTCTGTTCCTGAGTTAAAGCCAGCGCAATACCTGTTCCCGGCTTCCGCTCGAGGCGAATCCCGCGAATATCCAAATTGTGTTCCAAGGCGTTTAATTCCCTGTAAATCGTTTTTTCGGACCAGTTCATGTGACTGGCTATTTCTTTGACCGGAACGAAATCCCTACGCTCCAATAGAAAATGCAAAATCTGATATTCTCTCGCAGACAGCGCTTTCATTTGGGAATCACTCCTTCCTTACGCTCACAGCATAACACCCCTATTTTTTTTGATAAATACTAAAATATGTCCATTTCATTCGGGTCAAAATAATATACCTCCTGTTCAAACTACATTGTGACATCCGTTTATTCCAACGCAAAAAGGCTTCTATTCGGGCCTCAACCCCCGATCAGAAGCCTTTATCTCCGTTTCTATCCATCGCAAGGATGCGCTCACCGGAACCCAGCACGGTTCACCCCTGCACCTAAACGGGTTACCCCAGCCAGCGAGAGAAAAATTCCCGATATCCCTCTTTCATAATCGTGCGTGAAAAAGCACTGAACGCATACTCACGGTTGTCCTCCGATACACTGCGCGGGGCTGCCGCAGCCATGTTCACCAGTTCAAACCAGTTATCCTCATTACCTGCAAAGGCATGCGTAGAACGAATATGACCGTAGCACGCATGCTCCGGCTTCACGACCATTTTACCCATGGCCATCGCTTCCGTCAGGGGCATCGCAAACGTATCAAACGCAGAGCAGCTCCAGTATACCTTGGCCGAGTTCATCAGGGTAAATACCTCATCCTGGGTCAAGGCAAACTGAAGTTTTACATTGTCCGGAATATCATACTTCTTCATGCTCTCCTCGTAACGCCGTCCGCCAAATACCATGTACACTTCCTTGTCCGGGTTCTGCCGGGCATACTCCAGCACCAGATCGGGACGGCGATTCGCTTCATCCCGGCCGATCCAGAGCACACGGTTATGCACGACCCGGCTGGGGTCATAATGGCGGTGCGCCAGTTCCTCATTGAAGCCGATCGGGATGACGTTCACGTCATGTACGCCGAAGTTGCGGCCAAGTTCTGTTTTCAAAAACTCAGTCTGTACAATGGCTTTATCCACCATGGTATAGAATGGCTTCATCATCTCATAGCCCGTCAGTGCCGGGTCAGGAAAGCTATGCGGGAACAATACGCTCTTCGGGAGAAACATCTTGAGGAACGTAAACCCGGACACCGTGTAAATGACATGCTCTATATTTTGGCTGTAAATCTGGTCAAGCACGATATCATAATTCACCAGATCGCCTTTCTCATGCTCATAACCCGGCAGCCAGTCGTACCCGCTCACATGACGCTCCGGCGATATGAACACAATATCCACCCCCAGCTCCAGACCAATCTGCTTCAGGCGATCGGCGAATACGCGCGGCCCCTGTGCTTCGGTAAATTGAATTTTACGCATAACGAGTCCTACTTTGCGCATGCTCTGTCCCCTCATTTCTATTCCGTAAATAGCTGGTTCATACACTGTTCCAGCGTTGCTGCCGTTTCCCTCCACTGATTGCGCAATTGCTCCTCGGGCCATACACAGTCTGCCTTTTTCAGATCAGCATCAATCAAACGCAGCATCCAAAGGGAGAACACAATGGCATATGCGTCGTACCACCTTTTGAAGGAAACCCTCTGGAACTGCTTTCCGCGGCGCTCCGATTCGTCCAGATACATCCGAATGATCCGCTCCCTAATCTCTGGTGTAACGAGTCTCGGAAAAAGCGGATGAGAGAGATCCACCAAATGGTATAGGTCCCAGAGGGGCGTATTCAGATGTGCATGTTCCCAATCCATAATGACCAGTCTGCCACTCACATCGGCCATATTGCCGGGATGCAGGTCTCCGTGACACAGGACAAGCGGAAGCTCTTTTTCGGCCGTTTGAATAAGCATCTTAATCTCGTCCCAATCGGATACAGACAGTGCCATTCCCAGCTTGGACAGCAAATCATCCGTTGATTCCTGCGAATCTCGGAGTTCAAGCAGCATATCCCCAATGGATGGCTTCTGGCCCACACGCGGCAGCTCGTCCCAATCGGATGCCCAGAGTGTGTGCCATTCCGCCATATGTACAGCCGCGGACAGCATCGTATCTTCCTGCAGCTGATGCACAAGCGGCCCCAGGTCCTCGTATATCAACCAGCTCTTTTCCGGGACAATTTCTTCCTCAGACGAAGCCATTAGCTGCGGATAGATAGATGGCAGCAAGGACAGAACATGCAGGGATATCCACCGTTCACGCCCATGCTGTCCAGGATTCGTGAGTGGTTTGAAAATGTAACTCTCCCCGGTATGGACCGTAAATCGCTCCACATACCTGCCATTCATCCCCTTGTAGAGTCGCTCCCGGCTGGTTATTGATTGTTCATTCAATGTCCCTTCAGCCGTGACCCAGCTGTGCGCATGCACCTGTTCATTCACACTACCCACCATCCATTTCGATCTCCATGCCTGTTCGTTATTATTTCTATCTATCATACGTTGCTGCTCACAGGCCTGCAAGCATTGAGAGGAGCACTTAGTTCCGGTTGAAATCAACCATTTTGATCTATAGCTTGTTGATATAAAGTATCTAGCTTTTTGCAATGTAATAAAAAAATACTGTTACACCAAAGTGCAACAGTATCCTCTGCAATAGAGTTAGATCAAAACAACATGAGCAAACCATTAGTCAAATGAGATACGTTCCGACGGATGCTCGGGCAAAATCGATGAAACCAATTGCTGTACAGCTGGATGTTTTGACTCTAAAATCGACTCCTTCTCATCCCCGTAATAGATCAGCCTTCCCTGATCCATCACGGCAATACTGTCGCAGATCGTCATTGCTGCACGAATGTCATGTGTAATAAACAAGTAGGACAGCCCATAAGACGCTCTTAACTCTGCCAGTAAGGATAAAATTTGAGTCTGATGCACCATATCCAGACTGCTGACCGACTCGTCCAGCACAATCAACTTTGGCTTGAGTGAAATAGCTCTCGCGATATTGACTCGCTGTAGTTGCCCCCCGCTGAACTGATGTGGAAGCTTGCTGCCATCCTCAGGTTTAAGCCCAACCTGTTCAAGCAGTTGTCCAATTACGCGCCGTTTTTCCTTCGCGGACAAATGCTCGTAATTATCCAGCGGTTCACCAATGATCTGAGCGGCAGTCATCAGCGGATTCACAGCAGAGTAACAGTCCTGGAACACCACCTGCAAATCACGCCTCAATCCCTTGAGAACTTGTTTGCTGGCTTTGTAGATATCCTGACCTTGAAACAAAACCTGACCCTTACTGGGCTTCTCCAGCCCTAGTATGATTTTGCCCAATGTACTTTTACCTGCGCCGCTTGTACCCAGCAATCCCAGGCAAAAACCCTTTTCAATCGTAAGCGAAATATCTGCCAGCACAGGAGGACGTGCCCCCGAACGATCCAGCCAGCTGCGTTTGCCATAGCTGTGGCTTACCTCACGTACCTGAAGCACAGGTCACCATCCTCTCTTATCCTTGGCAGAAGCAACCTCGTGTAATGACGAAATCACCTGCCGCCCGCTTTATCTCCACTCCATCTCAAAACAAATTCCTCATCGTCCCAGAGACATTCTGGGCCGAGCGCCCAGCAGCATCCGTGTATACGCATGCTGCGGGTGATCGAACAATTGGTGTATATCCGCCTGTTCCACAATTCGTCCCTTTTGCATGACCGCGACTTCATCCGCCATTTGCGAGATGACACCCAAATCGTGGGAGATTAGCAAAATAGATGTTCCGTATTCNGTGCGAAGCCGATCCAGCTCTTGAAGCACCTTAAGCTGGTTCACCACATCAAGGGCCGTGGTTGGCTCATCGGCAATGACCAAGGCAGGTCTCAGACACATGGAGATGGCAATCATCACTCGTTGCAGCATGCCTCCGCTCAGTTGGAAAGGATATTGCTTCATCAGCTTGGCGGGCTCAGGCAGGTTCATGTCTGCCAGGGCAGCAATCGCCTGTTCCCTGGCTTGTCCTTTCGACAGTCCCGTGTGTGTACGCAAGGTTTCAATGAATTGCGAGCCTATTGTATATACGGGTGTAAAAGCATTCATCGGATTTTGCATAATACATCCGATTTCCTTGCCCCGGATGCGCCGCATCTCCTCACCAGACAACGAACCAAGCTCCCGTCCATTCAGACGGATGCTACCCGACACTTCCATCCTGCGCCGGTCAAGCATGTGGAGCAACGCTTTACACGTGATCGTCTTGCCACTGCCACTCTCGCCCACAAGACCGAATACACGACCTTTTTTCAGCTCAAAATCAACGGGCTCCAGTAACGGGACTGAACCTTCGGCCGTTCTAAGCTTCACTTGCAGACCACGAACTTCCAACACCTTCGCTGCATCAACCATCGTGACGTTCACCCCCGTATGCATTCCCATCCGTCCAACTACCGTTTCGCAATGCCATACCGCTCGGATAATGCCTCTCCCAGAATGTTGAACGTAATGACGACCAGCAGAATCAGTACGCCCGGATAAATCATCAACTCCGGATGACTGCGAATGTACCCTGTTCCTTCATGAATCATTGCGCCCCATTCTGCATTGGGTGGTTGAATACCCAATCCCAGAAAGGACAGTGCCGATATATCCATAATCGCCCAACCCATCTCCAGTGTACCCATCACGACAATAGGACGCTGCACGTTGGGGATGATATGTTTGCGAATGATCGTCCAGGAAGAGGACCCGCTAATGCGTGCCGCTGCTATGAAGTTCCGTTCTTTTAGACTAACGACCATATTCCTGCAGATGCGTGCATAATACACCCACTGTACCATCATAAGTGCCAGCAGCACCTGCATCAGACCCGGGCCAAAAATGCCCACAATGCCAAGCACCAGCACCAGATTCGGAAATGCCATAATGCCTTCACAGAATCGCATGAGCAGACTGTCTGCCCAGCCACCAAGATAACCGGAGATCGAACCCACAATGACCCCGATGAGTAGAGACGACAGGAAAATAAGTGCAGCAAAGCCAAGCGACACCCGAGCTCCATAGATCAGCCTGGATAAATTATCACGGCCCAGATGGTCCGTTCCCAGCCAATGATCAAGTGATGGACTGTCCAGCTTTTGCAGCAGATTCACCTTCACAGGGTCATGGGGAGCAATCCACGGGGCAAGTAACGTCATGACGAAGAAAAACAGCACTACCACTGAGCAAACCATGATTGCCCTCTGTCCTTTGAACACTGCGCGCCATTTGTTTATCAATGCTCTGCCCGTCCTTTCGCTGAAATCCGTGGGTCCATATACAACTGCACCAGATCAACGAGCAAATTGCATACGATGAACAGGCATGCCGCAAGAAAGACATAACATTGTATAACGGGAATATCCCGGTTAAATATCGCATCTACAAAATAACGTCCGAATCCGGGCCAGGAAAACACCTGCTCCACAATAATGGTTCCTGTGAGCAGCTTGCCCATATTCATCCCCATTCCGGTAATGAGGGGCGATATGGCTATTTTCAGCACATGCTTCAGCATAATAACCCGCTCTCGAATTCCACGTGTTCTGGCATACTGTACATACGTTTCCTGTAACTGCTCCAGCACGCTGGAACGCAACAACCGGGTATATACGGCAATGAGAACCAATGAAAGTGTTACCGTAGGCAGCACCAGATTCTCCCACGATCCGCGTCCCTCCACAGGCAGCCAGTCCAGCTTCACCGAGAAAAAGAAGATGAGCAGATAACCGAGCCAGAATTGCGGGATAGACGCTCCAAAATAGGAAATGGCCCGGCTTGCCATGTCAATCCAGCTATTTTTGTACACTGCCGCCAGAATCCCCAAGGGAATACTCACCAAAGCCGAAAACAACATGCTCCAGAAGGCCAATTCGGCCGTAGCCGGAAGCCTTGATTTCACCTCATCCCATACGGGTTTGTTAGTGAGATAGGATGTGCCGAAATCCAGCCGGGAAATCTTCTGAATCGTATGGACATATTGGGTAAATAAAGGCTGATCCAGACCAAATTCGTGCCGCTTTTGCTCCAGTAACTCCGGCGTCGGATAGATGTGAGCGGCTGTCAAATAGGCCTCGGCTGGATCAACCGGTGAGATATGAATAAGCGCAAAGGTAACGAGTGTAGCGATAAAAACGATAGGAATGATCGCGATCATTCGTTTACCGATATAGCTGATCACCAAACCTTCCTCCCTTTTATCAAAACATGGACCTTACCCGAATTACTGATTCCCCAATTCGATTCCCACAAACGGATTTTCATCACGGTTCGCCGGGAAGACAAAGTTGGATATTTTCTTTTGATATACTGCTGTTTTCTTGATATAGGAGATCGGTACGATGGCCGATTGCTCCTGAAGTGTCCCCAGGATGGAGCCATACAACTCCTGGCGTTTCGTCTCATCTGTAGATGACAGTGCTGCATGTACCTGTTCGTCCAGTTCCTTTTTCATCGGTAACGCACTTAGCGTCTCGGAAATACCAAATCCAGGGCTCGCGACAACGTTAATGAAGGAATGTGGATCATACGGAGCACCGTAGTTGTACCAGAAATACAGGTCGAAATCGTTGGCTTTCAAGCGTTTGATCTGAACCGTCAACTCCAGCCCGGTGAGGTTCACTTTGACCCCCAGCCCTCCCCATTCAGCCTGAATGGTCTCGGCCATCGCTTTCTGAATCGGATCCGTTTTGTCAAAAATCATCTCAAAATCAAGCTGCTGACCGTCCTTCTCACGAACTGTACCGCCTGCAGGCAGCTTCCAGCCCGCTTCATCCAGCAATGCTTTGGATTTCTCTACATCATATTGAATCGGTTCCAGGTCCACATTGGTATAAGGGTAGTTTTTGGACAACACCGTATCCGCCGGTTCTTCCAAACCTGACGTTACCCCTTCAACCATCGCCTGTTTATTGAACCCTTGCTGGAGCGCCGTCCGTACTCTTACGTCNGACAACTTCGGATTGGAAGAGTTCAGCAGCAGACTGCGAGTGCCNACCGGATCAGACAATTGNGTCACATACTCATCGTTGTCACGAAGCTGTTGGAACGCATCCAAACTGATGACACCTTCACCGTAGATCAGGTCGAGATCGCCTTTTTCAAAAGCCATTACACGGGTTTCACCGTCAGGAATGATTTTGACCGTAATTTGGTCCACCTTCGGTGCTGTTCCCCAGTAGTTCGGGTTACGCTTGAAGACCGCATATTCGTCCTGTTTGTATTCAGCCAGCATCCACGGGCCAGTCCCAACCGGCTCCTTGATGCCTTTGGATGTATCTCCATCATCCGGGAATCCGGCTTCACCCAGGAAACGGAAAGGACGCACAACAGACAAATCCTGAAGAATAGGATAATACGGTTCGGTGAGTGTCATACGGAAGGTATGGTCGTCAACAACCTCCGTCTTGTCGAGCACCCCTACAATGCCCAGCCAGCTATGAGTATCTTTATTTTTCATCACGGCATCAAAATTCTTTTTCACAATGTCAGCATTAAATGGTGTACCATCTGAGAATTTCACACCTTGGCGAAGCTTGAATGTATATACTTTGCCGTCCTCGGAGATCGTCCATGATTCAGCCAGAGCAGGCTCCAGTTTTCCGTCTTTCTGGTAGCTAATCAGCGGCTCATAGAGCATGGATTGGGCAAACAGTTGTGAAGGATTATACGTATGCGGATTCATCGTACCAATATCACGCGGCCATGACATCGTAATTGACTTCGTGGAAGATTGATCCGCGGCAGCAGAAGAGGATTCCGTCCCGTTCCCTGTATTGCTGCAGCCCACGATAACCAGGAGCAATAACAGCGTTGTTGCAAGTATTAGGGCAGTGGATTTTCGGTGTTGAACAAGCATGGATGTAGAACCTCTTTTCTGTAATTCGTGATAATGATTCTCATATTCATTCATTAAGAATAGGCAGGAGCTCCCCTTTTGTCAACCAAATTCAAATGGATTGCTTTTAGTTTCAAATTAACTTTTTTACAAGCTAAAAAAAGATACCAACTTCATTAAGAAGGGTATCCTTTCCTTGATCAAATGGGATCTCTACCTATTATTTCTCCATTCCGTAAGGGAATGGTAACATTCCTCCAGGCAACGGAACATGTTTTACATGTTCAAAAATACCTCAAGGTCGATCTGACAAACGAGGTAGATACTCATGACGATACTCGTAATAGACCACCAATTCATTTTCCGACTGAATCTGATTGTACGCTGCAAACCGGGTGGATGGTCGGCAAATGGGTATCGGCCAACCTCGTTACAAAGCACACGTGCCTCGATTCGCTCAGCCAGATTGGAAATATTACACCAATTCCTCGTAGGCAGAGGTTGAAGTCTATCTACTCTCCATCCATTTATCCCACGATCCGTTATCGGTCCATGTCCAGAACAAGTTTACACTTTCACTCCAATGCCTTCATAAAAACGGCGAATGACCTTCTCCGCCGGTTTACCATAAACTCCATATCCGTCGTCTGCCATGGCATTACTCTCCTGGTGCAGTTGCGCGCTCCAATCCCACAGACCGAATCCGCGGACCCAATCACGCTGACTGGCATGCCGGAACATCGCTTCATAGAAACGTTCCTGTTCTTCGGCACTCACTTCGCCAACAAGCCCCCAATCGTTCGGCACCTGCGCCGAACCGCTGCGGCTTGGACAACCTGCTTCCGCGAAGAAAAACGGTTTTCCATAAGGGGCAATCTCCTGTTCGATGCGGTCCAGCTGCGCTTCCCAATCTCCGATGGGATAATATCCGCTCGATGAAATCACATCCACCGCATCCCACCANTTCACATGACCTTCCTGATACTTGTCCGTATTGTACGACACGAGTCCGGAGTATACTTCACGTACAGCTGCNATCACTTCNCGCCATTCCTCACTCCGACGCTCAGCCTGTACCATCTCGCAGCCAACGATGAACATCTCGCATCTCTCCTGCTCCGCAATGGCTGCATAATGCCTTTGATATTGGGTGTAACTGTGGAACCAGTCCTTCCACTTCGGCTCACACGGCACATCAATATCAAAAAAGTTAATGTGTGCACGCCATGTGCCATCAGTGCAGTTGACGGTTGGCTTCAGGATGACACGCAGCCCTATCTTACGGGCATAACGGATCATCTCAACGAGTTCATCATCTTCCACCATATGCTCACCCTGATATTTGACCTCTACAGCCTGTGGATGATCCTGATGTGCCGCTAGTGCAAAAATGACATGCGAACTGCCTGTTCGCTCAGCCATCAGCCGCAAGGATTCTTTTGCTTCCGGCTTACGGAAGTCTCCCCTGCCACTCATCCAGCCAAATGTAAATCCCTTGATGTACTCCATATGCATTACGCTGTGGGCCCCTTTCCTCACTAAAACTTCAATTACAATTTGCCTACTTCGCGGTCTCCGGCGATTACCTCGTCGGTCTCAATAACATAATTCACGATCTCTTCGACGGTTGTATAAGCCACGCCAACATACGTATCTGCAGCTCCATAATAAATAGCGATNCGTCCTGTCTCCGCATCTTGCAGTGTGGCACACGGGAAGATGACATTATCGACGAACCCCTGCTCCTCATACCATTTCTCAGGCGTCAGCACGAAGTTCGAGGAACGATATTTCACTTTCGAAGGTTCATCCAGATCCAGAATGACCGCACCCATGCTATAGACAAATCCATTGCACGTTCCGGTTACACCGTGATAAAACATAAGCCAGCCTACGGACGTTTCGATGGGGGCAGGCCCGCCGCCGATTTTGACCGATTGCCACCAGCCCTGACCGCCTTTGCTCATGACATGACGATGTTTGCCCCAGTACACAAGATCCGGACTTTCGCTCAGAAAAATATCTCCAAACGGCGTATGTCCGCTATCGCTTGGTCTGGACAGCATGACGTAATTGTCATTGATTTTGCGAGGGAACAACACGCCATTGCGGTTGAACGGCAGCATTGGATTTTCGAGACGGACAAACGTTTTGAAATCATCCGTCTTCGCCAGACCCAGTGCGGCACCGTAAAAATCGGTACACCAGATGATGTAATACGTATCTTCGACCTGGACCAGACGCGGGTCATACGCATAGTTCGGCATGAAGGGATCACCGTTCTCATCCACAAAGGCAATGCGTTCTTCTTCAATCTTCCATGATAATCCGTCTTCACTTGATCCCATATGCAGATGCGGGCGGCCATTGACCGTTTCGGCGCGGAACACGCCAATGAATTTCCCTTCATACGGAATCACGGCACTGTTGAAAATGCGGGCTACTCCCTTAACCGGGTTACGAGGAATCACCGGGTTTGCGGAATGTCTCCATACCGGGCCTTCTGTTCCCTCCGGTTTAACTTCCCAAGGCATATTCGGCAATGCATTCCCAATAATCTGTACACTTTTCTTATCGATAACGGTCATCGTTTCATTTCTCCCTTCGTATTTTATTTAACGGAGCCTTGTGCGAAGCCATTGTAAATGTACTTCTGCAGCAGCAGGAAAATGATCATCGTTGGAATGATGGCAATCATGATACCGGCGCTAATGACCTCCCACTGCGATCCGAATGGCCCCTTGAATTTGAACAGGGCCGTGGATATGACCTGCAAATCGGTCTTTGGCATGTATAGGAACGGCGTGTAGAAATCGTTGTAGATGTTAACCCCTTTTACGATGATGACCGTAACAATTGCTGGTTTCAGCAGGGGCAAAATGATTTTCCAGTAGATCGTGAAGTAGGAGGCACCATCCAGCATGGCGGATTCATCCAATGCGTTCGAGATGGAACCCAGGAACTGAAGGAAAATATAAACCGCGATGATATCTGTACCCAGGTACATCACAATGGCTGCCCAGCGGGTGTTGAACAGATCCAGCGCGTTGATGATCTGGAATGTGGCGACCTGCGTTGTGACACTCGGAATCAGGGTAGCGAGCAGGAACGCGGCGACCATGATTTTTTTGCCTTTAAACTTGAAACGATCCAGCACATAGGCAATCATGGAACCCGTTAGGGTAGCGCCAACAATGGAGATAACCAGGATAATTATTGTATTTTTGAATCCGACCAGCATGTTGCCATCCACAAAAGCCTTGGTATAGTTCGCAAAATTCAGCCAGTTGGCTGGCGGGGCAAGGGGACTGCTGGTCGCGTATTCAGCATTGGTCTTGAGGGATGCAAACAGCACAACGACGATGGGTACCAGCGCAATGAACGCTGCAAGAATGAGTGAAGCATATTTGAATATGCCCGCCAGGGTGTATTTGAGTTGATGCACGTTCATTCCTCCCCTTTCATGGTGACACGCTGAACGAGTGTAACGAGAATGACGATAAACAGCAGCACAACGGCCATTGCCGATGCCAAGCCCAGCTTGCCGTACTTAAATGCCAAGTGGACGGTCTGGATGACAAAGGTCTCACTTCCGTTGGAGCCGTCGGTCATAATGTATGGTATATCGAACGCACTGATTGCGCCGCTAATCGCCAATATTAGGTTGAGCTGCAGGATACGCGTAATGCTCGGCAGGATGATGTGGCGGAATTGCTGCCAGCGATTGGCCCCGTCAATATCTGACGCTTCATAGACATCCTTTTGTATCGAAGAGATTGCACCCAAAAAAATGATGAAGTTGAAGCCCATGTATCTCCATACAGATGCACCTGCGAGCGACACGTTAATAATATTCGGATTTCCCAGCCAGAGCTGGGTATACTGCCCAAGTCCAACGGCCTGCATAAGCGTGTCGAGGGTGCCGTCCGGTTTGAAGAAAAAGAGGAAGATAAATCCGATGGCTACGCCATTGAGCAGATAAGGGAAAAACAATATGCCCTTGAAAAAGTTTTTGCCGCGGATTTTGAAGCTCAGAATCGTTGCAAAGTAGAGGGCCAGGCCCATTTGTACGAAGGTGGCAACAAAATAGTACAAACTGACAATAAACACTTTAAAATATTCAGGGTCACTGAATATCCGAGTGTAGTTCTCAAATCCAACATAATCGAATCTTTTGCTGTATCCGTTCCAATCGGTGAAGCTGTATTTGAACATGTTAATCACAGGCAAGTATGCAAACGTGAACAGCAGTGCCAGCGGAATAATTGAGAAGGCACAGATGATAAATATGCGTTGCGCTGAATAGCCCCAATTCGAAACCTTTAAGTATTTCATGCTCTCCACACCTCCAAGCGGTTCTGCCGCCTTTATATCGAAGGACTTCCGTCCAATTACGCTGGATAATCAATCACCGAAGGTGGCATTTTGCATCCTGCATTCTGATGCAAAATGCCTTATGAAAAGGGAAACCCCTTCACCCCTCAGCCCGTTTTCGCAGCCTTCGCAGCGTCAACAGTGGTCAGATATACGTATTGCATTTACAACGATGTATCCTCTGCAATCTGTTTACTTCGTAAGCTCTGCCCGCGCTTTCACCCATTTGTCATTCAGGTCCTTCATGATGTCGTCATATGATTCGCTGCGGTTACCGATGGCTGCTTCGATAATGCGTTTCTTAAAGTCAGGCTGCCAGAGGCCGATCTCACCTTCGTTGTCGATTTTGTCAACCAAGCCTTCCTGTCCTTCTTTGGCAGGAGTTAATGTGGAGAATGTAACGTCTTTGTATTGATCCAAAATCGGTGGCAGCTCGGCGTTTTTGTCTGCGCTCATGCCTCCGCCTTGCTCAACTGCATAGTTTGATTTCGCGAGGAACCAGTCAATCCATGCTTTAGCAGCAGGTTTGTTCTCGCTGTTCACGTTCATGCCGATGTTATAGTCTGCAGCGAGCGGAACGACCACATCGCTTGCATTCGTAGGAAATGGCAAGAATCCGATATTATCCGGTGTGTCCGTCAAACCCTGGATTTGCGTAATCGCCCATGATCCAAGCGCCATCGTTGCAATTTTGCCGTTCGCAAGGTCTGCTTTGGAGCTTTCCCAATCGGTTGTGGTTGGATCTTTCTCGATCAGACCATTCTTGGCTGCATCATAGAGCACTTTGTACAATTCATAGTGCGGCTTGCCAGCCACAAAGTTTTCATCCGTGTTCGGCTGCTCAATGTTAACGTAGTCCACGCTGCCTGCAACCGTCGGCAGATCGGATTCCCACTGCGTCAAAGCCCAGCCGGACGCATAGTTGGTGTACAGAGGAATTGCATCCGTATTGTCTTTCACAAGTTGGAGTGCTGCCTGGAACTGCTCAGGCGTTTTTGGCACTTCCGTAATGCCAGCATCCTTAAATACCTGTTTGTTATAGATAATTCCAGAGAACGTGATAACCGTAGGGATACCATATACCTGGCCATCCACCATACGTTCTTCAATTCCTGTGTACTTGTCTTTCAACTCATCGTACGTACCCAGCGGTTCAAAAAAGTCCGGGATATCGGCAATAGGTACGCTGGTCGGAATCATCAGTACGTCCCCATAATCTTTGGTGCTCATACGGATTTTCACTTGTCCTTCATAGTCGGCCAGTGCCTGGAAGTTCACTTTGACATCAGGGTACTCCTTATTGAACTCTGCGGCGTAATCTTTGAATACGGTATCAACAATATCCGTACGCTGCGTTAGAACGGTGATTTCACCCTTGATATCCGCAGGATCTGTGCTGATTTCCTCCCCTGCTTGTGAAGACCCGCCTCCAGAAGAGCAAGCTGCGAGCAGAGAAGTAATCAGCAACATGGTAAGCAGGAGCATCCAGCCTTTGTTTTTTCTCAATTGATTCGACCCCTTTTCTAAGTTAATTTAAGTTATCGTTAAGGTTACAAAATGAATTTTATTATGGTAACGCTTACCTGTCAATTAAATTATTTATTACTTAACAAAAAGTTTTTCTCACAGGACTCGTTGACAATGTTTATATCCAACACTAATATTATTGAATAAAGTTAACGATAACCTAATCGCATCTGATCCTGTACCTCAAAGGGGCGCTTACTTATGACTCACATCAATGACATCCGGACTGAAATAAAAGAACACTGGGAAGGACATATTTTGCCATTCTGGTCTGCCCTCAAGGACGATAACCACGGCGGATTCTACGGCTGGGTCGGCAATGATCTTCAGGTCGACCCGCTCGCTCCCAAAGGCGGAATCGCCACGGCACGACAGCTGTGGTCTTTTGCAGCAGCTTATCGGGTGACCGGAAATGAAATCTGGCGCGATCACGCAGAACACGCCTACCGTTTTCTTGCGGACCATGTCCTTGATACGGAATTCGGC
>Ga0058696_1000243_pt1 | contig 23401 bp, 24 predicted proteins | sample AgamicMgSfrz_FD_55077 | JGI IMG/M metagenome (GOLD analysis project Ga0058696, IMG submission 55077) | Agave microbial communities from Guanajuato, Mexico - Mg.Sf.rz | ecosystem: Host-associated > Plants > Phyllosphere > Phylloplane/Leaf | place: Guanajuato, Mexico | collected 2012-05-30 | reverse complement strand
AACCCGCGCGACGCGGCGGTGGGAATCGCCGCGAGCAATGCACGCGTGTACGGATGCGCCGGTGCGCTCAGCACGTCGCGTGCCGGCCCCTGTTCGACGACCTGGCCGGCGCGCATCACGAGCACGCGGTCGGCCAGCTCCGCGACGACCGCGAGGTCGTGGCTGATCAGCAGGATCGCATCGCCGGCATCCCGGCGCGCACGCAGCAGCGACAGGATCTGGCGTTGCACGGTCATGTCCAGCGCGGTGGTCGGCTCGTCGGCGATCAGCAGCGACGCGCCGCCCGCGATCGCGGTGCCGATCAGCACGCGCTGCCGCAAGCCGCCCGACAACTGATGCGGATACTGCGGCAGCCGCCACTCGGGATCGTCGATGCCGACCGAGCGCAGCAGGTCGGCGCTGCGCGCGGCGACATCGCGCCGGCGCGTATCGTGCAACGCCTCCGCGACGAGGTCGCGCACGCGCCATAGCGGGTCGAGCGACACCAGCGCGTCCTGCAGCACATAGCCGATCCGGCGGCCGCGTATCGCGCGCCAGTCGCGCTCGCGATGGCCGCGCGCATCGATGCCGGCGATCTCGAACCGGTCGGCGTCGATCACCGCGTGCGGGCCGTTCAGCCCGACGAGACTGCGCGCGGTGACCGACTTGCCGGAACCCGATTCGCCGACGAGCGCGACGCATTCGCCGGCATGCACGGCGAGATCAAGCGGTCCGACGACGGCCTGTGTGCCTTGCGGGCCGCGAAAACCGATCGTCAGGCGCTCGATGCGGGCCAGCGGCGCGGCGGAGAATGTCGTTGCGTGCGCAACGGTATCGGGCGTACTCATGCCGCCTCCCGATGTTCGAAGCGCGCCTGCCAGTAGCCGCCGAGCGCGTTCACCGCGATCACGGCCGCGGTGATCGCGAGGCCGGGCCACACCGCGATCCACCACGCGTTGTACAGATAGTTGCGGCCCTCGGCGAGCATCAATCCCCATTCCGCGGCGGGCGGCTGCGGTCCCATCCCCAGGAAGCTCAGCCCCGACGTACCGATGATCGCGGTGCCCAGCCCGATCGTCGCGAGTACCGGTACCTGCGCGATCGCATGCGGCAACACGTGCCGCCACACCAGCACCGCCGGCGCCAGGCCGAGCGTGCGCGCGTGCTCGACATAGCCGGATGCCGCGACGACGAAGGTTTGCGCCCGCACCACGCGTGCGAAGCGCGGCACCGACGCGACGCCGAGCGCGAACACGAGGTTGACCGCGCCGGGGCCGGTGAACGAAATCAGCATCAGCGCGAGCAGCAGGTCGGGAAACGCGGACACGACGTCGAGCGCGCGCGTGATCAGTTCGTCGAGCCAGCCGCGCGCGAGGCCGGCGAACAGCCCGAGCGCGGTGCCGAACAGCGTCGCGACGCCGATCGCGGCCGCGCTGATCGACAGCGAGTAGCGGGCGCCGTACACGACCCGCGAGAAGATGTCGCGGCCGAGCTGATCGGTGCCGAGCCAGTGCTCGGCGCTGCTGCCGAGCTGCGCGGACAGCGGATCGGCCGCCAGCGGGTCGTAGTGCGCGAGCCAGCCCGGTGCGACGACGGCGATCGCGTTCAGCAGCAGATAGACGGCGGCGAGCGCGAGGCCCGGATGGCGGCGCAGCCAGCTGGCGGCGGCGAATGTCGCGGGCGTGCGCAACGTGAAGTCGATGGGCGTGGACATCGAAGTCTCCGGTTCAACGCGCTGCGCGGCGGTCGCGCAGGCGGGGATCGATCAGCAGGTACAGCAGGTCGACGGCCGTACTGAGCGCGACATAGATGGCCGCCGACAGGATCGCGATCGCGAGGATCACCGGCATGTCCTTCGACAGCACCGCGTCGACCGTCACCTTGCCGAGGCCGGGCCGGCCGAACACCTGCTCGGTGATCACCGCGCCGCTCAGCAGGCCGCCGACGAGCCAGCCGGCGAGCGTGACGGCCGGCAGCGCCGCGTGGCGCAGCGCATGGCGCACGCGCAGCGCGAGCCCGCCGATGCCCCACGAACGCACCGTCAGCGCGTACGGCTCGTCGAGCGCGCGCTCGATGCCTTGCCGCAGCACGCGGCCGATCACCGCCCCCTGCGCGAGCCCGAGCGACAGCGCGGGCAGGACGAGCGACGCGAAGCCGCGATCGCCGGCTACCGGGAACAGCTTCAGCGTGAAGCTGAATACGAACAGCAGCATGATGCCGAGCCAAAACGACGGCGTCGACGCGAGCAGCAACTCGACGCCCGACGCGGCGCGGCCGGCCCAGCGGCGGCCGGCGGTCAGCACCGCGAGGCCGACCGCGAACACGATCGTCACCACCAGCGCCGCGCCCGTCAGTTTCAGCGTCGGCCACAGCTGGCCGAGCACGAGCGGCGCGACGTCGGTGTTCAGGATGTACGAGCGGCCGAACTCGCCGTGCAGCACGCGCCACAGGTAATGCACGTATTGCAGCGCAAGCGGCTCGTCGAGCCCCCATTCCTGGCGGATCGCGGCTTCGATCTCCGGCGTGCTCAACTGCTCGCCGATCAGGATGCTGACGATATCGCCCGGCGCGAGATGCACGGCGGCGAACGACAGCGTCACCGCGGCCCACAGCACGAGCGCGCCGGTGGCGAGCCGCGTCGCGATCGGCGAACGCAGCCAGCGGCGCCATGCGGCCGGCGGCGCAGCGGCAGGCCGCGCGTCCGGGACGGAGACGAAAGCGGACGACGGACGGTTCATGGTCGATTCTCCTGTCGGGGCGGCGCGATGGGCGATGCGAGGCAGGCCGGCAAGCGTCGGCTTACTTCTTCACCCACACGTCGTACGGGTTCTCGGGCATCTGCGCGAACGAGCGGAAGCGCAAACCCTGGACCGCCTTCGCGGCGGCGATCTGGTCTTCCGGCTCGTACAGCGGCAGCGCGTACGCCTGCTCGTTGATCGCGAAGTGCTGCAGCTCGCCGTACAGCTTCTTGCGCTCGGCGACGTTCTGCGTGCGCGCGGCCGCCTGCAGCCAGCGCGTCAGCTCGGGCGCCGCCGCACGGCTGTAGTTCAGCGCGCCGCCGCGATCGACGGGCAGGTAGTGGCCTTCGATGTCGATGCCGTCCGGCGGCGTGTTCGAGTTCGCGATCGAGCCGAACTTGCCGCTCTTGCGTGCCTCGACGTACGTGCCGTCGTCGACGTACTGGATCTTCAGGTCCACGCCGAGTCGTTGCCGCGCTTGCGCCTGCAGCGCCTGCAGCAGCACGTCGCGCTGGTCGCGTACGGTCGCCTGTGCCTGGACGACCGCGATCGTCAGCCGCTCACCGTTCTTCGTGCGGAAGCCGCCGCTGTCGCGCGCGCTCCAGCCGGCTTCGTCGAGCAGCTGGTTCGCGAGCTTCGGGTTGTTGCCGTAGGTCTTTTCGATCGACGCGTCGTAGAACGGATCGATCGGCGACGTGATGCCCCATGCNCGCGTGCGCTCGCCGCGGTAGATCGATTGCACGATGCCGGTCGTGTCGAGCCCTTCGAGCAGCGCGCGGCGCACNTTCACGTCCTGNGTCGGGCCGTAGCCGACGTTCAGGAACAGCGAGTACGGCGTGCCGGTNTTGAGCGCGCGGCGGTAGGTGAAATCNGCGTTCTTGCGGATCAGCGCGGCGTCGTTGCCGGACACGCCNTCGATCACGTCGACCTGGCCGGACAGCAGCGCGCCGGTGCGGACCGACGATTCGGGCAGGAACCGGTAGACGACCCGGTCGAGATACGCGGGGCCCTGGTGGCCGGCGGTCGGCGGCGCCCAGCGATAGTCGGGATTCTTCGCGAACTCGATTTCCTGGCCTTTCACGTAGCGGCGCAGGATGAACGGGCCGGTGCCCGCGATGTCGGGGCCGCCCGATTTCAGGCCGGGGCGGTCGAATGCGTTCGGCGACAGCAGCGGCAGCCGGCCCGCGAACGTCAGGAACGGCGCATACGGCGCGTCGAGCGTGATGACGACGGTGTGCTCGTCCGGCGTCTTGACGTCGGCGACGTGCGAGATCAGCCGCGCGAGCTGGCTGCCGGCCGCATACGACAATTCGCGCGCATTCAGGAAATTGCGGGCGACGGCCTTCGCGTCGAACGGCGCGCCGTCGGTGAATTTCACGCCGTCGCGCAGCGTGAACGTATAGGTCTTGCCGTCGGCGGAGACCTTGTAGCCGGTCGCGAGCCACGGCACGTAGCTGCCGTCGGGCTTCTGCGCGAGCAGGCTTTCGTACGCGTTGCGCAGCAGCAGCTCGACCTTGTCCTGGCCGTTCAGTTGCGGGTTCAGCGTGCGCGGCTCGGTTTCGACGCCCCAGGTCAGCGTGCCGCCGGAGACGGGCGCGCCTTGGGCGAACGCCGCATGCGGCAGCGCGAGCGCGAGCAGCAGCGCAGCCGACACGCTGCGGCGCGACGCGCGCAGCGCGGAATCCGGAAATGCGAATGTCATGCGAGAAAGCCTTTTACGAGGTGGATAGCGGTGGATGCGGTTCGCGTCGTTTATGTGGGCCGGCCGGTACGTCACGTTATGCGTTCGCGTGGATGCGTTCGTGGTCCCGGGCGGTGTCGTCCGCGGCTGCGCCCGGGTAGAGATCCGGGATCAGGATTTTTCTCAACCAGACGAGCGGGGTGCCGAGCGCGTTCGTCGAGCGGTCGAACGGCTGGTAGCCGCTGCGCTCGTAATACGACTGCAACCACGGATGATTGGTCGCGGTCGCGAGGTACGTTGCAGGCGCCTTGATTTGCGACGCCAGGAACTGCGTCTCGACGTGCGCGATCAGTGCGTTTCCGAATCCTTGTCGCTTGAACGCGGGGGCGACCGCGAACCAGTGCAGGAACGGATAGGGCGTGCGATGGCGTTCGCCGGACACCCACGGAAACCGCACGGTCAACGTGGCCGCGAGCGTCGTGCGGCCGTCGGGTGTCGCGTGTTCGAGCACGAACGTCGTTTCGCGCGCGACGGTCTGCGCGACGCGTTCGATCGGCGAGCGCGTGATCGTGAAGTGCACGCCCTGCGCCGCGAGCGGCGCGTAGGCGTCCTGCAGCAACGCGTAGACGGCCGGCACGTCGTCCGCGCCGGCGATGCGGATCGTATCGGTCATGGCGCGGTGCCTTCGAAGTCCGGTTGATGCGTGGTCGTGCGCGCGTGCGGGGCTCGCGCGTTCGATTCGCCGTGCGTGTCGCGCGCCGCCGCGGTGTCGTGATCGTCGGCACGCGCGCTGGCCAGTAATCGCAGCGACGCAATCCGCGGCGCGGCATCGGCGACCGGCGTGTCGACGACGAATTCGGCAATCCCGTGGCGGCGATGCAATGCGTCGAGCTCGCGCAGCACGTCGTCGCGCGTGCCGTGCACGATCCGCGTTTCGCGCGGCTCGATCCGGTGCGGGCCGCCGCCGGCCTGGCGGATGTATGCATGCGCCTGTTCGAGGCTGCCGACGTTGACGGCGGCCGTGTCGCCCAGTTGCACGCGAAAGCCCTGATGCCCGCTCGCGAGTTGCGCCGCCGCGTCGCGGGTGTCGGCGACGATCGCGGAGACGGCCAGCAGCGGCGTGCGGCCGCCCGACGCCTGGCGATAAGTGTCGAACGTGCGTTCCAGATCCGTCGCGGAGGCATTCAGGTGCGACGCGTAGACGAACGCCCAGCCGAGCCGCGCGGCGAGCGTGGCGCTTTCCGCGCTCGCGCCGAGCAGGAACGGTTGAGCGGGCTCGGGCGGGCGTGGCGTCGCATGCAGCGTAGCGCCGCCATCCTGGCCGGCTGCATCGGCTGTCGCATCGTCACCCTTGAGATGGCGATTCAGCTCGTCGGCCAGATCGGCGAACGACGCGCGCCGCGCCGGATCGTAGCCGGCCTGCAGCGCACGGGTCGACAGCGGCAGGCCGCCCGGCGCCTTGCCGACGCCGAGGTCGACGCGGCCGGGTGCGAGCGACGCGAGCAGGTTGAAGTTTTCCGCGATCTTGTACGGACTGTAGTGTTGCAGCATCACGCCGCCCGATCCGACCCGAATGCGCCGCGTATGCGCGAGCACGTGGGCGATCAGGATTTCCGGCGACGGGCATGCGAGCGCGGCGGTGTTGTGATGTTCGGCGAGCCAGTAGCGGTGATAGCCGGCCGCATCGGCGAAGCGTGCGAGCGATACGCTGCGCGCCAGTGCGTCGGCGGCGGTTTCTCCGGGTGTGACGGGGCTCTTGTCGAGCACGCTCAAGCGGAACGGCAGCGCGGACAAAGCGGACAAATCGAAGTGGGAACGGAGGGCGTCGAACGTCATGATGATGCGATCGGCGCGGGTCGAAACGGCCTGATCAACGGATTTGGCATGCCGAATTATTTTGCGTCGACGTTCGCACGGTCAAACAATCAAGAAGAATATCGAAAGCCGAAAATATTCGTTCCGGCCGCCCGGGGGGCTTGCGCTATGGTCGTTGGCTGCGCGCCTCGCGGCGTGTGCGTGGAGCCTGCCCGACGATCTCCGGCGCGCGTACGCTCGCCGTCGCGCTGTTTGCGGGCACGCTCCGATTATCCGATCGAACGGAATCACGAGGAATGCGAATGAACCAGCAACGCGAACGACGTAAGGCCCTCACGGCGACCGGAGCCGTGTCATGAGCGGCGCACGCAGACGGCTGAAGACGCTCGTCGGCGCGGCGAGCGTGCTCTACGCGCCCGGCGATGCGGATATCGCACAGGGCGTGCGGCGCGCGGCGTCGCTCGCGCGCAAGGCGGAAGCCGAGAAGATCACCGGCCTCTTTACCGCCGACCTGTTGCAGGCCGATGCGGCGGGCCTCGCCGGGACCACCGGCAGCCAGGAGCCGATCGTCGCGCTGGCGGCGCTGAGCCAGGCGACATCGGCCATCGGGCTCGTCGCGACGGTGTCGACCACGTATCACCATCCATACAACCTCGCACGGCTGATCGGCACGCTCGATCACGTGAGCGGCGGCCGCGCCGCGTGGAACGCGGTCACGTCATCGGTCGGCGAGGAGAATTTCGGCGACGCCGCGTTGCCCGACCCGGAGCAGCGTTATGCGCGCGCGGCCGAATTCGTCGAAGTCGTCAACGCGCTGTTCGACGCGAACGATCCGCGCGCGACGCGGCGCGGGCCGGGCGGCGGCATCTCGGTCGATCCGTTGAAGCTNGGCGCGATCGACTATCGCGGCGCGCATTTCCAGGTGCAGGGGCCGCTGAACGTGCCGCCNTCGCCGCAACGGCGGCCNGTGCTGTTCCAGGCGGGGCAGTCGGCAAGCGGCGTGGCGCTCGGCGCGCGGTATGCGGAAGTCGTCTACACGTCGCAGCCGACGCTCGACGATGCACGCGCATTCGTCGCCGAGCTGCACCGGCAGGCGGCCGCATTCGGTCGCGGCGACCGGCCGCCGCTCGTGATGAACTCGTTTCATTCGGTGATCGGCGAATCCGATGCCGACGTCGCGCGGCGCTTGCGCGACAAGCATGAACGCATCGATTACGAACAAGGCAGGCTGAAGCTCGCCGACATGCTGGGCGGCGGCGTCGACCTGAGCGGCCTGCCGCTCGACCAGCCGTTGCCGGCATCGCTGCTGCCGGCGATCGACAGCGTGCACCGCCGGCGCGGACGCGTGGCGATCTTCGTCGGCTACGCGCGCCAGCGGCTGACGCTGCGCGAGCTGATCATCCGCGCGCAGGAGACCGGCCACTGGTTCGTCGCCGGCACGCCGGAGCAGCTCGCCGACGCGATCGAGACGCGTTATCGCGCGGGGCTCGTCGACGTGCTGTCGCTGCACGGGCTCGGCCAGCCGGACCAGGAGGACCTGCTGCTCAACGGCTTGCTGCCCGAATTGCGGCGGCGTGATCTGCTCGATACCGACTATGTGGGCGGCGATTTCCGCGCGAATCTGGAACTGCCGGCGTTGCGGCGCGAGGCCGTGGCGGCGTGAGCGGATGACCCGCGTACCGGGCGAGGACGTTGGCCGGTCCGCGGTTCGGCGCATATCGCGCGATCAGATATCCATCGCAAAAATAACCATTTGGTACACGCTTCGGCGCGCATTACAGTCACGCCTCCTGCCGGCTGCCACGCCGGTCGTTCCGACGTTATTTCAGAAATGCGCCACATGAATCGTTTGATGCGTTCCAGGGTCCGCCGTGCCGCGGCCGCGCTGTTCGTGCTCGGCCTTGCGCCGGTTTCCCATGCGGCCCAGCCGACGTTGCGCGTCGGCATCGACGCCGAGTCGTACCCGCCGTTCTTTTCGAAGGACGCGACGGGCAAGTGGAAGGGCTGGGAAATCGACGTGCTCGATGCCGCGTGCGGCAAGCTGAACGTACGGTGCGAGCTCACCGACATTGCGTGGGACGGCCTGATTCCGGCGTTGCAGAACCGCAAGATCGACGTGATCTGGTCGTCGATGACGATCACCGGCGAGCGGCAGAAAGCCATCGATTTCAGCCGTGCTTATTACGAATCGCCGACGGTGTTCGTCGGCGCGAAAAGCGACCGGCGCCGTGTCGACTGTGCGGTGCCCACGACCTTCAAGGGCAGCGTGATCGGCGTCGAGGCCGGCACCAACTTCTCGGCGTTCCTCGATGCCCGCTTCAAGCAGGACGCGCAGATCAAGGCGTTCGACAAGTTCGACAATGCGCTCGCGGATCTGGTGTCCGGCCGCGTCGACTACGTGCAGGAAGGCAAGGGGCTGTTCACGGCGTTCCTCGCGTCGCGCGACGGCAAGGACTTCGAGGTCAAGGCCACGTGCGCGGACAATCCGGTGCTGGGCCTCGGCATCGGCGCGGGCGTGCGCCGCGGCGATGCGCTGCGCGGCAAGCTGTCGACCGCGATCGCGCAATTGCAGCAGGACGGCACGTGGGATGCGATCACCGCCCGCTATCCGAACCTGAAGGGCACGATCGAGAAGGGTCGTTGAGCGCATGGCCGCGGACGATTCGCTGCTCGCGTTGCTCGCCTTCGGCGACGGCGGTTATGGCCGCGTGTTCGCGGGCGCGTTCGCGCTGACGTTCGGCGTCGCGGCCGCGTCGTTCTGCACCGGCGTGCTGCTCGGCATCGCCGGCGCGCTCGGCAAGCTGTCGCGATACGCGGCGCTCGTGTGGCTGGCGCGGCTCTACACGATGCTCGTGCGCGCGCTGCCGGAGCTGTTGTGCCTGCTGCTCGCGTTCTACGCGGTCGCACCGGTCATCGAGAACGCGCTGCGCGGCAGCGGCATCGTTTCCGGCGACTTCGCGTTCGATCCGTTCGTCGTCGCCGCGCTGTCGCTCGGTTTCATCCAGGGTGCGTATCTCACCGACATCTTCCGCGCGGCGCTCGCCAACGTGCCGGTNGGCCAGNTCGAAGCCGCGCACGCGTACGGGATGACGCCNTGGCAGACGTTCNCGCGCATCCGGCTCCCGGCCGCGGCGCGGCTCGCGCTGCCGGGCGTCGGCAACGTGTGGCTGAACGCGACCAAGGACGCGTCGTTCATCAGCGTGCTCGGATCGTTCACGGATCTGCTGAAGGCGAGCCAGCTCGCGGCCGGTGCGACGCGGCACTACGTATTCTTCTATCTGGTCACGGCCGCGCTGTTCCTGCTGCTGAGCATCACGTCGACCGGCATTTTCGCGGTGCTCGAGCGGCATGCGAACCGCGGCACGAGGCGCGCGACGACATGATCTTCTCGCTGCCGTTCCTGCTCGACACGGTGATGCCGAAGCTGCTCGCCGCGGTGCCGACGACGCTCGCGCTGACGCTTGTGTCGGGTGCGGCCAGCGTGCTGCTGGGCGTGCCGCTCGCGCTCGCCGCCGGTGCACGCCATACGCCGCTGCGCTGGTCCGCGCGCGGCTGGCTCATGCTGATCCGCGGCACGCCGCTGCTCGTTCAGCTCTATCTGCTGTACTACGGATTCGGGCAGATCGTTCCGCGCGAATGGATGCGCGACAGCTGGGCGTCGCCGCTGCTGCGCGACGCATTCTGGTACGCGATCGTCGCGCTGAGCGTGAACGAGAGCGCGTACGTCGCGACGATCCTGCGCGGCGCGATCGCCGGCGTGCCGGCCGGCGAGATCGAGGCCGGCCACGCATACGGGATGACGCGCCTGCAGGTGCTGCGCCGCATCGTCGGCCCGCGTGCGTGGCGGCTTGCGCTGCCCGCGCTTACCGGCGAGGCCATCCTGCTGCTGAAATCGACCGTCCTCGCGTCGACCGTGACCGTATTCGACGTGATGGGCACGGCCAATACGCTGCGCTTCGAGACGTTGCGCGTATACGAACCGCTGGCCGGTGCGGCGATCGTCTATGTCGTGCTGGTCGCGCTGCTGACCATTCCCGCCGCCCGTCTCGAGCAGCGCATCAATCGCTACCTGACGCGCCAGCCCGACGAACGCGTGCCCGCCCGGCGTCGCCGCGCGTCGTCGGGCGCGTGGGCGGCACCCAACTGATTCCTGCCTTGGTACCGATTTCGACGATGTCCGATCCTCGCCCCTTGCTGTTTTCCCTGTATGAACAAGCCAGCGTCGGCTGCGGCGGCGCGCCGAGCCTGTGGACCCATCCGGCCGACGAACGGCTGCGCGCGAATACGCTCGCGTTCTGGTCGAATCTCGCGCGCACGGCCGAGCAGGCCGAGCTCGACATGCTGTTCTTCGCGGACGTGCTCGGCCTGTACGACGTCTATGGCGGGTCGGCCGACGCGGCGGTGCAGTGGGCGGTCGAGGCGCCCGCGAACGACCCGATGATGCTGATCCCGGCGCTCGTCGCGCAGACCGAACGGCTCGCGTTCGGCGTGACGGCGAGCACGACCTACGAGCACCCGTTCGCGCTCGCGCGCCGCTTCAGCACGCTCGACCACCTGAGCCACGGCCGGATCGGCTGGAACATCGTGACGTCCTACCTGACGAGCGCGGCGCGCAACTTCGGGCTAGACCAGATGATCGGTCATGACGAACGCTACGCACGCGCCGAGGAATTTCTCGACGTCGTGTACAAGCTTTGGGAAGGAAGCTGGGCGGACGACGCGGTCATCGCCGACAAGCACGCGCCGCGCTATGCGCGAGGCGAGCGCGTGCGGCCGATCGCGCACGAAGGCGCGCACTATCGCGTGCAGGGGCCGCACGTGTGCGCGCCGTCGCCGCAGCGCTCGCCCGTGCTGATTCAGGCCGGCTGGTCGGGGCGCGGGCGCGCGTTCGCGGCGAAGCACGCGGAGGTGGTGTTCGTCGCGAAATCGAATCCGCACGAGATTCGCGCGGGCCTCGACGAGATTCGGCGGCTCGCGGCCGAACGCGGCCGCGCGGCGGACGACGTGAAGTCGCTGACGGTGCTGCGGATCGTCACGGCGCGCTCGTCGAGCGACGCGAAGGAGAAGTATCACTCGCTGCAGCAGCACTATCACCAGCACGCGCAACTCGTCAGCTATGCGGGCGACACCGGTATCGACATCGACCGCTATGCGGACGACGAACCGCTGACGACGCAGACGGAAGGGCTGACGTCCTATGTGGTGCGGCCGGACGGCAGCGGCAAGCCGCTCACCGCCGGCGACGTGCGGCGCAAGTTCGCGAGCGTCACACGCGGCACCGACCTGATCCTCGTCGGCGCGCCGGACGAAGTCGCGGACCAGCTCGCGGAGCATGCGCGGCAGTCGACGACGAGCGGCTACATGCTCAATCCGCTGATCAGCCCGGGCACGCTCGACGATTTCGCCGAACTGATCGTGCCTGAGCTGAAGAAGCGCGGCCTGTACCGGACGACGCCGGCGAGCGGCACCTTCCGTTCACGGCTGAGCGGCCGCGACCGCCTGCCGGACACGGCTTACGGCGCGTCGTTCCGGTTTCCCGTGCCGGAAGCGGGCTGACCAGCCGATCAATGCCGAACGACTTTCATCGGAGTGGCGTGACATGATCGAGGACGTACTGTTCCTGCCGCAACTGCATCGTGCCGACCGGGATCGTCCGGCATGAATAGCGCGACGAACGAAACCATGGAGGCGACGCGGCGCGAAGCTCGACCCCATCGATCGGCATCGCCGCCCGTCCTGAGCGCCACGGGCATCGCGAAACGCTTCGACGCGACCGTCGCGCTGGCGGCGCTCGACCTGTCGATCGGCGCCGGCGAAGTCGTCGCGCTGATGGGCGCGAACGGCGCGGGCAAGTCGACCTTCGTCAAGATCCTGAGCGGCGCGCTGCAAGCGGACGGCGGCACGCTGACGCTGCGCGGCGAACCGTATCGGCCGGCGTCGCCGCACGCGGCCAAGCGGCTCGGCGTCGCGACCGTGCACCAGTCGGTGGCTGACGCCGTCGTGCCGACGCTGTCGATCGCCGACAACCTGCTGCTGGACCGACTGTGCGACCCGGCCTCGCCGTGGCGCGCGCCGCCGGCCGCGCGGCGTGCCGCGGCGCGTTCGCTTGCCGCGCGGGTCGGGCTCGACGTCGACCTGGCGGCGCCGCTCGCCTCGCTGTCGCTGGCCGACCAGCAGCGTGTGACCCTGGCCCGTGCGCTGGCCGGGCAGCCGTCGTTGCTGATCCTCGACGAGCCGACCGCCAGCCTGTCGGCGACGGAGGCCGAGCGGCTGTTCGAGCTGGTGGACGCGTTGCGCCGCGATGGCGTCGCCATCCTGCTGGTGTCGCATCGGCTCGGCGACTTGCGTCGTATCGCGGATCGCGCGGCGATCGTCCGCGATGGCCGGATCGTCGCGGATCTGGCCGCGCCGATCGATTTCGACGCCGCGGTGGAAACGATGATCGGCCGGCCGTTGCCGCGTACGCGTGCGGTGGCGCCGGAGCGGGTCGCACCGGCCGAATCCGGGCCCGGATCAGGCTTCAGCGTGCGGCAGATCCGGTTGACGCCGACCAGCACGCCGTTCGACCTCGATGTCCGGCGTGGCGAGATCGTCGCGATCGCGGGCCCGGTCGGCGGCGGCAAGTCGCGCTTCGCGCGGACGATCTTCGGCGCCGTGCGGGCGGCCGGCGGCGAGATGACGCTCGACGGACGGCCATGGCGGCCACGAACGCCCGCCGATGCGATTCGCGCCGGCGTATTCCTGGCCGGCGAGGATCGCTGGCGCACGTCACTGTTTCCCGACAGCGTCCCGTTCGCGTCGATCGCCGGCACCATCGGCTTTCCATTTCTGGCGCGCTGGTTCGCGAGCGGTGCGGTGCGCCGAACGCGCGAACGCACGGCGGCCGCCGCGGCGATCGCGCGATTCGGGATTCGCTGCGAGGGGCCGGACGATCGCGTCGCACACCTGTCCGGCGGCAACCAGCAGAAGGTCGTGCTCGCGCGCTGGCACGCCGAGCCGGCGCGGCTGTTGCTGCTCGACGAACCGTTCCAGGGCATCGATGCGGGCGCGCGCGCCGATATCGTCGATACGCTGCGGCGTCATGCGCATGAGCGCACGACGATCGTATTCGTCAGCGATCTCGAGGAAGCCGCCGAGATCGCCGATCGTATCGTGCGGTTCGATCGCGCGACGCTCGATGGCCTGTCTCCGACTTCCTCCATCGTGGGTGCCTGCTCATGAAACCCGTGACTTCTTCTTCCGCTGTGCATCAAGCCGCATCCGTCGAACGGTCGTCGCGCCGCCGGCCGGCGCGCATCCGCGATGCGCTCGAGCGGACGGGCATCCTGCTCGTGCTGGCCGTCCTCGTGGTCGTGTTCGCGCTCAGGGAGCCTGCGTTCCTGAACCTCGACAATCTGTTCAGCATCCTCCAGGCGGTGTCGATCGTCGCGCTGCTCGGCATTGGCGTGACGGTCACGCTCGCGGCCGGCGGTTTCGACCTGTCGGTCGGCAGCGTGGCCGCGACCGCGCAGATGGCCGCGAGCTACGTGCTGGTCGTCTGGCACGGCAGCGCGTGGGCGGCCGTGCTCGCCTGCGTCGTGCTCGGCGTGGCCGCCGGCTTGTTCAACGGCTTGCTGATCACGCGGCTGCGCGTGCCCGACCAGCTCGCGACGCTCGGCACGCTGTTCCTGCTGGCCGGCCTTCAGTTGATCCCGACCGGTGGCCGCTCGCTCGCGACCGGCTCCGTGCTGCCCGACGGCACGGACGCGACGGGCGTGTTCCCCGACGCGTTCCTCGCGCTCGGCCGGCTCCGCGTGTTCGACGTCGTACCGTTGCCGGTGCTGCTGCTCGCGGCGGTGACGGTGCTGGCCTGCGTCACGATGGAAGCGACGCGCTGGGGCCGCGTGATCTATGCGATCGGCGGCAACGAAACGGCTGCGCGTTTGGCCGGCGCGCCGGCCGCGCGCTACCGCGTCGCCGCGTATGTCGTGTCGGGCGCGATCGCATCGCTGGGCGGCGTGCTGATCGCCGCGCGGGTCGGCCGCGGCGACGTCAGCGCGGGACACTCGCTGTTGCTCGACGCGGTGGCCGCCGCGCTGATCGGTTACGCGGTGTGGGGCGCGAAGCGGCCCAACGTGTTCGGGACGGTCGTCGGCGCGGTGTTCGTCGGCGTGCTGCTCAACGGGCTCACGATGCTGAACGCTCCCTACTATATGCAGGATTTCATCAAGGGCGTGCTGCTCGTGCTGGCCCTCGCGTTTACGTTCGGCATCGGTCGCCGGGCGGATGCGCGGGCGTGACGGGTGAGGTCGCAAGCCTTGGTACAGGCACGGACTGGTTCGAATAACCTGAAGGCCTGACTGTTTGTTATCCAAAGTAATATCGATTGCCGAATCGGTCGGTTTGAGTTCGTGTGCCGTGCTGATAGATTGAGTCGATATCGTTCTGTACGGAGACAGACCCGCCATGCGCTCGTTGCTTCGCCGAAAGTCGCGCCTCGAACCGAAACTCGGTGTACTCGTATTGGGCGCCGCACTCGCGCTCGGTATGCCCGCGGCACACGCCGGCCCGCTCAAGGGCGCGCCCGCGCCGTTCGACAAGGGCGGCGTGAAGATCGCGCTCGTCAACTACCTGTCGACCGGCGATTTCTTCCAGGCCTACGAAGCCGGCGCGCAGAAGCAGGCACGCGCGCTCGGCATCGATCTGCGCATCTACGAAGGCCGGCAGGACGCGGCCGAGCAGCGCGAGCAGATTCAGCAGGCGATCAGCATCGGCGTGTCCGCGATCATCGTCAATCACGGCTTGCCGGAATCGCTGAAGGACGTCGTTCAGCGCGCGCTCGACAAAGGCATCAAGGTCGTCGCGTTCGACGTCGATCTCGCCAATCCGAAGGTGCCGCAGATCGAGCAGAACGATCGCGACCTCGCGAACCTGCTGCTCGATCAGGCCGTGAAGGACAACGGCGACGCGTTCTCGGCGGGGTACGTGTACGTGGCCGGATTCGCGCCGCTCGACCGGCGCGACGCCGCGTGGCGCGATTTCAAGCGCGCGCACCCGAAGGTGCAGGAAAAGGCGCGCTGGGGCACCGTCGACAATCCGATCGCGCAGTCGGTCGCGAACCAGGCGGCCGCTGCGTACCGTGCGAATCCGGACATTCGCGTCGTGTTCGCCCCGTACGACGAGTTCGCGCGCGGCGCGAAGCTCGCGGCCGACGAGGCCAGGCTCTCGTCGAAAATTCGCATTTACAGCGCGGACGTGTCGACGGCCGACATCGCGGCCATCCGCGCGCCGAACAGCGCGTGGGTCGCGACGGCCGCGACCAATCCGGCGGTCGTCGGCGCGGTGTCGGTGCGGGCTGCGGCGTTGCTGGTCGCCGGGCAAAACCCGGGCGCGCGCATCGCGGTCAAGCCGACGCTGATCACGCGGGACGACCTCGTGAAGAACGACATTCACACCGTGGCCGAGCTCGGCGCGAAGTTTCCGGCGTTCCGCGCGAGCGACGCGGCGACGGCCGCGTGGATTCCGGCGCTCGACTGATCGCGCTGGCACGCAGCGAACCGATCCGGCGCCCGCGTGCCGCCTACCCATGACTCGACCATGACGACCCTGAACGACTATCTCGCGCAAAAGCGCGATGCGTGGCACGCGAAGCAGCAGGCCGCCCGCAACGATCCCGATTTCAAGGCGACGCCGCTGAAGGCGACCGTGCGCGCGCTTGGCCGCAGCGGCGTGCGCGAGATCCGGATTCGCGATTTCCAGGTGATCAGCGACAGCCCGCCCGATTTCGCGGGCTACAACCTCGGGCCCGCATCGCCGGAGTTGCAGCTCGGCGTGCTCGGCAGTTGCCTCACGCACATCACGTTGATCCAGGCCGCGGAGCGGGGGCTGAAGATCGACGCGATCGAAGTCGAAGTCACCGGCGACCAGCATCCGCTCGCGCAGCAGCCGGGGTTCGAGCATGTGCCGGTATTCCCGCACAACCTCCGCTATACGCTGGACATCGTGTCGCCGGAGCCGCCGGAGGCGATCCGTGCATTGCATCAGGCGGTGGAGGAGGTGTGCCCGATCTTCAACCTGCTGAGGCTGCCGCAGCACATCGACGGGGAATTGCGGCATACCCGCGCGTGATGCGCTGACGCGTTGCTGCACGGCCAAGTTTGGAAGTGCAATCGAGGTATTGTGATAAGAATACTTATCCCGATGGTCGTGATGCGAATGCGTGGCGTTGACGGATTCGCACCATCGCGCGCCCGAGGAGGGCGGTCACGACGCTAGTTTCCCGGTTCCTTCGTCACGTCCTGACGATAGGCGCGCGGCGAGCAGCCCACGATGCGTTTGAACGCGTGGCCGAACGCGCTATCCGAGTCGTAGCCGAGCCGCTGCGCGATCGCCGAGATCGATGCGTTCGAGCGGCGCAGTTCGCGCATCGCCAGCTGTATCCGCCACCGCAGCACGTATTCGAGCGGCCCGAACCCCAACCGCCGCTTGAAATGCAGCGCGAACGTCGACCGCGACACGTGGCAGCAGGCCGCCAGCGCGTCGACGGTCCAGCGCCGCTCGGGCGCCGCGTGAATCGCGGCCAGCGCCGCGCTGACCCGCGCATCCGCGAACCCGGCCAGCCACCCGACATCGCCGTTCGCGCCGGCGTCCACGTAGCGCCGCAGGATCTGCACCAGCATCATGTGTCCGAGATGCCGAACCATCAGCGACCCGCCCGGCGACGACGCGCCGAATTCCCGTGCGAGCTGCTGCAGTGACCAGCGCAGCACCGCCGCCGGTTCGGAATCGCCGTTCACGATCACCACGGGCGGCAGGCTGCCGAGCAGCAGCGGCATGCGTTCCTCGTACGCGAAGCGGCCGCCGATCAGAAAGCAGTCGGCTGGCTCGCCGTAGTGCGCGATACCGCGTTCGAGATGCCGGTACACGTCGGCGGCCGGCGCCGGCGCGACCGACGGATCGCTCGCCAGCGAAAATGCCCGCGGCGCGGCGAGCAGGAAGCAGTCTCCCGTGCGGAGCCGAACGGGCGGTCCCGCACCGTCGACGGTCAGCCAGCAACTGCCTTCGACCACCGCATTGAACTTGATTCCGTCGGGCGGGGGAAGGTCGACCGCCCACGGGCCGCCGGCGCGCAGGCCGGTGAAAAACGAGTCGCGCGTTTCCAGCAGCGACAGCACTTCCGATAGCGGGTCCACGCGCATTCCCCGGACGATCTCGACGAAAAACCGGATTCTATTGCATTCACAGTCCGGATGCGCGGCCGGAGAATGCGTTCGTGCAGTGACGCGGCCGACGGGCGGTCGCGTGCTTCGCGCACCGTTCCTGGAGCTTTCGATGACGAGCAGGCAGCATCCCCTTCATTCCGGATTCGACGCCGCCTCGACGGCGAGCGACGTCCTGGCCGGCCTCGATTTGCACGGCAAGACCGCCATCGTCACGGGCGGCCATTCGGGTCTCGGGCTCGAGACGACGCGAGCACTGGCGCAGGCCGGTGCGCACGTCGTCGTCGGCGCACGGAGCGTCGCGGCCGCGCGCGAGGCGACGCACGGCATCGCCGGCGTGGAGGTCGCGCCGCTCGAACTTGCCGACCCAGCCAGCGTGGCCGCATTCGCCGCGCGGTTCGTCGATGCGGGACGCCACGTGCATATCGTCATCAACAGCGCGGGCATCATGGCGTGCCCCGAGACTCGCTTGGGCGACGGTCGGGAAGCGCAGTTGGCCGTCAATCACCTCGGTCACTACGCGCTCGTCAACCGGCTGTGGCCCGTGCTCGCGCATGGCGACGGCGCCCGCGTGGTGGCGGTGTCGTCGCTCGGGCACCGGCTGTCGCCGATCCGCTGGGACGATATCGATTTCGCGCGCGGCTACGACAAATGGCTCGCGTACGGGCAGTCGAAAACCGCCAATGCGTTGTTCGCGGTGCAACTCGACATGCTCGGCGCGCCGTTCGGCGTCCGCGCGTATTCGCTGCATCCGGGCAAGATCGCGACGCCGCTGCAGCGCCATCTGACGCGCGAGGAAATGATGGCGCAGGGCTGGGTCGACGAACACGGCGTGCCGATCGATCCGACGTTCAAGACGCCCGCGCAGGGGGCGGCAACCCAGGTATGGGCGGCGACGTCGCCGCGCCTGGCCGATCTCGGCGGCGTCTATTGCGAGGATTGCGACGTCGCGACGGTGACGCTCGGCGACGAGGAATCGGGCGTGCGGCCGCATGCGATCGATCCGGAGGACGCGGCGCGGCTGTGGGCGTGGTCCGCGGCAGCGACGGGCGTCGATGCCTTTGCGGCGCGGGGCTGACGCCCAGGCATTCGCCAGGCCGGGCGCCGCGCGGGTATCGGCGGCGGTTCGATACTCGCGCGCGGCAAGCTAGCCGCGCGCCTGCCGCAGCGCGCGCCCCATCTCCGCGATCGGCATCGCGACGATTGAATTCAGCAACCGCATTTCCCCGGCGTCCGGATGCGCGATGTTTCGCACTTCATCGAGCGTCTGCTCGACGTGACGATCGAGCGGTTCGAGAAAGCGCTGCAGTTCGCTGGCGGCCGCCTTGTCCCTGAGCCCGAGCGCCTGACCGAACGCGACCAGTGCATTCGTGTCGATATCGGCGAACCGCGTCGCATTCCCGAGCGGCATCGTCAGCTCGCAGTGCGGCCAGTGCTCGCCGCGATGGTCGGGCCGGTGCGTCGGCGTGTGATACACGACCGTGCTGACGATGTCGTAGAACGGCGCGAGCCGGTAGCCGCGCGCGTCGACGAAGAACGACAGGTTCTTCAGGTGCGCGTCGGCATTGCCGACCACCACGTTGAACACGGTCCAGCGGAACACCGACAGGCGTGTCAGTGCGCGCGTGCTGGTGCGCTCGATCGCGCGGGCGAGCTCCCGCGCATTCGCCCGCTGGTACTTGAAACCGCGGTCGTAGTTGAGCAACTGCATCGCGTCGATCGTATGCACGCGCCCGGCCGGTTCGGACGCGATGTCGCGGTCGAACCGGTCGATCACGTAGCAGGCGGACGGCGCGCGCAGGAAATGCACGTCCGGCACGTCGAGCCCCATCTTCTTCGCGAGCTGCATGCAGAAGAACTCGTTGATCGCCGAATGCGGATAGCCGGCCGCGCGCATGTCGGGTTTGAGCAGGTGCATCGACGGTTCGCTGCCGACCGGCTCGAACAGCGCGTAGTCGGGCGCATCGCCGCGCAACACCAGCAGCAGCTTCTGCTGCGCGCCGGCCGCCGACATGCGCTTGGGCGCGGTGGCGGTCAGCGCGCGCTCGGGCATCGCCTGGATCCGGCGCTCGAGTTCGTCGAGCGGCAGCGGCTGCAGGCCGCCGGGCGTTTCCTGCTCGCCATCGGCCAGCAGCGTCAGCGCGCCGGCCGATTCGCGGCCGAAGTATGCGAGCAGGCCCCACGCGTCGGCCGCATCGACCTTCGCCTCGCGCGCGAGCGACGTGCGCATGCCCTCCTCGGGCAGCAGGTTGTCGAAGAACCACTGGACCGGGCGATCGGTCGATGTGTCGGTGAACACGCCCGCGNGCAGCGGAAANGCCGGCGACAGCGGATATGCGACGGGTGACGCGAGCCATTGCGGGTCGTACGCGAACGACCAGATCCCCTTGTCGTCTGTCAGCGTGCCCATGCGCACGCCGTTCGCGGATGCGATCAGCGTTCTAGCCGCCATGGCTGCTCCTGCGGCGTTGCGCGGCCTTCAGCGCGGTGGCTTCGGAGATCTCGATCGACGACTCGGCATACAGCCGCACGCCCAGTTCGCCCAGCAGCAGCATGACCTTGCCGATTTGCGCGGTCGGCTTGCCGGCTTCCACCTGGCTGATGAATTTCGGCGACAGCCCGGTCGCGTTCGCGAGCTCGTCCCGAGTGAATCCCTGCTGGATCCGCGCCGCGCGAATGAAGTGGGCGAGCGCGCCGATCGTGTCGACGGATTGGGACTCCGACATAACGTTCTCCGTGCTTCGTATCTGATCGGGAACAGTATTGCATACCTCATCGGATTCGGCAGCAATTCGTATTCGTACGGGAACGAACGGTGGATCCTGCAAGCTGCATCTTTATTTCGTTCCCGACCGGGAACGGATCGCCGAGAAAGGAGTGCCGGGACGATGTTCGTATACGATCGGATACGGAGAGGGTCGAGACCGTCGCACCTTTGCACGCGCCCCACCGGCCACGCCGACGACGGCGCCCGCTGGATGTCCGCCTCGGCAGTCAGTCCGCGGCCGTTCCGCGCGCCGAGCGACGATCCTCGATCGTTCCGCGAACAGATTCGGCCCGAACCTTTCGCCACCGCGGCACGCTGTCCGCAGAACGCCCCTTTCTACAATCCCGTTCGATTCGCTACACCCGCTGTCCGTCCCAAAAGCAGGCCCGGTCCTTGCGACCGGCAAGCGTCGTCGGCGGCGTTCGCGCCCCGACACATGACGATTTGCACGGGAGGGCGTATGGAACCGATGCCGGTCGTACTGCAATGGCACGACGTGCTCGCCAGAATCGCGCTGGCGCTCGTCGCGGGCGGGCTGATCGGCGTCGACCGCAGCGAATCCGGCAAGACGGCCGGCCTGCGCACGACGATTCTCGTCTGCCTCGCCGCATGCCTGTCGATGCTGCAGGTCAACGCGCTGCTGCTGCAGGCGGGCAAACCGGAGGGCGCGTTCTCGGTGCTCGACCTGATGCGGCTGCCGCTCGGCATCCTGACCGGGATGGGCTTCATCGGCGGCGGCGCGATCCTGCATCGCGACGGCCTCGTGTCGGGCGTCACCACGGCCGCGACGCTATGGTTCGTGACGGTCATCGGGCTGTGCATCGGCGGCGGCCAGTTGTCGCTCGGCGTGCTCGGACTGGCGCTCGCACTGCTGGTCGTCTGGCCGCTGCGGTTCGTCGAGCGGCGCTTGAGGGGTGTCAGGACCGCGCTGGTCACGGTCGAATATCCGCTGGGCTCGGCTGCACGCGAGCAACTGGCCGCGAAGCTGCGCGATGCGGGTTTCACCTGCCGGACGAAAAGCTTTAGCGAAACGGCCGCCCGAGCGGTGCGCGAGGAAGAACTGTTCGTGCAGTGGCGCGAAGCGGTCGGCGCCGACGTGATGCTGAAGCAACTGATGCGGATCGTCGAATCGGCCGGCCTGACGTCGGCCCGCTGCTCGACCGAGAACTGACCGGCCCGACGGCCGGAACGCGCGATGCTCGTGCAGCAAGCCGCCGTGGGGCGGTTGATCAAGGAGCGAAACATGACATGTGTATCGGAAGTGATGACACGCGACGCCGCGACCATCGGCCCGACGCAGAGCCTGCGCGAGGCGGCCCGGTTGATGAGCGACCTGAACGTCGGTGCGCTGCCCGTATGCGACGGCACGCGCCTGATCGGCATGCTGACGGACCGCGACATCGTCGTGCGCGCGGTGTCGATGGGCGTGCCGCCGGACGAGGCGGTGGAGGGCGTCGTCAGCGGGCCCGCGAACTGGTGTTACGAGGACGACGACATCTCGGCGGTGCAAAAGAAGATGGAGGACGCGCAGATCCGCCGCGTGCCGGTGGTCGACCGGCAGAAGCGGCTGGTCGGCATCGTCGCGCTGGGCGATCTGGCGACCGCCGCGGACGGCGCGATGTCGTCGACGCTCGGCGCCGTATCGGCGCCGTCGCGCCCGGACCGGTGATCGCCATGGCAGACACGGAGAACGACATGAACGAAGACAGGGAAACGCAGATCCGCGAGCGTGCGTACCGGCTGTGGCAGGCGGACGGCGCGCCGGACGGCAGGGCCGACGAATACTGGCAACGGGCCGAGCAGCAACTCGACGCCGAGGGCAGCATCGCAGTGGACGAGCGCGCCGGGCAGACAGAAGAAGTGCCGGCCGATCAGTCCGCGAAGCGGCGCATTCCGGGCGAGCCGCTGCAGGACACCGATGCCATACCGACCGACGAGGTCGCGCACGAAAGGCGGCGCACGCGGTGAAACGCGGTGCGCGGCGAGCCGGCAAGGAGGACGAAGATGACGGCGCACGCAGGAGAGAAGGCGGAAAAGACCGGTGACTTTCGATGCGAGAAATGCCACCGGTCGACGCACGTGCAGGCGGGACACCCGATCCCGAAGTGCCCGCATTGCGGTAACGGCACGTACGGCGAGCGTACGCGCGAGCCGGGCAACAAGCAGTAGGGGGCGGCCGGCGCACGTCGCATCGTACGACGCGACGTGCGCGATCGGGCCGCAGCGCGCACTGCGGCGGCGCGATCGGCTAACCGTCCTCGCCCACTTCGGTCGGGTCCGGCAAGTCGGGTAGATCGTCGTGGCGCCCGTCGTCGGGCTCCGGCGGCGGAATATCCGGCGTGTCGGTCATCTCGTCGTCGTTCGGTGTCGCGTTTGTCGTGTGCGTCGCGCTCATGATCGTCCTCCTCGGTGTCGACAGGGCACCGGCGCGCAGCCGGCATGTCGCTTTCGAGCATCGGGCGTGCCGGGTTGCGTTTCGTATCGGCGCTGCCACTCGTGTTGCGCAGGCTGCGCCGGATGACGCACCGCTTGTAATTTCTTTAGCGGATTCATTCGCTCGCGATGCGACGACGCAGCCCGATGACGGCATGTCGCTTGCTGGAAGCGTCGTAGGCCGCCGCATCGCCCGTCGCGGCGTGGCACGGCGCAACGCAGTCCCCATCCGGACAGGGAGAAATTCATGACCCAGGACAGTCAACGACAGGACCCCGCGTCGCCCGACGCGGTGCGCGAGACGGCCGACACGCCGGAGCGGCGTAACCCGACCCGTGGCGGCGAATCGACTGCGCGCCCCGGCCATGCGCCCGGCGGCGGCGAACTCGACACGATTCCCGACGATCAGGCGCGCAAGGTGGTGCCGGACGATCCGCGCCAGACCGAGGCGCACGATCCGGCCGGCAAGCCGTGGCCGGACGAGCACGATGCGCCCGACGATTCGGGCAACCGGCCGCGGCCGCTGTAGCGCACCGGAGCGGGGGCGCCGGCCGAATCGTCACGCGTCGTTCCGTTCCGCCATCCACGCACCGGAGTCCATCATGTCATCAGACGAAGTTTCCGAGTCGCGCCGCAAATGGGTGCAAGGCACGACGGCCGGGCTGGTCGCCAGCGTCGCCCTGCCGACGCTCGCGCAGACGGGCGGCGGCGCGCCCGACGCCGGCGATACGGCGCCGCGCGATCCGCGCACGCTTTATCCGCATGCGCCGTTTCCGCAACAGCAGCAGCC
>Ga0058696_1000241_pt1 | contig 23618 bp, 20 predicted proteins | sample AgamicMgSfrz_FD_55077 | JGI IMG/M metagenome (GOLD analysis project Ga0058696, IMG submission 55077) | Agave microbial communities from Guanajuato, Mexico - Mg.Sf.rz | ecosystem: Host-associated > Plants > Phyllosphere > Phylloplane/Leaf | place: Guanajuato, Mexico | collected 2012-05-30 | reverse complement strand
GGTGAACACGCGAAAGGAGTTGCCGGCAAAGCGAAACGCGTCGCCTTCGCGCTTCAAGTCACGGCCCTTCAGCGGCACCCAGCCCAGCGATTTTCTGCCGCGATAACGCAGGTACGGGCGACGGTGCTGGCTGCGCGACTTCGCGTATTGCTCGCACGTCGCGTTGACCGTGCCGGAGTGAATACCGAGTTCCTTGCTGCTGCCGGTCGTCAGCACGTTCAGGTCGAATCCCGTCGGCCATTTCTTGCCCCACTTGAGCGCGTGCTTCTGCGTGTCGTTGCAGAAGTTCCAGACGTAGTTCACCGCGCGGCTCTGCTTGTTAAGCAGTCCGTTGAGCGACTTCACGCGGTAGCGATAGACAAGGATCATGCCGGCCATTTTAACGGTGGAATGCCGCTGGCAAACAGCAGCGCTCCTTTCCTCCCCGCCCTGAAGGACGGGGAGGAAAGGAGCAACTGATGAAAGGAAACCGCTTGAAACTCCCGTTCGAATGGCAGATCGGGCTGCGCTACGCGCGCGGCGGCCGGCGCTCGGCCGGCGACGGCTTCGTGTCGTTCATCGCCGGCGCCGCGATGGCCGGCATCGCGCTCGGCGTGGCCGCGCTGATCGTCGTGCTGTCGGTGATGAACGGCTTTCGCACCGAGGTGCGCGACCGGATGCTGTCGGTGCTCGCACACGTGGAAATCTTCTCGCCGTCCGGCGCGATGCCCGACTGGCGGCTGACCGCGCACGAATCGTTACAGAATGCGGCGGTGCGTGCCGTCGCGCCCTATGTCGACGCGCAGGCGCTGCTGACGAACGCGGGCAACGTGACGGGCGTCGCGCTGCGCGGCATCGATCCCGTGCTCGAGCCGCGCGTGTCCGAGATCGCGCGCAAGCTGAAGACCGGACGCCTCGACGCGCTCGTGCCGGGCGAGATGGGCATCGTGCTCGGCGCCGCGCTTGCGGACGCGCTGCACGTGAAGATCGGCGACCGCATCACGTTCTTCGCACCCGGCAACACCGCGCGCCTGGGCGACGCGATGCCGCGGTTCCGCCAGTTCAACGTGGTCGGTACGTTCGAGTCAGGCCACTACCAGTACGACAGCGCGCTCGCGTACATCCATATCCGCGACGCGCAGCAACTGTCCAACGTGAACGCGCCGACCGGCATCCGGTTGCGCATCGACGATCTGCAGCGCGCGCCCGAGATCGCGCTCGCGCTGTCGCGCACGCTGTCGGGCAACCTGTACCTGCGCGACTGGACGCGGCAGAACCGCACGTGGTTCGAAGCCGAGCGGCTGCAGAAACGGATGCTGTCGCTGATCCTGATGCTGATCGTCGCGGTCGCCGCGTTCAACCTCGTGTCGTCGCTCGTGATGACGGTCACGCAGAAGCAGGGCGACATCGCGATCCTGCGCACGCTCGGCGCGCCGCCCCGCTCGATCATGAAGATCTTCGCGATCCAGGGGATGGCGATCGGGCTCGCCGGCACGCTGGCAGGCGTCGCGCTCGGCTGCGCGATCGCGGTGAGCATCCCGGTGGTGCTGCCGGCGGTCGAGCAGTTGCTCGGCATCCGTTTCCTGACGCCGTCCGTGTACTTCCTCAGCTCGCTGCCGTCGAAGCTGTCGGCAATCGACGTGATCGAGATCGCGTCGGCCGCGTTCCTGATGTCGTGCGTCGCGACGCTGTACCCGAGCTGGCGCGCCGCGCGGGTGCGGCCGGCCGAGGCGCTGCGCGACGAGTAGGCGCGATCGGCACGATTGGCGCGAATGGCGCGGCGTTACGCGATCTCGTGGAAGCCGACGCTGTTGCCGCCGTCCGGCGTGTAGCCGGCGAGCACGTCGAAGCCGACGTTGACGAGCTCCGTGCGCATGCCATAGGACTTGTTGCCGGACGAGTCGACGAAGATCGCCGCGCCCGACGATAGCTGGCGCGCGGCGTCCAGCAACGCGAGCGTGCCGCGCGCGGTGCCGGCCGACGGCTCGATCGTCAGCGTCGTGCCGTCCTGCGTGGTGAAGTGCCCGCCGGGCGGCACGGGCGGCGGGTTCTCCGCGACCGATTGGTTGAGCAGGCTCATGAAGTGAAAGCGCGCGTCGGCGCCCTGGCTTGCCGCCGCGCGATCGCTGTCCGTGAACGTGTCGCCGCGCACGGCCGCACCCTGCGCGGCGATATCGACGGCCTGCTCGTGAAAATCGCGCGTCGCGAGCACGAGGCCGGCGTTCGAATTCAGCGTCGACTCGATCCATGCGCGATCGCTGTCCGTCATCGTCTTCGACACGACCTTGATCCGGCCGGCGTCTGTCGCGAAGTCGAACTGCGCATCGGCCAGATCCGGCCGCTTCGCGACGAGGTCCTGCAGGCTCGTCGCGAGCGCGTCGGTCACGCCGCGCAGCTTCATCGACAGGTCGCCCACCATCGACAACTGTTTCGTCATTGCCGCCTGCTGCGCTTGCGGATCGATTGCCCGGATGCTGATCGGTTCGTCTTGCGGTGCGCCGGACGCCGTCGTGTCCGTCGTCTGGCGCCCGTCGAGCGCCGCCTGTGCCATTTGTGCGAGCGTAAGGCCGCCCGCCGCCGTGACCGTAATCGTCATTGCCCTCTCTCTCGTTTTAAGCGTGTTTTTCATTGTTTACGGACGGATTGCCGGGAAGTTGAGCGCGCATGTCACACACGCGTCGAAACTTTGTTTGACTCGAACTAAAAAAGTTTGACACAGACATTTCACTGAGATAACTTTTGCGCAAGCTTCCGGAAAGCAATCCGGCCAGCGTGCCGACTCGCGTCGCGCTTTCCTGCCGTTGCAGCACCGCCGTTCGCAACACTCCCGCCTCATCGCATCGCGCCGTTCCGTTTCATCCGAACCCTGAAGGAAGCCCGGGCATGCCCGCATTTGATTCGCAGTCCTGCATTCGTAGCGCACCGCCGCACTGACGATTTCCGTTCGGGGCGACGCGTTCGCCTCGACGCCGGCCGGATGCGCGCCGCCGGACGCGCACCGGCACCGGGCGAGACGCTCATCCATCTCGCCCGCCGTTTTTGATGGTGCAGTTCCGCTTCATCCGACGCAGCACCCGGCCAGGCCGCAGGGGGCGTATCGCGAGCCGGCCGGTTCCAGACAAACACAAGAGACGAGGTCGATTCAATGAACATTCATCGAACCGGAGTGCGGCGCGCATGGCTGCCCGCGCTCGTGGCGGCCGCGACGCTCGCCGCGTGCGGCGGCGACGACGGCGGCAGCGTGGCGGGCGTGTCAGCGCTCGCGCAGGGCCAACAGGAGGGGGCCGCCGCGGCGGCCGATACAGCCGGTGCGCAATCGCTCGCGTCGCGCTTTTCGCCGTCGGGCGTGCCGTACGCGAACCCGGCGAGCGGCGGACGCTACAAGCCGGTGATCAGCAACGGCCAGGTGCAGCCATCGCTGTCGGGCGGCACGATCGAGGAGAACGCGTGGGTCGACACGCCGGTCGATTCCGACGGCGACGGCACGCGCGACCGCATCCACGTGCGCATCGTGCGGCCGTCCGAAACCGCGAACGGCGCGCGCACGCCCGTCATCGTGCTCGCGAGCCCGTATTACGCCGGGCTCGCCGACAGCCCCAATCACGACGTCGACGTCGAACTCGACGGCACGCCGCATCCGGCCGCGACCGCCGGTGCCGCGGCATCGGCATCCACCCGCATCCTGGCCGCCGCGCCGCAATCGCGGATGCTGCAGCAGGTCGAGGCGGCCGCCGCCGGCCGCTCGTGGATCGAAAGCTACTTCGTGCCGCGCGGCTTCACGATCGTCTACGCGGATTCGCTCGGCACCGCCGGCTCGGACGGCTGCCCGACGATCCTGACGCGCGACGAATCGGTGGCGATGGCGTCGGTGATCCGCTGGCTCGGCCGCGACGCGACCGCGAAGGACGCGAACGGCAAGACGGTCGTCGCGAACTGGTCGACCGGCCACGTCGGCATGTACGGGGTGTCGTACGACGGCACGCTGCCGAAGATGGTCGCGAGCCTGCGCACGCGCGGGCTCGACGCGATCGTGCCGATCGCCGGGCTGTCGAACATGTATGGCTACTACCGCTCGGGCGGCCTCGTGCGTGCGCCGGAAGGCTATCAGGGCGAGGATGTCGACGTGTACATCAAGGCGCTGCTGACCAACGCGCATCCGGAGCGCTGCACGCACCTGATCGACGAAGCGCTGCAACAGGAAGACCGCAAGACCGGCGACTATTCGCCGTTCTGGGCCGCGCGCGACATTCCGACCGCGTTCGCGGTCGCGCCGGCGCTCGTCGCGCAGGGTCTCACCGACGACAACGTGCGCGTCGATCAGTCGACGTCGTGGTATCTGGCGATGCGACGCCAGGGCGTGCCGACCCAGCTGTGGCTGCATCGGCTGAAGCACACCGATCCGACCCGCGTGCCGGGAATGGCCGACGCGTGGACCGCGGAGGTGAACCGCTGGTTCACGCGCTACCTGATCGGCTTCGACAACGGCGTCGAGCAGGATCCGCGCGCGGTGGTCGCGCAGGCGGACGGCACGCTGCTGAAGGAAGCGGACTGGGCCGCGCGCCACGCGACGCCGGTCACGTACTTCGCGGGCGGCGACGGCGCNNGCACCGGCACGNTGCTGCGGCTGCCGAGCGGCGGCCCGCTCGCNCGCTTCACCGACGATGCGCGCATTCCNGCGCTCACGCTGGCGAACACGGCGACCGGCGAAAACCGCAGCCGCTTCGANACGGCCCCGCTGACGGCCGCGGCACGCCTGTCCGGCGCCGCGACCGCNCGCGTCAGGCTGACCTTCACGGGCGTCGCGAACGTGACGGCCTTGCTGGTCGACCGCGCGCCGGACGGCACGGCGACGATCGTCACGCGCGCATGGACCGACCCGCGCAACCGGCTGTCCGAGTGGGTGTCGCAACCCGTGCTGCCCGGCATGCCGTACGACCTGAAGCTGACCTTCATGCCGCGCGACTACAAGCTGGAGGCCGGGCACCGACTCGGGCTCGTCGTCCTCTCCAGCGACTACGAGGCGACGCTGCGGCCGACGCCCGGCACGGGCCTGACGCTCGATCCGGCCGGCACGTCGGTGACGGTACCGCTGGCTTCGCCGTCGACGGGCGCGTAGTCGTGCGCCGGCGGCCGTCGTAGCGGCGGCGCCGCCCCCCGCCTGCATGCCAGTCGATGTGGGCGGGGGATCGCTGCAAGAAGGGAGCACCTGCGCTAGGCTGCGGCAATCGAATGCCTACGGTGAGCCCCGATGATTCCCCTCAGCGCCAAAACCATCGTCCGCGATGGCCGTTCCGTCCTGTTCCTGCGCAATCCCCGCGACGAGTGGGAGCTGCCGGGCGGCTGGCCCGAAGCGGGCGAATCGCTCGAAGACGCCGTCACCCGCGAAGTGCAGGAGGAATGCGGAATCGTCGCATCGGCGATCCGCTACGTGGGCAGCCGTTCGTGCGAGGTCGTGCCGGGCAAGCGCGTCCTGATCGTGTGCTTCCAGTGCGAGGTCGATCGCCGTGAAATCGTGCTGAGCGACGAGCACCACCAGTTCGGCTGGATCGACCTCGATGCCGCCAAGCCGGCGAACCTGCCGGATTTCTACTGGGCATTCTGCAGGCAGACGGACTGATTCGACGCCGCCGCCCGGCGCTCACACCGGCGTCAACACCGGCTGCCCCGTGAAATGCCGCGCTGCGTTGTCGAGAAACTGCCGCACCGAGCGATCGAGCGCCTCGGGCGACCAGCCGCCCATGTGCGGCGTGAGCACGACGCTGTCGAGATCGGTCAGCGCACGCGGCGGCTCCGGTTCCCCTTCGTACACGTCGAGCCCCGCGCCCGCGATGCGCTCTTCGCGCAGCGCGTCTGCCAAAGCAGCGGTATCGACAACACTGCCGCGCGACACGTTGACGAGAAAGCCGCCCGGGCCGAGCGCATCGAGCACGGTGCGATCGATCAGGTGCCGCGTGCCCGCGCCGCCCGGTGTCGCGACGATCAGGAAATCGGCCCACTGCGCGAGCGCGTCGACCCGGTCGAAATAGCGGTACGGCACGGGCTTCTCCGAGCGGTTGTGATAACCGATCTCGATGTCGAAGCCGGCCGCGCGGCGCGCGCACTTCTCGCCGATCTTGCCGAGCCCGACGATGCCGAGGTTCTTGCCCGACACGTTCGGCGGCATCGACAGCCCGTCGCGCCACACGCCCGCACGGGTCTTCGCATCGAGCTGCACGACGTTGCGCACCGCCGCGAGCAGCAGCGCGAACGCGTGATCGGCGACGCAATCGTCGTTGGTGCCGGCGCCCGTGACCACGGTGATGCCGCGCGCCTTCGCGTGCGCGACATCGATGTGCTCGTAGCCCGCGCCGAGCGCGCTGACGAACGTGAGCTGCGGCAGCCGGTCGATCTCGGCGGCGGTCAGCCCGGTGCTGCCGTTGGTCAGCACCGCGCGAATCGTGCCGCCGTGTTCGGCGATCGCGCGTTCGCGCGCATCGGGCGTCTGAGCATAACGCACGTCGAACGACGCGGCGATCTCGCGATGCGCGTCGCCGCGCAGTGCGATGAGGACCAGCAGCTCGGGCTTCATGTCAGCAAATGTCCGCAGGCGGGGAACGAATTTCAGTGTAACAAGCCCGCATGACGGATGCGGGTTATCCCCACACCGGCTGTGGACACGCCGCCGCACGCGGTTTGCCAAAGCCGGCTCAGTCAAGTAACTTTCGGCGTACGCCCCCGTCCTGGAGATTGGCCCCGATGAAGCTCGCCCTGCCCGCCCGGATCCTGGGCCTCGCGTTCGCCGCCGCCATCGTGGCGCCCGGCGCACACGCCGACACGCCCGTCGTGGTGTCGTCGAAGATCGACACCGAAGGCAACCTGCTCGGCAACCTCATTTCACAGGTGCTGAAGGCCCACGGCATTCCCGTCACCGAAAAGATCGCGCTCGGCACGACGCCGATCGTGCGCAAGGCGCTCACGAGCGGCGAGATCGACGTCTACCCCGAATACACGGGCAACGCCGCATTCTTCTTCAACAAGGCCGACGACCCGGTGTGGAAGAACGCGAGCCAGGGCTACGACACCGCGAAAAAACTCGACTACGCGGCGAACCATCTCGTGTGGCTCGCCCCGGCGCCCGCGAACAACACGTGGGGCGTCGCGCTGCTCGCGCCCGTCGCGCAGTCGCAGCACCTGAAGACCTTCTCCGATTTCGGCAAGTGGGTGGCCGGCGGCGGCAAGGTGAAGCTCGCGGCCTCGGCCGAATTCGTGAACAGCGCGTCGGCGCTGCCGTCGTTCGAGAAAGCGTACGGCTTCAAGCTGAAGCCCGAGCAGCTCGTCGTGCTGTCCGGCGGCGACACGGCCGCGACGATCAAGGCCGCCGCGAACCAGACCGACGGCGTGAACGCCGCGATGGTCTACGGCACCGACGGCGGCATCGCATCGAGCGGCCTCGCGGTGCTCGACGACGACAAGCACGTGCAGCCCGTCTACGCGCCGGCGCCGGTGATTCGCGAAGCCGCGCTGAAAGCGCATCCGCAGATCGCCGACTTGCTCAAGCCCGTGTTCGCGAGCCTCGACCTGAAGACGCTGCAATCGCTGAACGCCCGCATCCAGCTCAACGGCGAGCCGGCGGCCGGCGTCGCGAAAAGCTACCTGAAAGCGAAGGGTTTCGTGAAATGACGGAGCGCGCGGCCGCGTCCGCGCGGCGCGTCACGCTCGACAAGGTCGGCATCCTGATCGGCATCCTGACGATCGTCGCCGTGTTCGGCCTGTCGTTCGCGGTGCTGCGGCCGAACCGGATCGCGGCCGGCACCGGGCTGTCGGTGTTCGCCGCGCTGCCGCCGATGCAGGGCGCCGCACTCGCCGCGCTATGGACCGTCGGCGCGCTATGGGCGATGACGGCGAGCCGCCCCGCGTGGCGGCTCGCGGCCGGCTGCGCGGGGCTCGCGACGCTCGCGTATGCGGTCGGCGCGGCCGCGACGCATGTCGTCGCGCCCGACGACATGCTGGCCCGCGTGTCGCCCGATGCCGGCGTCTGGCTGCTGCTGTTCGCGTGGGCCGTGCTGATCGCCGACGCACTCGCGCGCCTCGCGTTCGGCCCGTGGCGGCGCCTCGCCGCGCTCGCCGTCGCGATAGCAGCGGTTTCCGTGCCGCTCGCGAGCGGCTGGTGGGACGGCCTCTCCGTGATGCGCGAATACGCGGTGCGCAGCGACGATTTCTGGCGCGAAGCGATCCGTCACGTGTCGCTCGCGGGCGGCTCGGTCGCCGCCGCGCTCGTCGCGGGCGTGCCGCTCGGCATCGCCTGCGCGCGCATCGCGGCGGTGCGCACCGTCGCGATGCCCGTGCTCAATATCGTGCAGACGATCCCCAGCATCGCGATGTACGGGCTGATGATGGCGCCGCTCGGCCTGCTCGCCGCGCACGTGCCGCTTGCGGCCGCGCTCGGCATTCGCGGGATCGGCGTCGCGCCGGCCGTGCTCGCGCTGTTCCTGTATTCGCTGCTGCCGATCGCATCGAGCGTCGTGGTCGGGCTCGAACAGGTGCCGCCGCACGTGACCGAGGCGGCCCGCGCGATGGGCATGACGCGCATGCAGCGGCTGCTGCGCGTCGATCTCGTGCTCGCGCTGCCGGTGATCCTGAGCGGCGTGCGCATCGTGCTCGTGCAGAACATCGGCCTGACCGCGGTAGCCGCGCTGATCGGCGGCGGCGGGTTCGGCACCTTCATCTTCCAGGGGATCGGGCAATCGGCCGCCGATCTCGTGCTGCTCGGCGCGATCCCGACGATCGCGCTCGCACTGGCGTCTGCGGTCGTGTTCGAAGCCGCGACGTCGCTCGCGAAAGGGCGTGCAGGATGATCGAGATCGAACGGGTCGGCAAACGCTTCGGCGACGCGCTCGCCGTCGACGACGTATCGCTGACGGTGCAGCGCGGCACGATCACCGCGCTCGTCGGCGCATCGGGCAGCGGCAAGTCGACNCTCCTGCGCATGATCAACCGGCTGATCGCGCCGACCAGCGGCACGATCCGCATCGANGGCGTCGATACGGCGACCGTCGCGCCCGAGCAATTGCGGCGCGGTATCGGCTACGCGATCCAGGGGCANGGGCTGTTTCCGCACTGGAGCGTCGCGCGCAACATCGCGACCGTNCCGCGCCTGCTCGGCTGGCCGGCCGAGCGCATCGACGCGCGCGTGAACGAACTGCTCGACCTGTTCCACCTCGCGCCGGCCGAGTTCGCGGGCAAGCTGCCGCACGAACTGTCGGGTGGCCAGCAGCAGCGTGTCGGCGTGGCGCGCGCACTCGCCGCCGAGCCCGCGATCCTGCTGATGGACGAACCGTTCGGCGCGCTCGATCCGATCATCCGCAACAAGGCGCAGGACGACCTGTTCGCGCTGCAGCGCCGCCTCGGCATCACGGTCGTGATCGTCACGCACGATATCGAGGAAGCGCTGAAGCTCGGCGACACGATCGCGGTGATGGACGGCGGGCGGCTGCTGCAGGTCGCGTCGCCGGCCGAGATTCTCGGCGGGCCGGCACCGGGTGTGGTCGAACAGCTCGTCGCGGGCGTCGACCGGCCGCTGCGCCTGCTCGCGCTGACGCCGATCGACACCGTGGCCGAAGCCGGCCACGTCGATGGCGAACCGATCGCCGCGACGCGCACGCTGCGCGATGCGGTGTCCGAATTGTTGTGGCGTGGTGTCGATGCGCTGCCCGTGGACGATACGGCCAACGGCACGCCCAACGCACGCGGCCCCCGCCGCATCACGCTCGACGCGATCCGCGCACACGCGAGGAAGCCCGCATGACGACCCGCGGCAGCGTGCAGTTCAAGCAGTCGTCACTTCCCGCGTACGTCGCCCGCGCGGCCGCGCTCGCGCTGCTGCTCGTGCTGCTGTTGCGCCCCGCGTGGCTGCAGGGTCTGTTCGCGCCGTTCGCCGACAACGGCGCGCCGGTGATCTACGATCGCGCGAGCCTGCTCGATCTCACGCTCGCGCATCTCGGCACGGTTGCGCTGTCGAGCCTGATCGGCACGATCGTCGCGGTCGCGGCCGGCATCGCGGTCACGCGGCCGTTCGGCGCGGATTTCCTGCCGGTCGCGCGCAGCGTCGTCGATATCGGCCAGACCTTCCCGCCGGTCGCCGTGCTCGCGCTCGCCGTGCCGGCCGTCGGCTTCGGCTTGAAGCCGGTGCTGATCGCGCTCGTGCTGTACGGGCTCCTGCCGATTTTCGAAAGCACGATCGCGGGGCTCGAGGACGTGCCGCGCGACGTCGTCGACGCCGCGCGCGGGATGGGGATGAGCGGCTGGCAGCAACTGGTGTCCGTCGAGCTGCCGCTCGCGTTCCCGGTGATCGTCAACGGCATCCGCCTCGCGGTCGTGATCAATCTCGGCACCGCGACGATCGGCTCGACGGTGGCCGCGCGCGGGCTCGGCGACGTGATCATCGCGGGCCTGCAGACGTCGAACACCGCATTCGTGCTGCAAGGCGGCGTGATCGTCGGCTTGCTCGCGGTGCTCGTCAGCGATGCGATCGGCGCGATTGCGCGGGCGGCGAGCGCGCGGCGCGCGTAGAAGCCGTCACGCAATTTTTCGAAGGAGCAACCATGGCTGTTCTCGACACCGGCCCGTTTTTTCATGGCACGAAAGCGGATTTGCGGATCGGCGACTTGCTGACGGCAGGCTTCCGATCGAACTACCGGGATGACGTCGTGATGAATCACATTTACTTCACGGCCCTGCCCAAAGGCGCCGGCCTGGCTGCGGAAATGGCCAAAGGCGATGGTCGGCCGCGGCTCTACGTCGTCGAGCCCACCGGCGAATTCGAAAACGACCCGAACGTCACGGACAAGAAATTCCCCGGCAATCCGACGCGATCGTATCGAAGCACATCGCCTTTGAAGATCGTCGGCGAACTCGATAGCTGGGAACCGTACGATCCGGCGTTCATCGAGCAGCTCAGAATCCGCATCGAAACCGGTATCGGCGAGATCATCAACTAGCGTTCCTTTCGCGCCGATTCGCAAATCGGGCCCGAACTGCCGCCGGAATCGGACACGCGTGCCGACGACATTTCCGCGATACCGCGGGCGAATCGCAGGAAAGGACGGAAGCGCCCGGTTCATCCGGACTCCGATGCGTGTCCGCGCAACGATCGGCGCGTCGATCATCGCGAANGTGACAAGCCTACACGTCGCTTTCATTCGAACCCGCCCTCGACCACCCNCCGCGATTGGTCGATATACTATGCGCCTCCCATTTCCCCNCACTCCACCATGCGACGACGGTTCTTCTGGCTGATCGTGCTTTCGCTCGGCATTGCGCAGCACGCCGCGGCGCAGCAGNCGCCCGCNTTGCCTGCCTCTGCGCCCGAAGCAGCCGCATCCGCGCCAGGCGACGCATCCGCACCGCTCGCCAACGATCAGCCNAACGAAGCAAACCGCCGCATCACGTCCTACCTGACGAAGAAATTCGGCGTCGCGAAGGAACGCGCCGCNAAGCTCGCCGATATCGTGAGCGTCACTGCGACGAAATATTCGCTGCCGCCGGCACTCGTTTACGCGATTATTTCGATCGAATCGCGCTTCCAGGAAAAGGCGCGCGGCCAGCATGGCGCGACCGGGTTGATGCAGGTCGTGCCGTCCGCGCACCGCGGCATGCTGCGCAACGTGAAGGATCTGACGGAGCCGAATGCGAACGTCGAAGTCGGCTCGCGCATTCTGTCGGGCTACGTGAAGGCGGCCGGCGGAAACGTGCAGGCAGGGTTGAAGAGCTACAGCGGCGGATCGAGTGCGTATGCGGCGAAAGTGATGCAGCGGGTCGATTCGTTCCGGTTCGTGCTCGAACCCGAGGACGACGCGAAAAGCGCGAATACCGCGAACGACGCGAACAACGCGAAGGCGCACATGGTGCCGGTCAGCGATCCGTCACCGGCGCCGGCCGCGAACCGCAACACGAAGTAAGTGCATGCAGGAACGTAAACGAGTACGGCGACGCATTCGCGCCGCCGCCCCATGGAATCGCCGGATCACCTCCCTCGTGCCTTGATCCGGCCCCCTCTGATCAAAGCTGCCCCGCCGCCCCCGTCCACCGCAGGTAATCCCCGCGCGTCCAGTCGAGCGACACGCCGACGCGCTTCGTCCCGGGCCGGATCTTCGGCTTGTACATCGACAGCGTCAGCGATTCCAGCGCCGGCCATTCGCGGAACGACAGCACCGCGAGATCGGCAACGAGCGTTTCCAGCAGCCGCGTATGCGGCTTGTGCGCCAGAAACGACGCCACGCGTGCGCAGTACCCGTCGTAGTCGATCCACTCGCCCTGCTCGCTCGGCTCGCAGCGATAGCCGAGCCGCGCGTCGATCACGACCGGCTGCGGCGCTTCATGCTCGTGCGCATGAATGCCGATCCGCGCGGGCACCTTCAGTTCGTCGACGAACACGCTCCAGCCGCGCCCGCGCAGGCGCGGCGCGTCGATCGCCACGAACGGTTCGTCGAACGGCTTCATGAGACGAGCGGCGCCGCGGCGTCGAGCATGATGCGCACGAAATAGTCGGCGAAGCTGCGACGCAGGACGATCTCGAACGTGTCGTCGCCGGTCGGAATCAGCGTGATCGGCGACTTGAAGTAGTGCGACTGCGCGCACTGGCCCGGCTTGAACACGCGCGGATGCAGATCGAGCGGGCAGCCGCGCGCGATCACGTCGCGCACGCGTTCGCCGCTGATCTCGACCACCGTGTAGCCGCTGCCGACGTCGACAGCCGCCGCGTACGAGCCCTGCACGGCCTCGGCCAGCTTCGCCTCGAGCACGCCGGCCTGGACCGGCCCGTTCGACCGCACGAGCCATTCGTCGGGGCCGAGCCACAGCACGTCGTATTCGGCACCGCGCGCCACCGTGTTCGGCGCCGCGGGCGGCAAGCAGCCGACCACGCGCTCGAACGCGGCGACGAAGGCCGGATCGCTCAACTCGCCGCGCACGTTGACGAGATCGAGGAACGGCCGCTCGCGCAGCGTGAACTTCTTCGACGCACGCGCCTGGTGCGCCTTCAGCACGTCGGCCGCGCCGACGAACGGCGATTCAAGCGTCACGCCGCCCGCACCCGCCACCTGCGTCTGGTTTCTCGTTTCATTCCACATGCTGACGCACCCCTTCGGTATCGTAGAAAACCGGGCTCGAGATCTTCGCGGTGATGCGGCGGCCGTTGGCCAGCGGAATCACGACGCTCTCGCCCATCTTGTTCAGGCCGCCCTTCACCACCGCCAGCGCGATCGAGCGCTTCAGGATCGGGCTGTAGTAGCTCGACGTCACGTGGCCGATCATCGGCGTCGGATCGACCGCCGACACCTGCGTGTCCTTCGCGATGATCTGCGCGCCTTCCGGCAGCACGAACTGTTCGTCTTCGGTCAGCAGGCCGACGAACTGCTTGCGGCCTTCCTTCGCGGTATCCGAACGCGACAGCGAACGCTTGCCGAGGAAGTCCTTCGACTTCGCGACGACGCCGCCCATTCCGAGATCGAACGGCGTGATCGAGCCGTCGGTATCCTGGCCGACGATGATGTAGCCCTTCTCCGCGCGCAGCACGTGCATCGTCTCGGTGCCGTACGGCGTGATATCGAATTCGGCACCGGCCGCCATCAGCGCTTCCCACACCGCGCGGCCCGCGTTCGCCGGCACGTTCACTTCATAGGCCAGCTCGCCCGAGAAGCTGATCCGCATCACCCGCGCCTTCGCACCGGCGACGGTGCCGTTGCGGTAGCTCATGAACGGGAACGCTTCATTGCCGAAGTCGATGTCCTGGCACACCTTCTGCACGACCTTGCGGCTCTTCGGGCCGACCACCGCGAACGTCGCCCAGTGATCGGTGACGGACGCGAGCCGCACCTTCATGTCGGGCCATTCGGTCTGCAGCCAGCGCTCGAGCCACGTCAACACGCGCGCCGCGCCGCCGGTGGTGGTCGTCATCATGAAATGCTGGTCGGCGAGGCGCACGGTCACGCCGTCGTCGAACACCATCCCGTTTTCGTCGAGCATCAGCCCGTAGCGGCACTTGCCGATTTCGAGCTTGTTCCACGGGTTCGTGTACATCCAGTTCAGCAGCTTCACCGCGTCCGGCCCCTGGATGTCGATCTTGCCGAGCGTCGACGCGTCGAGAATGCCGACGCCGTTGCGCACCGCGAGGCATTCGCGCTTCACGGCAGCATGCAGATCCTCGCCGTTCTTCGGGAAGTACCACGGGCGCTTCCAGTTGCCGACGTCCTCGAACATCGCGCCGTGCTCGACGTGCCATTCGTGGACGGCCGTCTTGCGGATCGGGTCGAGGAAATCGCCGGTCTCGCGGCCCGCGAACGTGCCGAACGACACGGGCGTGTAGTTCGGGCGGAACGTCGTCGTGCCCGTTTCCGGAATCGTCTTGCCGAGCGCGCCCGCGAGGATCGCCATCCCGTTGATGTTGCCGAGCTTGCCTTGATCGGTGCCGAAGCCCATCGCCGTGTAGCGCTTCACGTGCTCGACCGACTCGAAGCCTTCACGCGCGGCGAGCAGGATGTCGGCCGCCGCGACGTCGTTCTGGAAGTCGACGAACTGCTTCGGCCCGCGCGCGGCCGCCTCGCGGCTGCCGACGAGCCACAATGGCTGTAGCGCACCTTCGACGGCTTCGGCTACTTGCGGTGCGGCCGGACGCTGCGCGGCCGTGAAGCCCGCGGCCTTCGCTGCTTCCACGCCCGCATCGACCGCGAGCCGCAGCGCACGGGCGAGCCCGAATTCGCCGGCCGCCGCACCGATGCTCGCTTCCGCCTGCACCGGCTTGCCCGGCAGGAAACACGCCTTCTCGTCGTTCCAGCACGCCTTGCCGCCCGACTGCGCGAACAGGTGCAGCACCGGGCTGAAGCCGCCCGACATCGCGACGAGGTCGCACGGCAGCGTCTGCAGCTTGCCGCCGGTCTGGCCGTTCGAGTAGGACGCGACGTCGACCGACGATACGCGCCACTTGCCCGAAGCGGCCGTGACGACCGCACCGCTCATCACCGTCACGCCCTGCCGCTTCGCAGCGGCCGGCAGCGCGCCGTTCGACGATGCGCGCGAATCGACGACCGTCACCTTCGCGCCGCACGCCTTCAGGTCGAGCGCGGTCTGGTATGCACGATCGTTGTTCGTGAACACGACCACGTTGCGGCCCGGCAGCACGCCGAAGCGATGCACGTAGGTGGACACCGCGCCCGCCAGCATCACGCCCGGCAGGTCGTTGTTGCCGAACACGATCGGCCGCTCGTGCGCGCCGGTCGCGAGGATCACGCGCTTCGCGCGGACCTTCCACAGCAACTCGCGCGTGCCCTTGCGCATCGANACCGGCAGGTGATCGGTCAGGCGCTGCGTGACCGTCACGAGGTTGTGGTCCTGNTAGCCGAACGCGGTGCTGCGCGACAGGATCGTCACGTCGGGCAGCTTGCGCAGTTCGGCNTCGATCTTCTCGACCCANTGCANCGCGGGCTTCGCGTCGATCTCCGCGCGNCACGACAGCAGGCTGCCGCCGAGTTCGCGCTGGTCGTCGACGAGGATCACGCGCGCGCCGGCCGTCGCTGCCGCATGCGCGGCGGCGAGGCCCGACGGGCCACCGCCGACCACGAGCACGTCGCAGTGCGCGTAGCACTTGTCGTAGCGATCGGCGTCGAGCACTTCCGGCGCCTTGCCGAGGCCGGCCGCTTCACGGATCTTCTCTTCGTACTTCGGCCACATGTTGCGCGGCCACATGAAGGTCTTGTAGTAGAACCCGGCCGGCATGAAGCGCGAGAGCTTCTGGTTGATCGCGTACTTGTCGTTCTCGAGCGTCGGCTCGGCATTCACGCTCGTCGCGACGAGCCCCTGGTACAGCTCGATCTCGGTCGCGCGCGCGTTCGGCACCGTATACGGGCCGGTTTCGAGCTGCACGACGGCATTCGGTTCCGCCACGTCCGCCGTCACGATCCCGCGCGGACGGTGGTACTTGAAGCTGCGCGCGACGAAATGCACGCCGTTCGCGAGCAGCGCGGACGCGAGCGTGTCGCCCTGGAAGCCCTGGTACGTGCGGCCGTTGAACGTGAACGTCAGCGGAATCGCGCGATTGATGCGGCCACCGGTGCCGAGGCGGTCTTTCTGGCTCATTTGCTCGTGCCCTCTTCGTGTGCGTTGCCGGCAGCGGCGCCCTGGTTGGCAGCCCCGCCGAACTTTTCGTAGCCCTTGATATCGTAGGTGACCGTGTCGCGCGTCACCTTGAACCAGCGGCGGCAACCCTGCGTGTGCAGCCATTGCTCCTTGTGCAGCCCGCGCTTGTTCTCGCGCATGAACACGTATTCGCCCCATTCGCGGTCGGTCATGGTCTCGTTCGCCACCGGGCGCACGATGTCGGCTTCACCGCCGCACGTGAACTCGGATTCGGCGCGCGGCCCGCACCACGGACATTCGATCAGCAACATGTTTCTTTCTCCAATGGTGACTGGGTTAGTGCGCGACGGCGGCGGCGCCGTGCTCGTCGATCAGGTGACCCGTATAGAAGCGGTCGAGTGCGAACGGCGCGTTCAGCGGATGCGGTTCGTCGCGGGCGATCGTGTGCGCGAACACCCAGCCCGAGCCCGGCGTCGCCTTGAAGCCGCCGGTGCCCCAGCCGCAGTTGAAATACAGGCCCTTCACGTCGGTCTTGGTGATGATCGGGCACGCGTCCGGCGACACGTCGACGATGCCGCCCCACTGGCGGTTCATCCGCACGCGCGAGAACACCGGGAACATCTCGACGATCGCCTGCAGCGTGCTTTCGATGATGTGGAAGCTGCCGCGCTGACCGAAGCCCGTGTACTGGTCGATACCGGCGCCGATCACGAGGTCGCCCTTGTCGGACTGGCTGATGTACGCGTGCACCGCGTTCGACATGATCACGGAGTTCACCACCGGCTTGATCGGCTCGGACACCAGCGCCTGCAGCGGATGGCTTTCGATCGGCAGACGCACGCCGGCCATGTCGGCGAGCGTGGTCGTGTTGCCGGCGGCCACCACCGCGACCTTCTTCGCCTTGATGAAGCCCTTCACCGTATCGACGCCGACCACCGCGCCGCCTTCGCGGCGAATGCCCGTCACCTGGCAGTTCTGGATGATGTCGACGCCGGCGCGGTCCGCGCCGCGNGCGAAGCCCCAGGCCACCGCGTCNTGGCGCGCGACGCCCGCACGGCGCTGGATCGATGCGCCGAGCACCGGNTAGCGGCTGTTCAGGTTGATCGTCGGCTCGATTTCCTTGATCTGCGCGGGCGTCAGGAATTCNGCGTCGACACCGTTCAGCCGGTTCGCGTTCACGCGACGCTCGGTGTCACGCACGTCCTGCAGCGTGTGCGCGAGGTTCATCACGCCGCGCTGGCTGAACATCACGTTGTAGTTGAGATCCTGCGACAGCCCTTCCCACAGCTTCATCGCCTTCTCGTACAGCGCGGCCGATTCGTCCCACAGATAGTTCGAGCGCACGATCGTCGTGTTGCGCGCGGTGTTGCCGCCGCCGATCCAGCCCTTCTCGAGGATCGCGACGTTCGTGATCCCGTGCTCCTTCGCGAGGTAGTACGCGGTCGCGAGGCCGTGACCGCCGCCGCCGACGATCACGACGTCGTATTCCTTCTTCGGCTCCGGGCTCTTCCACTGCTTTTCCCAGTTCTCGTGATACGAGAGGCCGTTGCGGAACAGGCTGAATATCGAGTAGCGGCTCATGTTTGGATCCTTCGTTAGCATTCGATGACGTTCACGGCGAGACCGCCGCGCGACGTTTCCTTGTATTTCGTCTTCATGTCGGCGCCGGTTTCGCGCATCGTCTTGATCACGGAATCGAGCGACACGTAGTGCTGGCCGTTGCCCTTGAGCGCCATGCGCGACGCGTTCAGCGCCTTGATCGCGCCCATCGCGTTGCGCTCGATGCACGGGATCTGCACGAGCCCGCCGACCGGGTCGCAGGTCATCCCGAGGTTGTGCTCCATGCCGATCTCGGCCGCGTTCTCGACCTGGTCCGGCGTGCCGCCCATCACGGCGGCGAGCGCGGCGGCGGCCATCGAGCACGCGACGCCCACTTCGCCCTGGCAGCCGACTTCCGCGCCGGAGATCGACGCGGTTTCCTTGTAGATGATCCCGATCGCCGCGGCCGTCAGCAGGAATTCGACGATGCCGGCTTCGTTCGAGCCCGGCACGAACTTCACGTAGTAGTGCAGCACCGCGGGNATCACGCCGGCCGCNCCGTTGGTGGGCGCGGTGACNACCCGGCCGCCGGCCGCGTTCTCTTCGTTCACGGCCATCGCATACAGGTTGACCCAGTCGAGCATCGACAGCGGGTCGCGCAGCGACTCTTCCGAACGCGAACGCAGGCGGCCGTTCAGCTCGGCCGCGCGGCGCTTCACGCGCATCGGCCCCGGCAGGTCGCCCTCGACCTTGCAGCCGCGCTCGACGCAGGCGGCCATCGTGCGCCAGATCGCGAGCAGCCCGGCGCGCACTTCGTCGGCGGGGCGCAGCGCGCATTCGTTGCGCAGCATCAGTTCGGCGATCGACAGCCCGTGTTCGCGGCACTGGCGCATCAGGTCGTCGCCGGTGCGGAACGGATACGGCACCTCGACCGCCGCGCGCACGCCGTTCACGCGATCGCCGTCGCGGTTCACGACGAAGCCGCCGCCGACGGAGTAATACTCTTTCTCGACGAGCAGCTGGCCGTGTTCGTCGAATGCCTGGAAGCGCATCCCGTTCGGATGCACGATGCTCGTGCCGCTCATCAGCTTGCGATAGAAGCCGATGTGTTCCTTCTCGTCGAAGCGCACCGTCTGCTTGCCGAGCAGCGACAGCGACTTCTCCGCGCGGATCGCGGCGAGCCGCGGCTCGATCAGGTCCGGATCGATCGTGTCCGGCAGGTGGCCCTCGAGGCCGAGCAGCACCGCCTTGTCGGTGCCGTGGCCCTTGCCGGTCGCGCCGAGCGAGCCGTACAGCTCGACCCGCACGCGGCGCACGAAGCCGAGCAGGTTCGCGTCCTCCACGTGCGACGCGAAGCGGCACGCGGCGATCATCGGGCCGACCGTATGCGAACTGGACGGGCCGATGCCGATCTTGAACAGGTCGAACGCGCTGACGTTCATCTGGCTTCCTTTGGGTTGCATGCGTGAAATGTCGTTGGGCCCCAGTACATCAAAGCGTAAAATCGGCCGATAGAACAAAAACGGCATCGGCGTGGGATAGCGCCGCCAAGCGCCGCGCCGGCCGGCCCGAAAGTGCGTTTTGGCGATGGTTCGCGACGGAAAACCACAAGTCCGGCCACGGCCGATCGGCGACGCTGGCTGCATCCGCGCCGCCTCCGGCCGCCGCAACCCGCAAACCGAGTGAAACGAGTGAGACCGCCTGCCCGGCGTGACGAGATTGGCCGCGATGACCCCCGACGTACCCGCTTCCCCCCTCGCAGAACCCGCGCCGCGGCGCATCCGCTTCGGCATCGTGCTGCTGCCGAACTTCACGCTGACGGCCTTCTCCGGCTTCGTCGACATGCTGCGGCTGTCGGCCGACGACGGCGACTACAGCAAGCCGGTGCGCTGCGCATGGAGCGTGATCGGCGAGACGCTCGCGCCGGTGCGCGCGAGTTGCGGGATCCAGATCACGCCGTGGGAGACGTTCGACGCGGCCGAGCCGTTCGACTATGTGGTGGTGGTCGGCGGGCTGCTGCATTCGGGGCCGCAGGCCGGCCCTGAAACNCTCGACTTCATCCGCCGCGCGGCGNCGGGCGGCGCGACGGTCGTCGGCATCTGCACCGGCGTGTTCACGCTGATGCGCGCCGGCGTNCTCGACGGCTACCGCACCTGCGTGAGCTGGTTTCATTACTGGGATTTCATCGAGCGCTTTCCGTCNGCCGATCCCGACCTGCTGATCGCCGATCGGCTGTTCGTGATCGACCGGCGCCGGATCACNTGCTCGGGCGGCCGCGCNTCGATCGACGTCGCCGCCGCGATCCTGCTGCGCCATTTCGATCATGCGACCGTGCAGAAGGCGCTGCGCATCCTGCTGGTCGGCGAGATGCAGAAAGGCAACGCGCCGCAGCCGCATCCGCCGGGCCTCGAACCGGCGACGCATCCGAAGGTCAAGCGCGCGATTCTTCTGATGGAACAGCACGTCGGGCGTGCGCTGCCGCTCGAGGAACTGGCGTGCAAGCTCGACCTGTCGACGCGGCAGCTCGAACGGCTGTTCAAGGCGGAAACCGGCAAGAGCCCGCAGGCCTTCGCGAAACAGGTGCGGTTGCGCACGGCCGCCTGGCTGCTGACGAGCTCGGACCGCACGGTCGCCGATATCGCGTCGAGCTGCGGATTCGCCGATGCGTCGCACCTCGGGCGCGAATTCCGCAAGCAGTTCGGCGTGCCGCCGGCGACGTATCGCGAGCGCGGCGGCGACGTGGCCGAAGTCGATGCGGCGCTCGATGCGTCGGCCGACCCGGTCGAGGACATCGCCGACTGACGCCCCCGGGACACTCGCCCCCCTTCTTGGCCAATCGCAGGAACGGCGCACGTTCGCATCGGTTTCGAATCTTTTGGAACCGGTTCCAATAAACTTAGCCGACGTTGACTTCCGTAAACGAGGGTTATCCCGGATGCTGTCATTCGCTCAAATTTGTATGATGACCACATCACCTTACAAACCTGAGCATCATGTTCGAGAAAATTCCCGCCCGCGCGATGAGCGACCATGTCGCGCAGCAACTGCTCAAGCAGATCGAAGTGGGCAGCTTCTCGGCCACCGGCAAGCTGCCGACCGAAGCCGTGCTGGCGCAGGAATTCGGCGTGAGCCGCACCGTGATCCGCGAGGCGATCTCGCGGCTGAAGAACGAAGGCGTGGTCGAGCCGCGCCAGGGCAGCGGCGTATTCGTGAACCAGCACGGTGCGATCCGGCCGCTGCGGATCGACTACGCGGAAGCCGTAGAGGCGAGCTCGCTGCCGCACCTGCTCGCGGTGCGCCGCGCGATCGAGGCTGAAGTCGCGGCCGAAGCCGCGCTGCACCACACCGCCGACGACATGGCCGACATCGACGACGCGCTGCGCAAGATCGACGCAGCGGTGGCCGAAGGGCGCGACGGCGTCGCGGAAGACGTCGCGTTCCACCGCACGATCGCGGCCGTCACCGGCAACCCGTATTTCCTGAAGACGCTGCAGTTCCTGAACCAGTACCTCGAAGCCGGCGTGAAGGTCACGCGCAGCAACGAAGCGACGCGCGAGGATTTCTCGCGGCAGGTGCGCGAGGAACACGCGGCGATCGCCGACGCGATCCGTGCACGCGACCCGATGGCCGCCCGCAACGCGGCGCGCACGCACATGTACAACGCCGCCCGCCGTCTCGCGGAAGCCGGCATCTGCTGAAGCCGGCGGCGCCCGCCGCCGTTGTCCAGAACCTCTCTCGAATCGATCAAGGTTGACCATGTCACGAAATGTTGGAGTCATCGGCCTCGGCGCGATGGGCCTCGGCGTCGCACGCTCGCTGCTGCGCGCCGGCCTGCGCGTGCACGCATGCGACGTGCGCGACACCGTGCTGCAGGCGTTCGCCGCCGAAGGCGGCATCGCGTGCGCGACGCCGGCCGAACTCGGCGCGCAGTGCGACGTCGTCGTCACGCTCGTCGTCAATGCCGCGCAAACGGAAACGGTGCTGTTCGGTGAACACGGCGCGGTCGCGGCGATGCAGCCGGGCGGTGTCGTGATCGCGAGCGCGACCGTCGCACCCGAATTCGCGGTCGCGCTCGGCGCACGCATCGAAGCGGCCGGCCTGCAGATGCTCGACGCGCCGGTGTCGGGCGGCGCCGCGCGCGCCGCCTCCGGCGAGATGACGATGATGACGTCGGGCCCGGCCGCCGCGTATGCCGGCTGCGAGGATGTGCTCGCCGCGATCGCCGGCAAGGTGTACCGCCTCGGCGACGCGCACGGCATCGGCTCGAAGGTGAAGATCATCAACCAGCTGCTGGCCGGCGTGCATATCGCGGCGGCCGCAGAGGCGATGGCGCTCGGCCTGCGCGAAGGCGTCGATGCCGATGCGCTGTACGACGTGATCACGCACAGCGCGGGCAATTCGTGGATGTTCGAGAACCGCGTGCCGCACATCCTGAACGGCGACTACACGCCGCTATCGGCCGTCGACATCTTCGTGAAGGATCTCGGCCTCGTGCTCGATACCGCGCGCCGCAGCAAGTTCCCGCTGCCGCTGTCCGCCACCGCGCACCAGATGTTCATGAGCGCGTCGAGCGCCGGCCACGGCGGCGAGGACGATTCCGCCGTGATCAAGACTTTCCCCGGCATCACGCTGCCGCCCGCCCGCTGATTCGAACGACGTTTCCGCCATGACCGCTTCCGCTTCCCGTCCCCTGCTCGGCTGCATCGCCGACGATTTCACCGGCGCGACCGATCTCGCGAACATGCTCGTCAAGAGCGGCATGCGCACCGTGCAGACGATCGGCGTGCCCGCCGACGGCGCCGCTGCCGATACCATCGTCGACGCCGACGCGATCGTCGTCGCGCTGAAGTCGCGCACGATCCCCGCCGCCGACGCCGTTGCGCAATCGCTCGCCGCGTACGCATGGTTGCGCGCGCAAGGGTGCCGGCAGTTCTTCTTCAAATACTGCTCGACCTTCGACTCGACCGATGCGGGCAATATCGGGCCGGTGGCCGACGCGCTGCTCGATGCGGCCGGCGGCGACTTCACGATCGCGTGCCCGGCGTTCCCGGAAAATGGCCGCACGATCTACCGCGGCCACCTGTTCGTCGGCGACGTGCTGCTGAACGAATCGGGGATGGAAAATCATCCGCTCACGCCGATGAAGGACGCGAACCTCGTGCGCGTGCTGCAACGGCAGACGAAGTCGCCGGTCGGCCTGATCCGCTACGACACGATCGCGCTCGGCTCAGCCGCCGTGCGCGCGCGGATCGACCAGCTGCGCGCGGAAGGCGCCCGCTTCGCGATCGCCGACGCGCTGTCGGACCACGATCTGTACGTGCTTGGCGAAGCGTGCGCGGGCCTGCCGCTCGTCACCGGCGGCTCGGGCATCGCGCTCGGCCTGCCGGCGAATTTCCGCCGCGCGGAGCAGTTGCCCGAGCGCGACAACGCGGCGTCGCTGCCGCGCATCGACGGCCTGTCGGCCGTGCTCGCCGGCAGCGCGTCGAAAGCCACCAACGCGCAGGTCGCCGCATGGCGCGCGACGCGTCCGAGTTTCCGCATCGATCCGCTCGCGGCCTCGCGCGGCGAGCCCGTCGTCGATCAGGCGCTCGCGTTTGCGCGCTCGCACCTGCCCCAGCCCGTGCTGATCTATGCGACCGCCACGCCCGACGAAGTGAAGGCCGTGCAGCAGGCGCTCGGCGTCGACGCGGCCGGCCATCTCGTCGAAAGCACGCTCGCGGCGATCGCCCGCGGGCTGCGCGAACTCGGCGTGCGCAAGTTCGTCGTNGCCGGCGGCGAGACGTCCGGCGCNGTCGTGCAGGCGCTCGACGTGAAGTCGCTGCAGATCGGCGCGCAGATCGATCCGGGNGTGCCGGCCACGGCCACCATCGACGCGCAGCCGCTCGGCCTCGCGCTGAAATCCGGCAACTTCGGCACCACGGACTTTTTCGACAAGGCGCTGCGCGCGCTGGACGGAGCCGCACGATGAGCGACGAAGCGAAACTGCGCGAAGA
>Ga0058696_1000239_pt1 | contig 23676 bp, 25 predicted proteins | sample AgamicMgSfrz_FD_55077 | JGI IMG/M metagenome (GOLD analysis project Ga0058696, IMG submission 55077) | Agave microbial communities from Guanajuato, Mexico - Mg.Sf.rz | ecosystem: Host-associated > Plants > Phyllosphere > Phylloplane/Leaf | place: Guanajuato, Mexico | collected 2012-05-30 | reverse complement strand
CCGGTAATAGTATATAAGCTGTTCCTGTTTTGATTGATCATCTGCTGCTTTTTTAATGCCAAGCAGATAAATCGCATCCAATTCGCCACAAGAGCAAATATCCACATACGGCAAGATCGCCATGATTGCTGATGCAGCTTCATCTTGGCTCCATAGTGTTGCCCTGTAATTAAAATCAAAGCTCGTTTTAATACCAAGCTTTTTTGCTGTTTTTAATGCTTCCAAAGTCAGTTCTCTTAATTGCTGTGATATAGCTAATGTAATGCCTGAAACATGAAACAATGCGGCTCCATCAAGGATTTCCTCAAAGTTTAGTTCGTTGATCGACANAGTAGAAAAACTGGAATGTTTTCTGTCATAAGTTACGCGCGGACTTCGCTCTCCGATACCAGCTTCCAAATAATAGGTTCCCAACCGTTCGCCGCCTTGCAGCAAGTATGCTGTAGAAACACCGTTTGCTAGGAGATGCCGTTGTACTCCCCGTCCTAACGCATTATCTGGAACCTTGCTGACGAAATATGTATCATATCCATAGCCTGAAAGAGCAATGGCCACATTCGCTTCACCGCCTCCATAATGCATATGAAGTGTGTCTGCAGATGTTAAAAGTTCGCCTGGACTGGTGGATAGCCGCAGCATAATTTCTCCTAACGTAACAACTTTCTTCATTGAGCTTTTCCTCTTGCTTCCCTTACCTTTTCGACATATTGTCTTGCATAGGCGGTAACTTGTTCGAAATTCCCCTCTTTTGCTGGTGCTACCAAGTTTCCGCCTACACCAACAGCTGCACAGCCGTTTTCAATCCACTCATGAATATTTTCCAGGCTTACACCGCCTGTCGGCATAATATTCACATGAGGTAGCGGAGCCTTTACTGCCTTTACATAATCTGGTCCAAAGGCGCTGCCTGGAAAAAGCTTGATAATGTCCGCACCGTATTCAAGGGCCTGCTTCATTTCTGTGACTGTCATACATCCTGGCATATAGGGGATTTGGTATAAGTTACATAGTTTAGCAGTTTCCTTGTCAAAGCAAGGACTGACGATAAACTGTGCACCAGCCATGATGGCAAGTCTAGCAGTATGGGCATCCAAGACAGTTCCTGCACCTATCACAACGTCCTGGTTATTTTGGTAGCTTTCGACAAGCTCTCTTATTGCCTTTTCTGCATCCTGGACAGTAAATGTCACTTCAATTCCGTTAATTCCTCCTTCTACACATGCCGTAGATGTTTTAATGGCTTCTTCAGGAGTTTCAGCACGGATAACAGCGACAACCCCACAATCTGTCACCTTTTTCAAAGTATTCGTTTTATTCATCTTGCACCTCCGTGAATAACACTGTATAATTTCTTATAAGGAAATCCAATTTATTATTTGGAAACACAAGTTCATTATATCTGTATTTGAAAGCGAATTCAAGAAAAAAGAAAACTTTGCCTGTTTAATTCTATTTATCCAATTAAGGGAGGAAAAGGTATATGATGAATTTAGGTATTAGGGCACATGACTTAAACAGTAAATCATTGGAAGGTCTAGCAAAGGAAGCTGCAGCAAACGGTTTTTCTGCCATACAGTTAGCATTAGCGAAATCATTTCCTGACTTAAATTTAAAAAGAGGCAGTCTTTCAACAGGTCTTGGGGCTCATATTAACGGTGCTTTCTATCAATCTGGCGTTCAAATTGCCGTACTTGGATGCTATATTAATATGATTCATCCTCTCCAAGAAATACGGCAGCAAGAATTGGAGCGTTTTAAAGAACATCTCCGTTATGCAAGAGATTTTGGCTGCAGCATCGTTGGCACAGAAACAGGCAATGTTAATGAAGTGATTGAATATACAGAGGAAAACTTCACAGAAGAAGCTTTCCAGAAGGTTGCCCTCAGTGTTAAGGAACTTGTTGCTGAAGCCGAAAAATTCGGGGTAATTGTCGGCATAGAGGGCGGTATCAACCATCCAATCCATACACCAGAACGAATGAGAAGATTGCTTGATATTATCTATTCCAATAACCTGCAAGTCATATATGATCCAGTGAACTTCATCACTCTAGACAACTGCAACAATCAGGAAAAGCTGTTTCAAGAAGCAATCGAACTCTTTGGGGACAGAATAGCAATTGTCCACTTAAAGGATTTTATGATTGAAGCCGGTAAAATAATCACAGTACCTGTTGGAAAAGGGATACTAGACTATGAAAAGCTATTTACAATGCTGAAAAAAAGCAAGCCATATATGTATTATTTAATGGAATCAACAGTTGACCCTCATATCGAGGAAAGTGCGAAATTCATCCGAAACGTGTACAATAGTATCAACTAATGCTCGAAAAGGGAAAAAGCAGTTAAGTCTTTTTCCCTTTGATAAAGGAAGGAAAACAATGGAAAAACAACTTTATGGAACAGTTTTGCTGAAAGCGGACAAAATTCTGTCCTACTTGGCCGGCTGCCAAGAACCACAAGCTTTATACACAATCGCGAAAGAAACAGAACTGACTAATTCAACTGCCTTGAAAATACTCGAAACACTTAATTACATTGGCTATGTTTATAAAGACACTGAATCGAAGAAATTCTCTCTCGGTCCAACCATTATTAAGTATGCAAACAAGGCAATTGAACATCTTGACATAAAAAGTATTGCACAGCCTCATTTGGAAGCCTTGCAGGAAGATACGACCGAAACAGTGCATCTTGGCATACAGGATAAGGCCAATATCGTCTATGTTGCCAAAATCGAAAGCAAAAACCCTATCTGCCTATATTCAAAAGTAGGTAAAAGCATACCGATGTATTGTTCTGCAATGGGGAAAGCAGTTCTTGCCGATACAGCAGACGAGGAAGTTGAAGTATATCTTAAAGACAATGAACTAGTTAAAATGACAGAGAAAACCATCACAACTAAGAATGCTTTCCGCGAAGAAATCGCTAATATTAGGAATATTGGCTTTGCCTATGATAACTGTGAACATGAAGAAGAAGTATTCTGTGTCGGCGCTTCTATTACCATTGATGGAAAAAACTATGGAGCAGTTAGTGTCAGTACACCGAAATACAGGGTAACAAAGCAATTCGAGCAGCAAGTTATTAAAGCAGTTCAAAAATGCCAAGCAAATATCATCAAGGATATTAAAGCATCCTTATAAGAAAGTCAGCTATATTTAAACAGGCTCTTGCCGCTTGGGCAGCAAGAGCCTGTTTTTTTATGGCCTTCTCTCGACTCTTTCTCCCAGCCTGAAATAATTAACTGCATTGTAATAACAAATATCTTCAACGATTTTGCCCAGAAGCTTCTTATCATTAGGAGCTTCACCTGCATCAACCCACGTGCCGATAAGATTGCATAAAATACGCCTGAAGTAATCATGGCGAGGATACGACAGGAAAGAGCGGGAATCAGTCAGCATACCGATAAAGGTACTTAATATCCCGAGGTTGGATAAGGAAGAAAGCTGCTTTTCCATACCATCCTTTTGGTCATTAAACCACCATGCTGTTCCGAATTGCACCTTCCCTTTTATCCCGCTTTCCTGAAAAGAGCCGGCTAAAGTTGCCAAAACATCATTATGAACAGCATTTAAGTTGTACAAAATAGTTCTTGGAAGAGCATCCACTAACTCGAGTTCATTTAACAGCATGGAAAGCTTTTCGCCATAATTCCAGTCACCAATAAAATCAAAACCAGAATCTGAACCAAGTTTGCGAGCCATTTTTTTATTAGGATCTCTTGCTGCACCTATATGTAGCTGCATAGTCCATCCCAGCTCTGCATATTTTTGTCCTAATATAAGAAGAAGACTTGTTTCATATTGCTCTATTTCCAAATCTGTCAGCTGTCCGCCATCCAGTCTTTTTGCAAAAATAGCAGCTACTTGACTTTCTGTTGCTTTTGCAAAAGGGATGGTTGTAAAAGCATGGTCGGAAATAAAGCAGCCATTTAGTTCAAAATGAGTTATTCGTGTCATTACTGCATCCACAAACTGGTGAAAGCTGGTTATGGACATGCCTGCGGATTTTTCCAATGTTTGCACATATTCAATAAAGTCTTCTCTGCAGATTCTCAAAAGTCTGTCAGGTCTGAATGTCGGGGTAACTTTTGTGTTAAAATCACTATTGGCTATCGATTGATGATGCTCCAATGTATCAGCAGGATCATCCGTCGTACAAATCCACTCCACATTAGAGCTTGTGATCAAGTTTTGAACAGAGAATGCTTCACTGCTTATTTGTTTGTTGCATGCATCATAAATTTCTTTCCAGTTCTCTCCTGACAGCTGTTCTTCTATATGAAAGTATTGTTTCAATTCCATTGCAGACCAGTGCAAAAGAGGGTTGCCGATTGTATATGGGAGCGTCCCTGCCCAGGCCTGAAATTTGTCACTATCCGAACTCGTTCCAGTGATTAACTCTTCACTTACCCCAAATGTACGCATCGCCCGCCATTTATAATGATCTCCGCCAAGCCATAATTCTGTTATATTTTTAAAACGTTTGTTTTCTGCGATTGCTTTCGGGTCTAAATGGCAGTGATAATCAATTATTGGCAGGTTTTTAGCATGATCATGGTACAGTATTTTGGCAGTTTCATTGTTAAGTAGAAAAGTCTCCTCATTCAAAAAACGTATCATAATGTCCCCCTATTTCTTTATTTTATTATCATTAAGCCACTCCATCTCAGCACTCGCCAAAATGAATGGTCCAACCCCTTTATGGTCATTTGTTACAATCGGTTCACTGATATAATAAGCGAAAGATCCATCCCGCTTATCAGCACCTCCAAGCCCGCCGACATAACAGATTTTATTTACATTGATATAACCTTCCTTTGTCTCTGTTATAAATTCATCAAGAATGCCTTCGTAAATTTTTTCGGCAATCTCAAACCATTCCCCGCCGAGATAGCCTTTACGTACACCTTTTGCTATGGAATAGAGGAACATGCAACTGCAGGAAGATTCAAGATAATTTCCTTTTCTAGCGCCTTGATCCATGATTTGATACCACAGTGATGTCTCTTTATCTTGGACCTGCATAACAGCATCAAGAACTTCCCTGAGCATTTCTATCAATCTTTCTTGCTTCTCATGGTTTTTTGGCAAATAGTCAAGGACATCAACAAGCGCCATCGCAAACCAGCCGATTGACCGTCCCCAATAATGCCTGGAAAGTCCCGTTTGTTTATCCGCCCAAGGCTGAACTCTCAATTCGTCATAAGCATGATGTAATAATCCTGTTTTATAATCCTTCGTGTTCTTTTCACAAAGCAGGAATTGATTGATGACATCATCCCAATCTTCTTCTTTACCGAAAAAATGTACATGCTTACCATAAAATACAGAACCCATATACAATCCATCGAGCCATACTTGGTAAGGATAGATTTGTTTATGCCAGAAAGATCCTTCCTTTGTTCGCGGATGGCTGCGCAGCTGATTTCTTAACAAGTCAACTGCTTTTTTATATCTCTCATCCTTTGTTTCGTTATAAAGGTCAAGGAGGATTTTCCCGTTATTAACATGGTCAATATTGAACTCTTCTGCGCTGTATTTCGGAATATTGCCGACCCCGTCAACAAATAAATCTAGATTTTTTTGTATATAGTCCAAATATTCACTGTCACCTGTCTGCTTCCATAATAAATACAATCCTTCAAGCACTACCCCGTCTTCATATTCCCACTTCATCTTAGGATTTATTTCTGGCTTTCTTTGCATCACACTTTTTGCCGCTTTTGCTCCCCAGCTGTTATAGATTTTCTTCTTCTCAAACGTTTTCTCCAATGTTAATCACCTCTTCTTCAAGATTATGTTCACGTTAACATTTATATTTATAGTGTAAGGGTTTTCAGCACTTTTTTCAACAATAAACTTTTCTGTCTGTCGTTTCCCCTAATCTGTTTTTTTACCTTGATATCCAAGTGTATTGTTCCCAAAGCACTGTTCATATTTAAAGCCTGTCAGATATTCAACAATTTCCTTCGTATCTTTATCAACTTCAAGTTTGGAACCGCCTTTATTGATGCGCTCTATTTCTTTAATAATCATCGCATGTGTTTTGCTGTCCAATTTCATCTTGTAAGTTACGAAAATTGCAATAATTGCTAGTGNNATAACCCCAACTGCAAANACCCAAACAATGGCATTGACTGCAGATTCTGGCTGTGCAGCATTACCTGAAACAAAGCCGAATTTCTCCAGTATCCACCCTAAAAGGAAAACAATAACAGCTCGAACCAGCTTACCTGCAAATGTCATCGTCCCTGCATAAATTCCTTCCCTTCGTCTTCCTGTCACAAGCTCATCAACATCAGCTAAAAATGTGTAGACCGTCCATGGAATATAATATACACCTCCTGTACCAAATCCAAATATAGCTGTAATAACGACAATAAAAATAACAATATTAGATGATCCTGTCAGGAAAAGTGCTGTGTAGCCTATTACACTGAGGATTACAATCGTTAAAGCTATTCTATACGGTTTTGCAAAGCCCATCTTCAAACATATACCAATAAAGATTGCTGTTGAAATCAGTTGGAGAATAGAGTTCATACTGTTCAGATTTGATACAACCTCTGAGCTTTGTCCTAAACCAAAAATGATAAAGTATGTAAATGCTGATGCGAACAGCCACTCTGCACCAAAACCAAACAAATACATTCCTAAATGATGCCTGAATGTTCTGATTTTAAAAGTGGACAGCATATCTACCACAAGTTTTTTCAGAGACTCAAAGAAATTACCGCCACTTTCTTCATTTTTAATGCTCTCTAGCGGTCTCTCCCAAGAAAAAAGATACAGAAAAAGCAAGGCTAGCATCATAATTACTCCATAAACAATGCCTGTGTAAAAAAATGGCGTAGCAACATCTTGTCCATACTCTGCTATGAAACGTCCTGGTATGAATGCCGCCAAAAAGCCTGCTATTTTACCGAAAATAGCTTTATAGCCGGTAAGCTTTGTCCTTAAGGAAAAGCTGTCTGTCATCTCGGTCGCTATCGTTTCATAAGGAACCATGATTCCTGTATAAATTAATTCAAACAATATATAGGCTGATAAATAATACCAATATCCGAACCCTTCGATCCAAATCATCGGATATACAAGCATAAGCGGTATTCCGAGTAAAATAAAAAATCTTCTTCTGCCAAATTTTCTGCCGAGCTTTGTCTTATGAAAATTATCTGTTATAAAACCCATAATTGGATTGCTTATCGCATCCACTAAACTTGCGATTGAAAAGATAGACGCTGCTTGGACAGCAGATAAACCACAAAACGTTGTTAAAAAATACATTAGCCAGGCTCCGCTGATTGCAAGGGCCCCGCTTCCCAATAAGTTACCGCTGCCATAAGCAAGCTGATGTTTCAGACCTATTTTTCTAGCCATACTCTGTTCTCTCCTAACATGAATTAAATAATCTAACATAATTACTTTAAAAATGTTAACGTTAACATAAAAGTCATTATAGTAGATTGTTCAATATTGAGCAATCGTTTTCATTTTATTGTCACAAATATTTTAAAAGGGTGTGAACATTTTCACACCCTCACTAACTATAATGTTACCCCATCTTTAAAAATAGCAATTTCTCTAAAGTCATTTTTCTCGTGATTAACCTGCAATCCACTTGCTACATCAATAATATACTTAATAAACTCCTGTAAAACTGCGTCTTCGTCCACATTTTCAAGCAGACTGCCTGCATTAAAGTCAATCCAGTGGGATTTATCTTTATATAGTGGTGTATTCGTTGACACTTTGATTGTTGGAATAAAGCTGCCAAATGGTGTTCCTCGCCCAGTTGTAAATAACACGAGCTGGCAGCCAGACGCTCCTAAAGCAGATGTCGCCACTAGGTCGTTGCCTGGAGCACTTAGTAAATTCAAGCCGTTTTTCGCCAGCTTTTCTCCATATTTCAATACATCCATGACAATCGCAGAGCCAGCTTTTTGTGTGCATCCAAGCGATTTGTCTTCAAGTGTTGTAATTCCACCGTCCTTGTTCCCTGGAGAAGGATTTTCATAAACTGGCTGGTTGTATCTCATGAAATACTGTTTAAATTCATTGATTAAAGAGACTGTCTTTTCAAAAACCTCTTTAGTTTCAGCCCTCTCCATCAAAATCTTCTCTGCCCCAAACATCTCTGGCACTTCTGTTAATACGGTTGTTCCGCCTTGCGCTATTAGAAAATCAGAAAATCGTCCAAGCAAAGGATTTGCGGTAATACCAGAAAAACCATCTGAACCTCCGCATTTCAGGCCAACCTTTAATTCAGATAAAGGAACTTCCTCCCGCACGTCTCCTTGCGCATTTCTATAAATCTCTTTTAAAAGTAATACTCCTGCATCTATTTCATTGGACACAGCTTGGGAGGATAGAAATTTAACTCTGCTATCATCAAAATCCCCTAATGACTCTTTAAAATCTTCAATAACATTATTCTCACAGCCTAATCCAAGCACTAATACCCCGCCAGCATTCGCATGTGTTGCAGCATTTCCGAGGATTGTCTTTGTATACTCATGATCATCTCCGAGCTGGGAACAGCCGTAATTATGCTTAATTACTTGAATGTTTTCAAAGGGTGAGATATTTCCCACTTCACGAACAAACTCCTTCACAATTAAGTCAGCTATCCCGTTAACACAGCCGACTGTTGGAACAATAAATAATTCATTACGAATACCAACACTTCCATTTTTTCTCCTGTACCCTTTAAATGTCCTATCCTCCTTTTTAAACGGGTTTTCGGTTATTTCAGGATAATAGCTGTATTCCTCGATGCCAGAAAGATTTGTTTTTGTATTATGTGTGTGTACCCAATTTCCTGCTTCCAAATCGACTGTCGCATGACCAATCGGAAAGCCGTATTTAATAATATCCTTGTGTGCAGCAATAGGCTGAATGGCGATTTTATGTCCTTTCGCAATATCCTCTGTTAATTCAAGTTCCTTATCATCAACAAAAAGCTTTGTGCCTGCTTTTAAGTTTTTCAGGGCTACAACACAATTGTCCTTTTGGTTGATTTTAACAAAATCCCGCATGTAAACTCCTCCATTTTTTTAGCGTTTTTTGACTACTGTTGGTTTATATTAAAAAAAGCAATATCCTTGCAGTTTTCTACTAACTTTCTTTTTATTCTTTTTCCATACATGCTTGAAGTGCACTTCTCATTCCTGATTTTTCAATCAACATAAGATAGTCTGTAACCGTGTCTGCAAACCCTGTTATTCCACTTAAATCCTGCTCCCACAACGTTTTTTCTCTTAAAACAGAAACCACAAAGCTATATAAGGAGGCGCGGGACTCATCTACAGTGTTCCACTGTTCTTCAAAGAATGTAATAATCTGCTTATCATCACGGAGGCTGATTAATTCCTCACCCCGTTTGCCTTTATAAAAGTAAAGGAGTGCGCTAAATGAAAACACTAATTTTTGTGGAAGGCTGCCCTTTTGTTCAGAAAACTCCAACAATGTCGGCAAATCCCTTGTTTTAAATTTCGAGATGGAATTTAAGGAAATATCCATGACATAGTGGGTAATATAAGGATTTAAAAAGCGGTCAATAATATCGTTCGCATAATCAATAAGTTCCTCTTGTGGAAGGTCAAGTGTCGGGATAATTTCTTCATAAATTAACCCCCTGACATATTCGCCAATTTGTTTATCAAGCATGGCTTCACCGACGGTCTCTTTTTTGCATAAATAGGAAACCGGTGTTAATGCGGTATGTGCTCCATTTAAAATACGGACCTTTCTCGTCCGGTATGGCGTCATATCATCGACAATCAATGTATTTAACCCTGCTTCTTTCACAGGTAACTCACTCGCCAACCACTCTGGGCCTTCAATTACCCATAAATGATACTGCTCACCTACTACTACAAGGCGGTCTTCGTAGCCCAACTCTTCAGTTATTGCGTTAATGGAGTCCTTTGGAAATCCAGGAACAATTCTGTCTACTAAACTGGAACAAAAAACATTAGATTCTTCAAGCCAAGTAAAGAAACCGCTTTCTAATTGCCACAAGTCCACATATCGGTGGACGATTTTCTTCAGTTCTTCCCCATTCCTGTCAATTAATTCACAGGGAATAATGACAACTCCTTTATCCTTGCTTCCATTAAAATGAAGATAACGTTGATAAAGTAATACTGTCAGCTTTCCTGGAAAACTTTTTGGAGATGTGTCTGTACGTAAGTCCTCAGGGTCAAAAGCAATTCCTGCTTCTGTTGTATTGGAAACGATAAAGCGCAGATCGGGGTTTTCTGCGAGCTTTAAAAATTCGCCGTACTGTTCATATGGATCAATTCCTCTTGAAACTGCTTCAATCACTGTGTGTTCTCTGACAGCCTTGCCGTCCTTAATGCCTTGAAGAAACAGCGTATAAAGTCCATCTTGCTCATTCAGCTTATGAACCGATCCTGATGCACGGGGCTGCACAATGGCTACGCTGCTTTTGAAATCTGCTTTTTTGTTCATTCTGTCTACTTGCCAATCCACAAAACCTCGTAAAAAGTTACCTTCGCCAAACTGGATGATTTTTTCAGGATACCTTCCTTTTTTTGTTGTCCAACTGTCTTTAATGTTTTTTATCAATTGTAACGCCTCCTTTTATGCACACGTTAACATTCCGAATTATGCAAAATAAAACGTATACAAAATAAATATAACGTCGATTTCAGTTTCTATCAACCTTTTATTATCAAAATATGAGCATAATCATCCGATTATGCTCACGTGAACATTTTTTAACAAATTATAGACTTAAAACAGAATCACGGACAATTAGTTCTGTTTTAACGAAAACACTTTCCCCTGACTCATTTGGATCGTTGATAAGTTCAAGCAGTTTTTTTGCGCCTTTTTTGCTGATTTGTTCAATCGGCCTCTGTACTGTTGTCAGCTTCGGCGTTACATATTGGGAAAATGGACTGTTGTCAAACCCTACAATCGAAATGTTGTCAGGCACATGCAAACTATTTGCAAAAACAGCATTTATCGCCCCGATTGCCATATCATCGTTTGAACAGAATACAGCGCTCGGGGGATTGTTTAATGAAAGAAGTTGTTCCATTGCTTGATATCCACTTTCCATATCATAACTGCCCTTTACCAAATACCGCTTGTTTATGGCCAGGCCATTCTGCATCAACGCCTGCATATAACCATTTTTTCTTTTTAATGCTGTTTTGAAGCTTTCTTTCCCTTCAATAATGGCAATTTTTGTGTGACCCTGCTCTACTAAGTAATTAGTTGCCTCCATTGCACCAGATTCATCGTTTGAAAGAATGTTTGTAATGGAAGGATCATCAATTTCTCGATTAAGCACAACTATCGGTATATTTTGCTTCTGCACATGTTCGATAAAAGCATCATCGTTATCACTTTGGCTCATTAATACTATCCCGTCAAATCTTTGGCTGTTTATAGCTGCAAAATCCTTAAAGTCATCTATTCCCCTTACGAATAAATTATAGTTCTCATCTATCTCATCGTTTACTCCTTTTATCACATTGGCAAGAAAACTCGCCGAAGTCCCATTTGATATGCTCGTAAAGAACAAGCCGATCGTATAAGATTTCTTAAGGACAAGACTTTTGGCACTATAATTCGGCACATACTGAAGCTGTTCTGCCAGTTCGAGAATTTTTTTTCTTGTGTCTGGTTTTATTAGAGTGCTTCCATTAAGCGCTCTTGAAACAGTTGTATGCGATACATTAGCTAATCTGGCAATATCCTTTATCGTTACACCCAACGGTATCACTCACTTTTTCATGGTCTCTTCTTCATTTAGTTTACTAGAATATTTCAATGCTGGTCAAGACAAGGAATGAGCAAAATAATGCCATTATTACTGTAACAATTTAATTTATTGCTGGATTAACTTACTAAAATAGGCTTTTCCTCCCTTATCATTCATTTATCAACATGATAGCATTATTTATGTAAGCGTTTCATAAACATAGGAGAGGAGCTACTAAAACATGAATAAGTACATAAAATCTGCTTTATTGTTTACTTTAGGCTTCATCTTGGTTTTCTCTTATAGCACTGGTGCCAGCGCTGCACAAAAAGGGAAGAATAATACTTCTTATCGCACAGTAATTGAAGTGAAGGATTGGGGTCCAAGTGTGACAAAGTTAATTGTAGATATTGGCAAAAACATTCCCCAAAACAGTATAAATAAAGACACTTTCAAGGTACATGTCGCAAGGAGTGACAGCAGGCTTGCTAATCCTCTGTTAGAAGAAGGTTATAACAATGTTACTAATGCATTTGTTTCCGACAAAAATGGAAACGCTGCCAAAAANGGCAAGTTTGTAGTCCTTGAACTTGAGCATGGTCCAACCGTGACAATAAGTGCGGCAATGAACTATGACTTTGCAACAGGGTTAAACGAATGGGTAGACTTTANTTATGAAATTCAACAGGTGAAGGATATAAAGTTGACTGGAAATAATACGATTTCCGATCTCCTTATCACAAAATATACAGGTGTAGAAAATGGTTTGGTAGGTGAATTTTCTTTAGGAGAACATTCGGCTGATGGTACTACATTAACATATGCTGATTTTGCTCCTGCAAAGGATAAACAGAAAAACCCGTTAATTATCTGGCTGCACGGCGGCGGTGAAGGCGGAACGGATGCTACCATCCCAATTTCCGGAAATAAAGCCGTCCATTTCGCATCTGACGGCATGCAGTCCATCTTTGACGGGGCATACGTATTGGCACCTCAAGCTCCAACATATTGGATGGATGGCTTGACTGGCAGGGCAGACGGCACTTCCAAATATTCAGAGGCCTTGATGTCTCTTATCGAAGAATACGTAAACAGCAATCGTGACATTGACAAAAACCGTATTTATATCGGCGGTGCTTCAAATGGCGGCTATATGACACTGCTTATGACTCGAGATCATCCAGGATATTTCGCTGCAGCATTCCCTGTGTGCGAGGGCTTAAATGATAAATATGTTACAGATGACGATATTTCTAGCTTAAAGGAAACACCAACATGGTTTGTAACTGCCAAAAATGATACAACACTGCTTCCAGAATTAAATACCATACCGACATATAAGAGGCTTATTGCCGCAAACGCAGCTGATGTTCATTTAACCTTGTATAATGACGTTCATGACACATCCGGTCTTTACCATAATCCAGATGGAAGTCCTTATCAATATGACGGTCACTGGTCATGGATTTATGTTTTCAACAATGACCCTGTAACTACTATCAATGGTAATAATACCACTCTTATGGAATGGCTTGCTTCCAAAGCATTACAATAAACAAGCAAAGCGGCTGTTTTGCAGCCGCTTTCGGTTAGTATTCTAGGAAATTACTTTATATTTTTTATTTATTTTAAATGCTAAAATATTTAAAAATTCAGAAACAGTCATCCCTTCTACATGACGAGAATACCAGGATAGCTTCACACCCATATCCTTACCATCATGTCTGACGCCAATCGGTTTATACCCCTTCTTCCCTGATGCATCTGTATAATCAAACTCAATGATCAGCTCTTTCCCCTCTGGTGTCTCTAGTTTCACTTTATATCTCGGATGGGTATACTCTGGCTTATACTTTACACCTGTGATTTTTGCTTTTGTTTTCATATAGTCTCCTTTATGAAAAATTATTTTTCCATTCCCTTAAGATTTTGGAATGAATTGCCAACCTTCATAAAATTAAACTCTGTAATGTTCTAAATGACTGGATTAAAGTTTGTAAACTACTCTTCGTGTAACTTATAAAGAATAATAGCGGTGATACAGAGCCAAAGAAATGAAATGATAAAGGACAAGATTTACACCTTTAAGCCGTACCATTTATTTATATGACTCTCGCTACTTTATATGCCTGCTTTTTCCAGTCTTTATGTATTATTAATATCTCTTAATTTCTTCCGTTAAAATGATATAATCATATTTAGTTTATTTTTATTGGAGGAAAAAATGATAAATGCAATTGGTATAGCAGACTTCAACTTTAAACCGACACAAACTTCCAGCTATAAAGAGCATGTGTCGAAAAAGATTAACGGAGTAAAAAACAAGTTTTCNGATAAATATGAGGTACTTTCAGTTTCTGAACCTTTTGATNTAGATGGCGATATACACGTTCGTGTTTCCTGTTCTTTTGATATCTATCTTCCCGAAATTGTTTACTGCAGGTCGATTGATGATTATGTTAGTCATATATTTCCAACATTAAAACAGCGCCTGTCCTCTAAATTAATTTCAACAAAGGTCCATAATCTCACAAAAATTCAAATGCCTGATAATAAAAACTATTATTAATGCAGCCTTTTTCAGCTTCTGAAAAAGGTTTTTTTAATTCGAGTATAGAAATAAATAGCAGACAGAAAGGTGTGGTAGCATTGAGACATATATTGACATTAAAACAAGAAAATCTTCACGGCTCGTTTAGCAAGGACTACAAGCCTGTCTTGACTGTCGAATCAGGTGACAGTATCCAATTACAAACATTAGATATTGAATGGGGCTTTTCAGAATCAGCAACCGCAAAATACAATACATTCAACTCTAGTCAGCAAGAGGAAAGGCGCGGCCATCCAATGATTGGGCCAATCGCTGTTAAAAATGCGAAGCCAGGCATGGTCTTAGAAATTAAAATTAATGATATAGTNCCAGGCTGGTACGGCAGGAATTGGAGCGGCGGGATAACAAACTGGCAAAATCTCGCGCTTAACATTACTGAGGACGAAAGAATTCAGCTTGACTGGAGGCTTGATTCGCAGCTGATGACAGGCAGTACCAACATAAATGGTAAAACATTTACCGTTTCCCTAAAGCCTTTCATGGGAGTAATGGGAGTCGCACCTAAGGAAGAAGGCGTACATTCCACAACTCCTCCCCGTTATTGCGGTGGAAATATTGATTGTAAGGAGTTGGTGAAAGGAAGCAGTCTTTTTTTGCCTATCGCAGTTGAAAATGCCCTTTTCTCCATAGGGGACGGTCATGCGCTTCAAGGAGATGGAGAAATATCTGGAACTGCGATTGAGTGTCCTATGGAGCTTGTTGATATTACTCTTATTACAAGAAATGATATGAAGCTGCAAGCACCCATGGCAAAAACTCCATCAGGCTGGATAACATTTGGATTTCATGAAGATTTAAATATAGCTGCAAGCGACGCTCTAAATGAAATGATTACATTTATGCAAAATACATATCAAATCAGTAGGACAGAGGCTGCTGCCTTATCAAGTGCAGCTGTTGATCTTCGAATCACTCAAGTTGTCAATGGAGTTAAAGGCGTACATGCTGTCCTGCCGTTCGGAGCTTTAAGATAAAGACTAGAAAAGAACAATCAGCTGATTGTTCTTTTCTTATTTTTTGAAACTTTACGATAAATCCACCGTATTACTTGTATAAATAGGTTATAAATAATAAAAACAAATATAATTAATCTAAAAAGGCAGGTTAAAGAAATGAAACTAAAAAAGAAAAAGGAAAAAAAGGACCGGTTCGAAACGGCAGATTTGGCAGTTGATTTAGCGGAGCCCCTCTTTCTTTTCGTGCGGTTTTTATTTAGGTCAATCGCCAAGTTGCTGAATTGATGGTTTAAGTTATCTATTNAGCTTCAAAGTACAAATGGTGATGTAAGGAGCATCTGTCATTATACTTTGCCCCACAAGCGGTACAAGAGTCCATTTCCTTATAAGCGGTAATAGAATGCTCTGTCTTGCATACACCGCAAAAGATAGCCTTCTCTGCAAATTTATGTTTTGGCCAAACCTTAATCTTGTGATCTGCGACCTCTTCATGACATTTATAGCAAGGATAGTATGTATTACAACAATAGAATTTTATAGCAATGACATCAATTGCACTGTGATAATGTTTGCATCTCGTCTCATCATCGATCGTAAATCCATGGACATTCATTGTGATTCCCCTCCGAATTTGCCTTACATTTAATTATTTCATTATACATTGATGTGTTAGAACTGTTCCATCCATATTTTTAAGCCTACTTCTTTTCAATTGACAGCCTTTTCAATCTGTTATACGTTATATATAACAATTTGAAAGGGAGATGTTATTCATGAATACTGTCCTCGCAGGAGTTCTGCTGCAGGTTGTGCTGACTGTAATTATTCCGATTGTATTTTTGATTGTGCTTCTTGTAAAAAAGATGTTTACCTGGAAGGCCTTCGGGGCTGGAATTCTTATCTTTATCTTGTTCTCACAAATATTAGAAAAGCTGCTTCATATCGCTGTCCTTGCTCCGACGGGAACCGCGTTGAAATGGACCGGAAACCCCTATATGTTTGCTGTATACGGGGCTTTGGCTGCGGGNGTGTTTGAGGAAGTAGGGAGATATTTTGCTTTCAGAGTGATGTTAAAAAATAATCGGGCTTATAAAGACGGACTTTCCTATGGACTGGGGCATGGAGGTACTGAATCAGTCTTGATAGGTGCTTTCTCTGCAGTGAACACCTTAGTAATTTATTTTCTCATCAAATCAGGAAGTCTGGAACAAACCCTTGGTGCCGCCATCCCACAGGAACAGCTCCATCTCATAAAGGAGCAGCTGGCAAACTCACATCTCTGGCTGTTTGCAGCAGGCGGGATGGAGAGACTATTTGCAATTGCTCTTCATATTGCCTTGTCTATCCTCGTCTTAATTGCAGTAAGAGAAAAGCAATGGAAATATTTAATGTATGCCATACTCTTTCATGCCGCCGCTAATTTCTTGCCTGGCTTATACCAAGCAGGTGTAATAACAAGCCTGTTGTTTGTGGAAATAATATTATTGATTATTGCGGTAATTTCTGTCGTTTTTACTTATCGGATGAATCGCAGATTTCAACAATAAAAAAAGGAAAATTCCCTTTTAAGTTAGGGGATTTTCCTTTTTCATTTATGTTAGCTGAGGCATAATACTATTCATTTCTTTTTCGGCTTTTTTTAAACTCGCAAGCCATAAATCTGCTAATGCCATGCCGTCAATCAATTCTATATTCAGGCCTTTAGCATAATTGATCGCATTTGGCGCAAAGGTGCCTGCTGTAATCACATATCCGCCAGCTGCACGTTTTTTTATGATGTTCGAATGGATTAGAGCGATTTGATCATATCCAATTTCATGGTGATTGCCATTAATTTTTCCTAAGTACAATCCTTCTTTCGTTTGGTGCTCTATGTTGATACCCATTCCATCTGCATCATTCACCACCCATGCTGTGCCTCCTTTTGTTCGCTCCAGCAAGTTTGCAGCAAAAGTTTCTAAGGTGACTTCGTCTTTTAGCCATAAAGGCCTGCTTGCTGGTTGCTTTTCAGCTGGAAGAAAGCGTAGAAACAAACCCATAGCCAATGTTTTCTTTAATTCCTGACTTGTATGGAGATGCTGTAAAATTAGACTGCCTTTGTAATTTTCCTGCTTTTTTGTCAAGAAAAAATGGATGAATGCAAGCACAATAAGAATTCCTGCTATTAATTCCAAGAAAAGCAAAGCTGTCCCCTCCTTATTCATAAGGATTGACAGAGAGCTTATAATTATACAAAAAATCGCAAAAGGTTTAAAAAATTTGTTTATTCTTCTCCTGAATACAAAGGTATGCTGACAGTAAAAACCGTTCCTTCCCTTTCCACTGAATTAAACCGGATTTTGCCGTTGTGCTGCTCAATTATATTGTAGCAAACCATCAATCCAAGACCTGTCCCCTTTTCCTTCGTTGTATAAAATGGTTCGCCTAGCCTATTTTGAATATCTTTAGGAATTCCAACCCCATTGTCAATTATTTCAAATACAGCGTGACCATCCTCTTCATTAGCGTACACCATTATATGCCCCCCGTGAGACACTGCTTCAATTGCATTCTTTATAATATTCATGAACACTTGCTTCACCTGATCGCCATTACACTTGCAAAATAACGGCGTATCCGATATTTCNAAGTGAAGCATCACATTCTCCATATTTGCCTGCGATTGCATAAATGTACATATATCATATAAAAGCTTAGACAAATCCATCACTTTAATTTCAGTAGATACCGGCTTTCCTAGCAATAATAATTCACTTGAGATAGTTTCGATCCGATTAATCTCTGCATCAAGGATTGGATAAACATCTTTAATATTTAAGGAGCCCTGTTCAACGAGCTTCATAAACCCTTTTATAGCAGTAAGAGGATTTCTGATTTCATGGGCAATGCTTGCAGCAAGCTGTCCCGCAATTTCCAGCTTCTCGTTCCTGATCATAAGCTCATGATTTTCTTTTCGTTCTTTAATATTTCTGGCAATATGGATAATAGTTTGCTTATCTTCAAATACAAACGGAAATGACAGTACTTCTACATCGACTTTTTTTCCTGTCATTGTAATCAATTGGATTTCACAAGTAGCAAACCGATCCTTATTGAGAACATTTGCTGCTTTCAGTTTAATTGCTTCATGATAATCGGGTTCAATTATTTCCCAGACTACTTTATGATGAAGCTGCTCAGCATTTGCTTTCATTAATTTCAAAGCAGATTTATTTGTATAAGCGATATTGCCTCGAGATGTGATAAACACCGCATCAGGCATTTCTTCTATTATTCTTGCATAATGGGATTGTGCTATTTTCAAGGTAGAAATAGCAGTTTCATAGTTCATTTCCTGCCGAATGGCAGGATGCAGATTATCCTTGTCGTGAAAGCTTGATACGACAAATTCATTATCTGACATAATGTATTGATTGATTTTCATAATTTCCATTTGAACAGATGCTGGCAGCTTCATTCCGTCAAATGCGCATATACCGAAACTGTTGACTTTCTTGATGAACTGCTGGGCAGCCTTTTCATACTTCGTCAGATTTTCTAGCAAATTTCCCTGTCCGTCAAGCCAAATAACCTTTCCCCAGTGCCTGATAGGTTTGCCTGACTTTAAGAGTGGACTTAATGTATCTGCAAATACTCGGAACATTCTGTCTGGGTCAAGCGGTTTACTTGGATTATAAAAATCGTTATGATCAATAAAAAGAATAGAATCCAGCTGTGATTTAGCAATTCCTTGTTTTTTCAGCCTTTCAACAAGGATAGAGCGAACTTTCTCGCTATCCACAAAAAGAATCCCTTGCTCTAATTCAATGCCTCCAATTAAAAAAGAGAGCGCATTTTCTATGTATTTTTCAAAATCCGCTGATACATATAAGATATGGGTCCCATTTCTGATTTTCATATTTTTGCTAAGAGCTGTTTCAGGCGGAATCTTATGTCTGAAGGTGTTTAATGCCATCCAAGTCCCTACTTTCTTATGTAGCGTTTCATGCACATATTGATGTTGTTAATATTTTTGACTATTTGCACAACTTTTGGCATCGCTTTCTTTTCTTCTTCTATCATACATTATTTATAGGTAATTTTCCTAGTACCTTTGTGATGGTGCAAAAGAATTTATTTCCATCAAAAAGACGCCCTTTTAGGCGCCTTGTTTGGTTTACTCTTCCTCGATTAAGTGCTTAAGCACAGAGAGTTTGTTGTGCCAGAACTGTTCGTAATAGGCAATCCATTCTTGAACTTCAGCAAGTGGTTCAGGCTGAAGGGAGAAAATCTTTTCTCTGCCTGTTTTTTTAGCTGTAACAAGTCTTGCTTCGGAAAGCACTTGCAGATGTTTGACAATTGCTGTCCTGCTTACTGGAAACTGCTTCGAGATTTCAGAAATTGGCATATCCTTTTCAGACAGCAGTTTAAGCACTTGTCTTCTCGTTGGATCGGCAATCGCTTGAAATACATCATGTTTTACAGCAGAAGACGTCATTTAAGCTTCTGCAACCTTTTTTAGCTTTAGGACAATGCCGCTCCAGCCTTGGTTCATTCTTTCACGTATGATTGCGGATTTTTCATTTGCTTTGCCAATTAATTCCTCTTTATTCTTCCAACCGCCATGGACAATTGTAAATTCTGTTTGTCCATTAATCTCTTGCAAAGAGAACGTGACAAACCATCCGTCAGTATCCCAATTAAAGCTAAGCTTATAGGGAGGATTCAATTCTGTCACTTTACAAGGTGATGGTCCAAATGGTGATTGAAGATGGAACTCATGACCAAGCTTTGCCTCGAAATTATTGGGCATAAACCATGCAGCAATTCCTTCCGATGTAGACACAAAATTCCATACTTTTTCTATATCGGCTTTAATAGTAACAGTTTGGACAATATCCTGTACCTTGTCCTGATTTTGGCTAGTTGTCATAAATGTTAAGCTCCTTCGTAAGTTAAATATAAAACATAACACCTTTTGGTTATGTTTTATATTTTATAACACCTATTGGTTATATGTCAATCTACTTTTTACTAGTATGACCCCAGTTTGTTTTTTCTTATTCGTTCCTTTCATATTCCCTTTCCACTTTGCAAATACGGACGGAGTAATCTTCATACCAGCGTGATTTCCCCAGCTCTTGTGCCGTCTTATGAACTGAATTTTCCTTCCACTGCTTTATGGCTTCAAGTGACTCCCAATAGGATACGGTTATCCCTAAATTTGAATCTCTTGCACTATCTACACGAATAAAGCCAGGCTGTTTTCCTGCAAGTTCTTCCATTTTCTGAGCCATCTTGCCATAGCCGTTATCTCCGTCTGTTCTATTTGATGTAAAAATAACTGCATAATAATGCTTGTGTTCCATCTTACTTCGCCTCCACCTCTTTAAACTTTACTTTTTTAAATTCGCTTTTTTAAAAGAGAACTCCTTTCTGACTGACTATTTGAACAAAAAACTGGCATAGAACCATTAAGTTCTATGCCAATGTCCGTCCTTTTCGCTGCAGGTAAAATTCCAGTGTTCCCATTTCCTCATTCGCGAGAATTTCCATTTCTTCAAGATCCTTTGATGTGACATATGGGTCCTTTGCATTCCATTTTATAAATTTAATAAAATAATAGTTTTTGATTGGGTATAAGATAACCTTTGAATGAGCAAATTGGTCATAAATAAATTCCATGCTTCCTTTTTTCTTGTAAGCGTAGGAAATTACATTCATATTCCCACCTGCTTTCTCTTTATTCACTATGTATTCATCTATTCCCTCGCCTGTATAAAAAAAACCAAGTGTACAGGTAGATTTATCTCCTTTTTCACCTGTCATTATGCTATAATTACAAAAAATTAAAATGGAAGTTAACAATTAAGGAGATACAATCATTATGGAAGAAAAAGGATGTTTTGACATAAAGGTGAATCACTTCTCCAAGACAATTGATATGTTAATAGAAGGTACCTTTGATCCGCTTATAGTTGAAGAGTTTGTCACTGATTACACAAATAAAATGAAAGGACTGCCTGTCAAAGAGTACCGATTGATCATCGATTGTAAAAACATGGATGTTATGACTCAAGCGATGATCCCCTATATGGAAAACTCATTCCGTCTATACCAGGAATTTGGTGTGGAAAGAATGATTATCATTATTCAAAAAAGTCCTGTGTTAAGAATGCAGCTGAAACGCATCGCAACAAGAACGAAACTATTATATCCTATCATTGTAGAAGTATGAGTCCACTGGGAAATAGTGTCTATTTATTTTTAAAATAAGCAAGTAAAAAAGGCAAGGCTTCACTAAGAAATGTAGAAAAATAGACATCTTCCCAGATACTCCACTTTATAAATCCTCTACCAACCTATGTTTTTGCAATAATTTATATTGTTTATTTACTAGATATTTAGCCAAAATAAACTTCTTATCCCCCTTAGTAAGCAGAAATATCCAAATAGTCAAATATTGATTTTTCTTAATATTTAATCTAGTATAGTTAGTGTTTTCAGATTAACTATCTGAATAATCATACTTTGGGGGTTTCGTATTATGGGGTTCATCGAGAAAATCAGCAGCTTTGCAGGGAAAACATTTACATTATGGGTCTTAATATTTGCCGCAATTGCCTACATTATGCCAAATCATTTCGTTTGGATTGGCAGCTATATCGTCCCTTTGTTAGGGATTGTCATGTTTGGCATGGGGCTGACTCTAGAATTATCTGATTTCAAGGAAGTATTCACACGACCAAAAGATGTTGCACTTGGGGTAATTGGTCATTTCGTCATTATGCCGCTACTTGCCTTTTTGCTTGCGGTTGGGTTGAATTTGCCAAGTGAGATTGCTGTTGGCGTCATTTTAGTCGGCTGCTGTCCAAGTGGCACGGCGTCTAACGTTATGGTATTTTTAGCAAGAGGAAATGTTGCGCTTGCAGTTGCAATTGCGTCTGTTTCGACTATTTTGGCGCCGATTGTGACACCGTTGCTCATTTTGCTGTTTGCAAGTAAATGGATACATATTAGTGTTGGTTCCCTATTCCTTTCCATTGTACAAGTTGTCATTATTCCATTAGTTCTTGGCTTTATTGTCAAACGCTTCTTTGGTAAACAAGCTAAAGCTGGTGCAAAAGCTATGCCCCTTGTTTCTGTTATTGCTATCGTTTTAATTGTGGCAGCTGTTGTTGCCGGCAGTGCTGAAAGACTTGCTGAAACAGGACTTATTATCTTTGGAGTTGTTATTTTGCATAATGTTCTAGGCTTTATTATCGGCTTTTTCTTTGCCCGACTTTGCGGCATGGACTTAGCAAAGCAAAAGGCAGTAGCAATGGAAGTAGGAATGCAAAATTCAGGATTAGGAGTTGCGATTGCAACAGCTCATTTTTCACCATTGGCAGCTGTTCCTAGCGCAATTTTCAGCGTATGGCATAACTTGTCTGGTTCCCTTCTTGCCAATCTTTTCAGCAGAATGAAAGATAAGAGTAACAAGGGAGATTCGGAAATTAATAATAAGCTTCATGCTTAAAAAGCAAACACAAAAGGTGCAAAGTAGGATGCATCTTTTGTGTTTTTCCTTATTTCAGAAAGNAATGGAATCTCTGTATCTATTAAAACAGGAATATTCTAAATAATAATGCTTTTCACACAGCCCTATGTTAGGATAATATTATTAAAAATTTTCTAGTAGTCTAGAAGGAAAGGAGATCACAAACATTGATTATTAAAATTGATGACTTACAAGGTCCTGAAATTGCCGAACTGTTAGAGGATCACTTACATAGCATGACACTTCATTCCCCGCCTGAAAGTATTCACGCCCTTGATTTAGATGGCTTGCGCAAACCGGAAATTACTTTTTGGAGTGCATGGGAGAATGGTGAACTGTTAGGCTGCGGAGCATTAAAGGAGTTAGATGAGAAGCATGCGGAAGTCAAATCGGTAAAGACCGCTACTGCCCACTTGCGAAAAGGCGTAGCTAAACAGATTATGTTATATATTTTAGAAGCAGCTAAAGAGAGGGGCTATGAGCGCTTAAGCCTTGAAACTGGTTCAATGGATGCGTTCCTGCCTGCTAGAAAACTCTACGAAACATTAGGGTTTACATATTGCAGCCCATTTGCCGATTATACAATTGATGAGAATAGTATGTTTATGACAAAGACGCTGTAATTGCGAGCTAAGAGAAGTATTGCTATCAAACTTCTCCTTAGCGGGCCCTTAAACTTCTTCGTGAATTCCATTGATACACAGCCTAGTCCAAACAGACTGCCAATTTTTTTGTTTCACTCTTGCCTCGTAAACCTGTCTGTTTTTTTCTTCCTTCTGAAAATATGGCGTTGGTTTTACCACAAGGGAAACTGCATCTTCTATCCCATACGGAGCGGCTAG
>Ga0058696_1000234_pt1 | contig 24165 bp, 19 predicted proteins | sample AgamicMgSfrz_FD_55077 | JGI IMG/M metagenome (GOLD analysis project Ga0058696, IMG submission 55077) | Agave microbial communities from Guanajuato, Mexico - Mg.Sf.rz | ecosystem: Host-associated > Plants > Phyllosphere > Phylloplane/Leaf | place: Guanajuato, Mexico | collected 2012-05-30 | reverse complement strand
GGCATGGCGCTCGCGGTCGTGCCGGTGATGTGGATCGTCTTCAACGCGCTGCTGCTGTACAACATCGCGGTGAAGTCGGGCCGCTTCGACCAGTTCCGGCAATGGATGCTCGACAACCTGCCCGACGATCGCCGTCTCGTGCTGCTCGTCGTCGCGTTCTCGTTCGGCTGCCTGCTCGAAGGGATCTCCGGATTCGGCACGCCGGTCGCGATCACGAGCGCGCTACTGATCGCGCTCGGTTTCCCCGCGCTCGAAGCGCTCACCTATACGCTGCTGTTCAACACGGCGCCGGTCGCGTTCGGCGCGCTCGGCGTGCCGATCACCGTGCTCGGCGCGGTCACGTCGCTGCCGCCCGCGACGCTCGCGCAGATGGTCGGCCGCCAGTTGCCGTTCTTCGCGCTGCTGCTGCCGTTCTACGTGGTCGGCGCGTATGGCGGGCTGCGCTCGATCGCGAAGCTGTGGCCGGCGCTGCTCGTGTCGGGCGGCAGCTTCGCGATCGCGCAGTTCGTCACGTCGAACTTCCTCGGCTACCAGCTCACCGACGTGCTGTCGTCGCTCACGTCGCTGATCGTGACGATCGGTTTCCTGCAGCTGTGGAAGCCGCAGCCCGATCCGCAATACGCGCTCGCGCGCAGCGTGCCGGCCGCTGCCGGCGCCGCGCGCGCGGGTTTCGGCGGCTGGCTGCCGTGGCTCGTCGTGTCGGTGGTCGTGATCGTGTGGGTGCACGCGAACATCGCGGCGATCGGCGACGTGAAGATCAAGTGGCCGGGCCTGCACAACGCCGTATACGTGTCGCTGTATCACAAGCCGTACGCGGCGATCTGGGATTTCCAGCCGCTCGGCACGGGCACCGCGATCCTCGTGTCGGCAATCATCACGGCCGCGCTGACGCGCACCGGCCCCGGCGCGTTCGTCGAATGCGTGGTGAAGACGTGGCGGCAGACGTGGATCGCGATCGTCACCGTGATGATGATCGTCGGGCTCGCGTACCTGCTGAACTACTCGGGCATCAGCTATACGCTCGGCACCGGCGTCGCGTCCACCGGTGCGCTGTTCCCGCTGGTGTCGGCATCGCTCGGCTGGATCGCGGTGTTCCTGTCCGGCAGCGACACGTCGGGCAACGCGCTGTTCGGCAACCTGCANGTNGTNGCCGCCCGGCAGCTCGGCCTCGATCCGGTGCTGATGGCCGCNACCAACTCGTCGGGCGGCGTGATGGGCAAGATGATCTCGCCGCAGAACATCGCGACGGGCGTGTCGACGACGGACCTGAAAGGNCAGGAGGGTGTCGTGTTCGCACGCACCTTCTGGCACAGCGTGATCCTCACGCTGTTGCTCGGCGTGCTGGTGTTCCTGCAGCAGCACGTGCTGACGTGGATGATTCCGGCGCTGCCGAAGTGACGCGCGGCGCGGCGACAGAAGGAAGGCACGAGGAAGGCAGCGAGGGAAGGCGCGGGAAAAGCGCCACGCAATGTGCGGAACTGGCGAACGCGCGGCGGCTCAGCGCGCGTTCGCCCGCCGCGTCGTTCGTCCGGTTTCGATCGCGTCGGCAGCATCGACCACGCCGGCCGCTTCGCCTCCGCCCGGCAGGATGCACGCAAGGAACGCATCGATCGCGGGGCTCTGGCGGCGCGCTTTCAGGTAGTACACGTATTCGTCGATCGTCGTGTCGATGCCGCGCAGCGCGATCACGCGCAGGTCCGGATGGCGTTCGGCCTCGCCGAGCGGAAACAGGCTCCCACCCACCCCATGCAGGATCGCCTCGCGAATCGCTTCGCGGCTGCCGATCTCGGCGACCGACGTCGCCGCGACGCCGGCCGTGGCGAGGATCGTCTCCGTGCAGCGGCGCGTGACCGACCCTTCCTCGCGCATCAGCAGCCGCACGTCGGCGAGCCGCGCCGCGTCGATCGACTCGAATCGCGCGAGCGGATGATGGCGGTGCACGACGAGCACGAGCGGATCGGTCGAGATCACCTTGCGTTCGAGGCCGTCGGCGTCGTTGCGCTGCGACGAGACCGCGAGATCGATGCGGAACTCCTGCAGCGCCTGCAGGATTTCCTCGGAGTTGCCGATCCGGCACGTGAGCGCGATCGACGGGTGCGCGCTCGAGAAGCGGCCGACCGCATCCATGATGTAGTACGGGCCCGTCGCGCCGATCCGCAGATGGCCCTCGAACAGGCCGCCGACGTTGCGCAGCATGATGTCGGCCTGCGCCTCGAGCGCGATCATCTTCTCGACGAGCGGCAGCAGCTCGATGCCCGTCTCGGTCACCTCGAGCTTGCGGCCGCTGCGGTAGAACAGCTCGACGCCGTACACCTGCTCGACCTGCCGNATCTGCGCGGCGATCGTCGGCTGGCTCACGCCCAGGTGGCGCGCGGCGCGCGTGATGCTGCCCTGCCGGACGGTCGCGTGGAACGCCTTCAGCTGATCGAACACGACTCGGCTTCTCCCCTCTTCATCGCGCGTCAGCGTAGCGCACGNATATGTCGGCCGGATGAAAGACGCGCCGTGCGAGACTTCGAAAAAAAGCTGGGGGTGACCGCAAGAAACCTGCGGGAACCGGTCACGGCCGGGACATGCCGGTGCGGGGTAATAACGGCGACGCCAGATCGCCGGCCCGCTCGCCCGGCGCCCCCACTCCCACCGACCACAGGTGCTCTTCATGTCNTCGAACAATCGACGCGATTTNCTGCGCCTCGCCGCGCAGTCGGCCGGCGCGATGGCCGCCTACGCGGGCTTNCCGCCCGCGATCCGCAATGCGCTGGCGATGCCGGCCGCCTATCGCACCGGCACGATCCGCGACGTNGAGCACGTCGTGATCTTCATGCAGGAAAACCGTTCGTTCGACCATTACTTCGGCGGGCTGCGCGGCGTGCGCGGTTTCAACGACCCGCGCCCGCACCTGCTGCCGAACGGCGCACCGGTGTGGCAACAGCCGCCGGCGTCGGTGTTCACGAAGAACTACCATTCGCGCGGGCTCGATCCGTCGGCGCCGTACGTGCTGCCGTTCTATCTCGACCCGAAGCAGACGACCGAATTCCAGCCGGGCACCAACCATGGCTGGAGCAGCGGCCACCTGTCCTGGAACAACGGCCAGTGGGACCAGTGGGTGAACCAGAAGCAGGACGTGCTGACGATGGGCTACCTGAAGCGCCAGGATCTCACGTACCACTACGCGCTCGCCGACGCGTTCACGATCTGCGATTCGTACTTCTGCTCCGCGCATGCCGACACGGCGCCGAACCGGATCTACCTGTGGACCGGCACGGTCGACTCGCGCAACGTCTACGGCAGCGCGCCGAACGGCCCGGGCATCGGCGAGCGCAACGACGTGAACGGCTACACGTGGACGACCTACGCCGAACGGCTCGAGAACGCGAAGATCAGCTGGAAGGTGTACCAGGGCGGCACCGGCATTCCGGGCGACCCGACCGACAACTACACCGACAACTCGCTGATGTTCTTCAAGCGCTTCCAGGTGAAGGAAGGCGCGAGCGGCCCGCTGGTCGACAAGGGCGCGTCGGACCACACGCTCGCCGAACTGAAGGCCGACGTGCAGGCCAACCGGCTGCCGCAGGTGTCGTGGATCGTGTCGCCGTACAAGTACAGCGAGCACCCGCAGGCGTCGCCGACCGACGGCGCGTTCTACATCAACATGGTGCTCGAGGCGCTGACGTCGAACCCGGAAGTGTGGGCGAAGACGGTGTTCATCCTGAACTACGACGAGAACGACGGGCTGTTCGACCACGTCGTGCCGCCGGTGCCGCCGGTCACGAGCGGCGTGGGCGGGCAGGGCATCGTGTCGTCGAACCTGCTGTCGAATCTCGGCGACGAGCTGCTCGACCTGAACAAGTACCCGGGCGAAATGAGCCCGCTCGTGCCGGGCGCCGACCCGGGCGGCATCCAGCCGATCGGCCTCGGGCCGCGCGTGCCGCTGATCATCATCTCGCCGTGGACGAAGGGCGGCTGGGTCTGCTCGGAGACGTTCGACCATACGTCGGTGCTGCGTTTCCTCGAAGCGCGCTTCGGCGTGAAGGAGCCGAACATCAGCGCGTGGCGCCGGTCGATCTGCGGCGACCTCACGTCGGCGTTCGACTTCTCCGCGCGTCCCGACACGCGCACGGTCAGCTTCACGGTGCCGCAGCACATCGCCACCGCCGGCCNGNCGTACCAGGTGCCCGCGCAGCANTCGATGCCGGCGCANGAGCCCGGCACGCGTCCGGCGCGTGCGCTGCCGTACGAGCTGTTCGTGCACAGCCGNGTGGGCGCGCATGACGACACNGTGTCGCTCGACTTCGCGAACACCGGCGACGCGGGCGCCGCGTTCTACGTGTACGACCGCCGCAACCCGGCGACGCCGCCGCGCCGCTACGCGGTGTCCGCGCGCGACCGCTTCGTCGATACGTGGAGCACGTCGGCCGCGCGCGGCGAGTACCATCTGGCCGCCTACGGCCCGAACGGCTATCTGTGCGAATTCCAGGGCAACACGCGNCTCGCCGCGGANGGCCGCCACGCGAACCCCGAAGCGAAGNTCGGCTACGACGTGCGCAATCGCCACGTGTACCTGCAACTGCGCAACAGCGGCCGCGCGACGTGCCGCGTGACGGTCGACAACGCGTACAGCCATGCGCATGCNCGCACCTACACGCTGGCGCCGGGCGAGCGCGTCGAGGGGCACTTCGAGCTGTCGTCGAGCCACGGCTGGTACGATCTGACGATCACCGCGACCACGCTGCGCGGCGGCGACGACAAGGTCGTGCGCCGCTTCGCGGGCCACGTCGAGACGGGCCGGCCGAGCCACAGCGATCCGGGGCCGGTGAAGCAGACGGCCTGACGGCGCGACGCGGCGGTCGTGCGAAGCGGGGCAGTTCGCCCGTAGCGCGCGACCACCGCGTGCCGGCTGCAGGCGGGTGGCGCTCCGCCCCGCAGGATTGGCTTTTGGAAACTGAAAACTGTTGACAATATGTCGGGCCGAGGGTATACAAGGATCATTCGCCGATATGGCGCCCTCGTTTTCATCCACAGCCCCGCTGCCTGCCCGACCATGACTGCCCCGAACGCGCTCAGCGCCATCGAACTCCTGCAAAGCCAGTCGCTCGCGATGATCGTCCAGGACATGCTCGAGCGCGCGATCGTCTCCGGCGAATACGCGCCCGGCGAAAAGCTCAACGAAGTCGAGATCGCGACCAGGCTGAACGTGTCGCGCGGCCCGGTGCGCGAGGCGTTTCGCGCGCTGGAGCAGGCCGGCCTGNTGCGCAACGAGAAGAATCGCGGCGTGACCGTGCGGGTCGTGCCGCTGCGCGAGGCCGAGGANATCTACGAAGTGCGCGCGATGCTCGACGAATCGGTCGCACGCGCGCTCGCGAAGCGCATCTCGCCCGANACGCTGAAGGTGCTGAAGGGCATCATCCAGTCGATGAAGGACGCCGCGAAGACGCACGACGTCACGCGCTATACCGAGCTGAACGTGCAGTTCCACGACGCGATGGTCGTCGGCGTCGGCAATACCCATCTCACCGATACCTACCGCCGGCTCGTGCGCCAGCTCGGCCTGCTGCGCCAGGCGGCGATCGAGGCCGAGGAGGATGCGATCGCCGTGTCGGCGGCCGAGCACGACAAGATCGTGCAGGCGCTCGCGGCCGGCGACGAGGACAAGGCCGTCGCGCTCGTGCGCGAGCACGTCGCGCACGGCCTCGCGCGGATGCGCCGTACGCACGACGAGCAGGGGCTGCCCGCGACGGGCAAGGCGGCGCGGGAGAAGGCCGGCGCGTAAGCGTCGGTCAATGCCCGCGCGGGCTGCCGCGCACCGGCAAAGGGACGCGTCGCCGCGTCCCTTTTTCGTTGTGGATTCCGTTCAGCGTTTCGTCACGCCTTGTCGGCCTTCCCCGCCGCGCTCGCGAATTTCGCGAGCCACGTATCGATCACCGACGGCTGCCGGCTCTCCTCCTCCGCGCGCTCCTTGCGACGGATCGCGTTGCGCACGACGTGCGCGCCGACATAACGGATCGGCTCCGGCGGAAAATGGCCGAGCGGGCCGCGCACGATCGGGCTGCGCGTCCATGCGTTGTCGAGGCCGAGCACCAGCGACGACAGGATCTGCCCGCCCATGTAGGTCGGCCCGACGCCGTTGCCCGAATAGCCGAAGCCGTAGAACACGTTCGGTGCGTCGTCGAGGCGGCCGAAGAACGGGAAGCCCGTCACCGAACGATCCGACGGCCCGTTCCAGCTCGCGGTGATCGGCACGCCGGCGAGCGACGGGAAGAATTCGCGCANGCTGCGCGTGAGCTGCGCCTCGTACGGCGAGCGGCGNTCGAACACGGGCGCGATGCGGCTGCGCCACGAGAACGTGTTGCCGCCCTTGCCGAGCATCAGCCGCCCGTCGGCGGTCGTGCGGTAGTAGTACACGAAAATCCGCGAATCGAGCACCGATACGCCGTCCACGAGCCCGGTCCGCGCGAGCAGCTCCGGGCATTTCTCGGTGATCACCATGTCGCTCGACACCACCGCGATCGTCCGTTCGAACTGCGGGAAGCGGCTCGCCATCCACGCGTTGATCGCGAACACGAGCTTGCCCGCCGTGACGCTGCCGGACGGCGTGCGCACGACGACCGGCTGGCCGGGCGTGAAGTCGAGCATCGGCGTGCGCTCGTAGATGCGGATGCCCATTGCAAGCGCGATGCGGCGCAGCCCGCGTACGAGCTTGCCGGGATGCACGGTCGCGGCGATCGGCGAGTAGACGCCGTCGAGATTGCGCGCGGAGCCCGAGCGGCGTGCGACCTCGGCGGGCGGCAGCGGCTCGTAGCTGTGGATGCCGCATGCGGCGAGCGCGTCGAGCACCGGCGCGAGCGTGCCGACCTGCGCGCGCGACGTCGCGGTGTACAGCGTGCCGTCGAGCCGCAATTCGGCGTCGATGTCGTGCGCGCGGCAGAAATCGGCGATGTGCTGCACGGCCGCTTCCGATGCCTTAACGAGCCGGATCGCCTCGGCTTCGCCGAACAGGCGCCGCAGCGTCAGGAATTTCGCGGACCACGTGAGCAGGCAGCCGCCGTTGCGGCCGCTCGCGCCGGCGCCGCACAGGTCGGCCTCGAGGATCGCGATGTCGAGCGCAGGGTTGTGCTGCTTCGCCTGGATCGCGGTCCAGAGGCCCGTGAAGCCGCCGCCGACGATGCACACGTCGGCCTGCGTCGCGCCTTGCAGCGCGGGGGCGAGATCGCCGTCGTTGAACAGCGCTTGTTCGATCCAGAAGGGTCGCATCGGAGGTTCGTCGATAAGGGGCCGCGCGGCGCACGGCCGGAAAAACGGGCGGCCGCATGCGCCTGCGCACGCGGCCGGGACCATCGCGTCACATCGTCAGGCCGCCGCTTCGGCCGATACGCGGCGCACGCCCATCGCGCGCAGCGTGTCGGCGATCGCGGCGACGGCGCCTGGNATGCCGGCTTCGCCGAAATGGCCGATGCAGCCGACGCGGAACGTCTCCACTTCGGTCAGCTTGCCCGGATACAGAATGTAGCCGCGCTTTTTGACCTCCTGATAAAACCGCTTGAAGTCGTAGTTCGGATCGTCCGGCGCATGAAACGTGACGATGATCGGCGCCTGGATCGCGGGATCGAGGAACGGCCGGAAGCCGAGTGCGCGCATCCCGTCGATCAGCGCGTGGGTGTTGCGCTGGTAGCGGCCGCCGCGCGCGGCGAGCCCGCCTTCGTCGACGTATTGCGCGACGGCCGCGTCGAGCGCGGCGACCACGTGCGTGGGCGGCGTGAAGCGCCACTGCGTCGTGCGCTGCATGTAGACCCACTGGTCGTACAGGTCCATCGCGAGCGAGTGGCTGTTGCCTTCGCAGCGTTCGAGCGCGCTGCGCTTCGCGATCACGAAGCCGAGCCCGGGCACGCCTTCGAGGCATTTGCCGGACGCGGCGATCACTGCGTCGAACGGCGTCGTGCGCGCGTCGATGTCGATCGCGCCGAACGAGCTCATCGCATCGACGATCAGTGCGCGCCCGTGCTTGGCGACGACCTGCGCGACGTCGTGCAGCGGGTTCAGCACGCCGGCGCCGGTTTCGCAGTGCACGAGCGCGACGTGCGTGATCGACGGATCGGCCGCGAGCGCGCGCTCGACGTCGGCCGGATCGACGCGGCGATCCTCGCGGTAGTCGATCGTCGTGAGCCGCCGGCCGAGCACGCGGCAGATCTTCGCGAGGCGCTGGCAGTATGCGCCGTTGTTCGGCACCAGCACGTGGCCGTCGCGCGGCACCAGCGTGCCGATCGCCGCCTCGACCGAGAACGTGCCGCTGCCTTGCAAGGGCACGCATTCGTGTGTGCCTTCGCCGTGCACGATCCGCAGCAGGCGTTCGCGCAGCCGCGCGGTGATCGCGTTGAAGTCGCCGTCCCACGAACCCCAGTCGCGCAGCATCGCGTCGCGCGTGCGGTCGGAGGTCGTCAGGGGGCCGGGGGTGAGCAGGATGGGCGGGGCGGCGAGCGTCATGGTGTCTCCTTGATGAAGTCGGGACGTCACGTGGATACGGCAGGGAATCAACGGCGATGCGGATGGCGCCACGCCTGCGTACGACGCAGCAGGCGATGCGAGATGCAGGCGAACAGCACGCACGCGAACGACGACGTCGCGAGCACGAGCGTGGCCATCGCGGCGGCCGGGCCCATCTGGCCCGCGTCGTCGAGGTTCAGGATCGCGACCGATGCGGGCTGTGTGTCCGGCGAGTACAGGAACGCGACGGCGGACACCGTCGTCATCCCGTTGACGAACAGGTAGCGCGCGATCAGCAGGATCGCGGGCAGGCACACGGGCACCGTGACCCGCAGGAAGGTCTTGTAGAACGGCACCTTCAGCGACGCGGATACGGCCTCGAACTCGCCGTCGATCTGCCTGAGCGCGGTTACCGCGGTGAGATGGCTCGACGCGTAGTAGTGGACGACCGTGACGATCGCGAGCAGCCACAGCGATCCGTACAGCCCGTTCAGCGGATTGCCGGGCGCGTTGAACAGGAAGATGTAGCTGATGCCGAGCACGAGCCCCGGCACGCCCATCGGCAAGATCGCGCACAGGCTGATGAAGCCGCGCAGCCAGCGTGCGCCGCGGGTCTTCTCGATCAGGTAGGCGCCGCCGAACACGACGATCGTGCCGCCGATCGCCACCGTCGCGGCCATCCGCAGGCTGTTCTTGTAAGCGTCGAAGATGCCGGCACCGATCAGCCCCATCTCGTAATGCTGCAGCCCGAGGGTCATCTGGTACGGCCAGAACTTCACGAACGACGCGAACACCGAGATGCCGACCACCGCGATGAAGAACGCGCACACCAGCGCGCAGTACGCGAGCATCGCGGCGTCGAAGCCGCGCGACGGCTTCGGCTGGTACGGCGTCGAGCGCGCGCCGAGCTGCGACTGCTGGCGGCGGCGGATGAAGTAGTCGACGCCGAACGCGACGAGCGCCGGGCACAGCAGCATCAGGCTCACGACCGCGCTGCGGTTGAAATCCTGCAGCCCGATGATCAGCTTGTAGATGTCGGTCGACAGCACGTTGTACGAGCCGCCGATCACGACCGGCACGCCGAAGTCGTTGATGCACATCGTGAACGCGACCATCGTCGCGCTGATCAGCCCGTACTTCGCGCCGGGCAGCGTGATCGTGAAGAACTTGCGGATGCGGCGCGTGCCCATCGCGTCGGCAGCCTCGTAGAGCCGGCCATCGGCGAGCGACAGCGCGGTGACGAGGATCATCAGCACGTGCGGGAACGACGCGTACACCATGCTGAGCACGATGCCCGGCAGCCCGTAGATCGAATGGCCGTGCAGCAGCGGCTTCAGGAGCCCCGCATTGCCGAACCAGTAGATGAACGANACGGCCGACAGCAGNGTCGGCGCGAGCAGCGGCAGCAGCGCGATCGTGCGNGCGGCGTTCTTCAGCGGCATGCACGAGCGCGTCAGCGCATANGCGAACGTGAACGCCATCGGCACGACGATCATCGTGACGAGNGCGCCGACCGTCAGCGAATGCAGCATCGAGCGCAGCACGCCGCTGTCCTCCAGGTACTCGACGAAGTTGTGCGCGCCGACGAAACGCCCGTCCGCGTCGACGAAGCATTTCTGTACGACGAGCGCGAGCGGCAGCAGCAGGAACAGCGACATCAGCGCGGCCATCGCGACGAGCGCGAGCTGCGCGAGGCGGTCGTGCCAGTGCGTGATCTGCCGCACGTCGGCAGGAGCGGACGCGCCGCGGCGGCGCTCGGTCAGGACGGTGCTCATTGCAGTCGCTCCTTCGCGCACGGGAACACGCGGACATGCTCGCGATCGAGCGCGAGGTCGATGCGCGCGCCGGCCTGCACGCCGGTGCGGTCGACGTCGTGATACGACAGGTCGGCGACGATCTCCTGGCCGTCGAGCCCGTCGATCCGGAAGCTCACGCGGCAGAACGCGCCGAGGAATTCGAGCTTCTCGACGCGGCCGGCCAGCACGTTGTCGGCCGTCTCGCCCGGCACGCGGATGCGCAGGTCCTCCGGCCGCACGTAGACCGACACCGCCGCGCCCTGCGCGGGGCGGGCCGCGCCATGGCGGCAGTCGAAGCCGACGCCGCCCGCGCGCAGCGTGCCGTCCTGCGCGACTTCGGCCGGAATCGTGTTGACGCGGCCGATGAAGTCCGCGACGAACGGCGACGCGGGCTGCCGGTAGATTTCGAGCGGGGTGCCGATCTGTTCGATGACGCCGTGGTTCATCACGACGATGCGATCGGCCATCGACAATGCTTCTTCCTGGTCGTGCGTGACCATGATCGTCGTCACGCCGAGCCGCTGCTGCAGCGCGCGGATTTCCTGGCGCAGCCGCACGCGCACGCGCGCGTCGAGCGCCGACAGCGGTTCGTCGAGCAGCAGCAGGCCGGGGGANGTGGCGAGCGCACGCGCCAGCGCGATGCGCTGCTGCTGGCCGCCGGACAACTGGCCCGGATGCTTGCGATGGCTGTCGGGCAANCCGACCAGCGCGAGCAGCGTGTGCACGCGCTCGTGGATCGCGTCGCGCTTCATCTTGCGGTTCACGAGCCCGTACGCGACGTTGTCGTACACGGTGAGGTTCGGGAACAGCGCATACGACTGGAACACGATGCCGTANTCGCGCAGTTGCGGCGGCAGCCGCGAGATGTCGCGGCCNTCCTGCATGATGTGGCCGGCGTTCTGCGTCTCGAGCCCCGCNATGATCCGCAGCAGCGTCGTCTTCCCGCAGCCGGACGGCCCGAGGAAACAGATCATCTCGCCCTTCATCACGCTCAGGTTGATGTCGGTGAGGACCTGTGTGTCGTTGTACCGCTTCTCGATGCGTTCTACGCTCAGATAAGGTGCCATGCGCGCCTCCAGAGAGGGGCGGCCCGGGGGCCGGATTCGACGACGGAAAGGATGGCGTGGGGCGGCGCGCGGCGCGGCCCCGCTGCCGGTCGCGGCGTTACTGCTGGGCTTTCGCGCCGTAGCGCTTCTGCCACGTATCGAGGATCGACTGGCGGTTCTTCGCCGACCACACGAAGTCGTTCTTCACGAGCAGGTCCGAGTAGTTGTCGGGGATGCCGGCCAGCTTGCGCGCGACGCCCGGATACGCGACGATCGCCCACCAGCGCGCGGTGATCTGGTTCGCTTCCTTGCTCGCCATGAAGTCGGCGAGCTTCTTCGCGGCGTCGGGCTGTTTCGTCGTCTTCATGATCGCCGTGCCTTCCATGTCCCAGCCGAGCCCTTCCTTCGGGAACACGAGATCGATCGGCGCGCCCTGCGACTGCAGTTCGTGGCCGCGGAACTCGAATGAGATGCCGATCGGGAATTCGCCGGTGCCGGCGAGCGTGCACGGCTTCGAGCCCGAGTGCACGTACTGCGCGACGTTCTTGTCGAGCGCGTCCATGAATTTCCAGCCGCGGTCGTCGCCGAAGGTCTGCAGCCACGCGGTCACGTCGAGATAGCCGGTGCCCGACGACACCGGGCTCGGCATCACGATCGCGCCTTTGTAGACCGNCTTCGTCAGGTCTTCCCACGACGTCGGCTTCGGNAGGTTCTTCGCCTGCGCGGCGACGCGGTTGTAGCAGATCGTCGCGCCCCACACGTCCATGCCGACCCAGTGCGGCGGCGTGTTCGCATCGCTGTACTTGCGCGTGAGCTGGTCGAAGCCCTTCGGCGTGTACGGCATCAGCATGCCCTGCAGGTCGAGCAGCGTGAGGCTCGACGCGGCGAGGCCGAGCACGACGTCCGCGCGCGGGTTGTTCTTCTCCGCGAGCAGCTTCGCGGTGACCGAGCCGGTCGAGTCGCGCACCCAGCGGATCTCGATATCGGGGTTCGCTTTCTCGAACGCGTCCTTGTAGGGCTTCATCGCCTCGTCTTCCAGTGCGGTGTAGACCAGCAGCGACGTCTTCGCGTGCGCTGCCTGCGCGACGCCGAGCGCTACCGCCGCAGCCAGCGCGACACGGGCCGCGCCCGCCGCCCATGCGTTCAAACGCTTGTTTACCGGCACTTCGTTCATCTTCAGACCCCTTGACTGTGGCGCCGCGGCACACGGCGGATGAGTGGAGACCAGCCCTCTTATGCTTCCTCGTGCTTTCGTGTTTTGCTTTCTGTTCTCTGCATGTTGTTGACAATCTACAAATCATCAATTTTAATGTCAAGCATGGAAAACACCTCTGTTCGGCGCGGCGCGGGCGCCGACGGCTCACACCCTTCGACCTGAAAGGAATGAACGTCATGACTGAAACGCCTGTATCCGTGGAAGTGAACGGCCGCCGCTACAACTGGATGAGCCGGCCCGTGGTGGTCGTCTGCGTCGATGGCTGCGCATACGAATATCTGGAGGAAGCCGCCGAGGCCGGCGTCGCGCCGTTCCTGCGCACGCTGCTGAAGCCCGGCACGGCGCTCAAGGGCGAGTGCGTGGTGCCNAGCTTCACGAANCCGAACAACCTGTCGATTGTNACCGGCGTGCCGCCGGCGATCCACGGGATAAGCGGCAACTACTTCTACGATCGCGACACCGGCGCCGAGGTGCTGATGAACGATCCGAAGTACCTCGTCGCGCCCACCGTGCTCGCGACCTTCGCCGAGCAGGGCGCGCGCGTCGCGGTCGTCACCGCGAAGGACAAGCTGCGCCGCCTGCTCGGCAAGGGGCTCAAGGGCATCTGCTTCTCGTCGGAAAAGGCCGATGAAGCGAGCGTCGAGGAAAACGGCATCGACCACGTGCTCGAGCTGGTCGGCAAGCCGGTGCCGAGCGTGTACAGCGCGGACCTGTCGGAATTCGTGTTCGCGGCCGGCGTGCGCCTGCTCGAGACGCGCCCGATCGACCTGATGTATCTGTCGACCACCGACTACGTGCAGCACAAGTGCGCGCCCGGCACGCCCGGCGCGAACGCGTTCTACGCGATGATGGATAAGTACCTGAAGCGGCTCGACGAACTCGGCGCGATCGTCGCGATCACCGCCGATCACGGGATGAACGCGAAGCACGACGACGCGACCGGCGAGCCGAACGTGATCTACCTGCAGGAGCTGTTCGACGAATGGCTCGGCCACGATGCGGCGCGTGTGATCCTGCCGATCACCGACCCGTACGTCGTGCACCACGGCGCGCTCGGTTCGTTCGCGACCGTCTACGTGCCGGGCGACGCCGACACCGACGCGCTGCGCGCGCGGCTCGCGGCGGTCGACGGCATCGAGGTCGTGCTGACGGGCGCCGAAGGCTGCGCGCGCTTCGAGCTGCCGCCCGCGCGGATGGGCGACCTGATCGTGATCTCGAAGCAGGACGTCGTGCTCGGCACGCGCCGCATCAAGCACGACCTGTCGGGCCTCGACGTGCCGCTGCGCTCGCACGGCGGGATCTCCGAGCAGATCGTGCCGCTGATCTTCAGCAAGCCGGTCGCGACCGACGTCACNGGCCGCGCGCGGCTGCGCAACTTCGACATCATCGACATCGNGCTCAACCATCTGCAGTGACGCGGCCGCATCCGCCAGGAGACACTCATGAACGCCATTGCAGCATCGACGGATGTCCGCACGCCTCATCGTGAAGCACTGCGAATCGACGGTGAAAAGATCTACCGCGACGCGGTGATCGAAGTACGCAACCCGTACGACGGCACGCTGGTCGGCACCGTGCCGAAGGCGACGCTCGACGACGTGCGCCGCGCCTTCGCGGTCGCGCGTGCGTACCGGCCGACGCTCACGCGCCACGATCGCGCGGCGATCCTGCGCCGCGCGGCCGACATCGTGCGGGCGCGCACCGCCGAGATCGCGGCGCTGATCACGGCCGAGGCCGGATTGTGCCTCAAGGATTCGACGTACGAAGCCGGCCGCGTGGCGGACGTGCTGACCTTCGGCGCCGGCGAAGTGCTGAAGGACGACGGGCAGATCTTCTCGTGCGATCTGACGCCGCACGGCAAGAAGCGCCGCGTGTACACGCAGCGCGACCCGCTGCTCGGCGTGATTTCGGCGATCACGCCGTTCAACCATCCGATGAACCAGGTCGCGCACAAGGTCGTGCCGTCGGTCGCGACCAACAACCGGATCGTCGTGAAGCCGTCGGAGAAGGTGCCGCTGTCGTGTTATCGCTTCGCGGACATCCTGTACGAAGCCGGCCTGCCGCCGCAGATGCTGCAGGTGATCACCGGCGACCCGAAGGAGATCGCCGACGAGCTGATCACGAACCCGGCGATCGACATGATCACGTTCACCGGCGGCGTGTCGATCGGCAAGTCGATCGCCGCGCGGATGGGCTATCGCCGCGCGGTGCTCGAACTCGGCGGCAACGATCCGATCATCGTGATGGAAGACGCCGATCTCGACGAAGCGAGCACGCTCGCGGTGTCGGGCTCGTACAGGAATTCCGGGCAGCGCTGCACGGCGATCAAGCGGATGCTCGTGCACGAGGCGGTGGCCGATCGCTTCACGGAACTCGTCGTCGAGAAGACGCGCGCCTGGTCGTACGGCAATCCGTCCGATCCGTCGGTCGACATGGGCACCGTGATCGACGAAGCNGCCGCGAAATTCTGCGAGCAGCAGGTGAACGACGCGATCGCGCGCGGGGCGCGGCTGCTGGTCGGCAACGTGCGCGNCGGCGCGCTGTATTCGCCGACGGTNGTCGATCGCGTGACNCCCGACATGCCGCTGGTNAAGCATGAAACCTTCGGGCCGGTGTCGCCGATCATGCGTTTTCGCGACATCGACGAGGCGATCCGGATGTCGAACAGCACCGACTACGCGCTGTCGTCGTCGGTATGCACGAACCGCTTCGACCACATCACGCGCTTCATCACCGAGCTGGAAGTCGGCAGCGTGAACGTGCGCGAGGTGCCCGGCTATCGGCTCGAACTGACGCCGTTCGGCGGCGTGAAGGATTCGGGGCTCGGGTACAAGGAGGGCGTGCAGGAAGCGATGAAGAGCTTCACGAATACCAAGACGTATTCGCTGCCGTGGTAAGCGACGTGTAAGGCGCCCGCGCCGGCATCGTGGCCGGTGCGGGCGTTATTCGATCGGCTCATATCGTTAGCCGATTTGCGTTTTTGCCGGCCCTCCACGCATCGGTAGAATTCGCGGACCTCTCGAACGGCGCCCGCGTGCCGGCGGGATGATCCTCTCCAATCATTCGGGGTCCGCACCATGAAATTCCTCCGCTCCCTCCTGGTCGTCGCGCTGCTGCAGGCCGTCGCGGCCACCAGTGCGCTGGCTGCCGACGACCTGTCGCAGATCAAGTCGGCCGGCGTGTTCCGCGTCGGCACCGAAGGCACCTACGCGCCGTTCACGTACCACGACGAAACCGGCAAGCTGACGGGCTTCGATGTCGACATCGCGACCGCGATCGCGCAGCGCCTCGGCGTGAAGCCGCAGTTCGTCGAAGGCAAATGGGACGGGCTGATCGCGGGGCTCGACGTGAACCGCTACGACGCGGTCGTCAATGAAGTGTCGATCACCGACGCGCGCAAGGCGAAATACGATTTCTCGACGCCGTACATCACGTCGCACGCGGTGCTGATCGTGCGCGCGGACAACACGACGATCCNCTCGTTCGACGACCTGAAGGGCAAGAAATCCGCGAACACGCTGACCAGCAATTTCGGCAAGCTNGCNGCCGCGCACGGCGCCGACGTGGTGCCCGTGCAGGGCTTCAACGAATCGATCGATCTGCTGACGTCCGGCCGCGTCGATGCGACGATCAACGATTCGCTGTCGTACCTCGATTTCCGCAAGCACAAGCCCGACGCGAAACTGAAGATCGCGGCGACCGACACGAGCGGCGCGGGCGACGCATCCGGCGTGCTGCTGCGCAAGGGCAGCCCCGCGCTGGTGGCGGCGATCGACAAGGCGCTCGCGGACATCAAGGCGGACGGCACCTACGCGAAGATCTCGCAGAAGTACTTCGGCCGCGACGTGTCGCAGCCGTGACGCGAGGCTGAACGATGCCGGCCTGGCTGCACCTGATGGCGGAATCGCTGCGGCCCCTGCTCGTTGCAGGGCTCGTGTTCACGGTTCCGCTCACGCTCGCGTCGTTCGCGATCGGTTTATTGCTTGCGTTCGGCACGGCGCTCACGCGGCTGTTCGGGCCGCGCTGGGCGCANGCNGTCGTGCGGTTCTATATCTGGCTGTTNCGCGGCTCGCCGCTGCTCGTGCAACTGTTCGTGATCTTCTACGGATTGCCGAACGTCGGCATCGTGCTCGATCCGCTGACGGCCGCCGTGATCGGTTTTTCGCTGAACGTCGGCGCGTACAACGCGGAGGTGATTCGCGGCGTGATCGAATCGATGCCGAAGGGGCAGTGGGAGGCCGCGTACTCGATGTCGATGACGCGCGCGCAGGCGCTGCGCCGCGCGATCCTGCCGCAGGCCGCGCGCGTCGCGCTGCCCGCGCTGTCGAATTCATTCATTTCGCTCGTGAAGGACACGTCGCTCGCGGCCGTGCTGACGGTGCCCGAGATCTTCCAGGCCGCGCAACGCATCGCGGCCGTGACCTACGAGCCGCTGATTCTCTATACCGAAGCCGCGCTGATCTACCTGCTGTTCAGCTCGGTGCTGTCGTCGCTGCAACGCCGGCTGGAGCTTCGCTTCGGCCGCCACGCGCTGTTTCACGCGGAGTTGCGATGATCCGCCTCGAACGCATCGACAAGTCGTTCGGCGTGCATCGCGTGCTGAGCGGGATCGACCTCGCGCTGCAGCCGGGCAGCGTGACCGCGCTGATCGGACCGTCCGGCAGCGGCAAGAGCACGCTGCTGCGCTGCGTGAACCTGCTCGAAGTGCCCGAGGCGGGTGCGCTGGTCGTCGGCGATGCGCGCATCGACTTCGTGCCGGCGCGCCGGCCGTCGCGCGACGCGGTGTTCGCGGTGCGNAAGCAGACCGGCATGGTGTTCCAGAACTTCCAGTTGTTTCCGCACCTGAGCGTCGTGCAGAACGTGATGGAGGGGCTCGTGACCGTGCAGCGCTGGCCGCGCGAGCGGGCCCGNGAGCGNGCGCTCGCGCTGCTCGACAAGGTCGGCATCGCGGACAAGGCCGACGCATGGCCGGCCACNCTGTCGGGCGGACAGCAGCAGCGCGTGGCGATNGCGCGGGCGCTCGCGCCGTCGCCGCAGGTGCTGCTGTGCGACGAGCCGACGTCGGCGCTCGATCCGGAGCTGTCCGTCGAAGTGGTCGAGGTGCTGCGCCAACTCGCGCGCGAAGGCACGACGATGCTGATGGCCACGCACGACCTGCGCCTGGCCGCATCGATCGCGCACGATGCGGTGTTCCTCGCCGATGGCCGCATCGTCGAAGCGGGCGCCTCGCGTGACCTGTTCGGCCGGCCGCGCGACCCGCGCACCGCGAAGTTCGTCGCGACGCTCGCGCAAGGCGTGCCGGCGTTCTGACGCGGCACGTAACACGCGCTGGGGTGATGCTCAGCCCAGCGTGTATCCGTCGAGCACGGCGGCGACGATTGCTTCCGGCGCATCCTCCTGAACCAGATGGCCCGCGTGCGGGACCCGGATCAACTGGCTGTCCGCGATGCGATCGGCGAGCGCCTGCCCTTGTTCGAGCGGAATCCACACGTCGTCCTCGCCCCACACGATGCGCACCGGAAAGTCCGGCGGCGCGTAGCGGGCCTCTGCTTCCTCGATGTAGCGCTGGCGCATCTGCGCGATCTGGCGATAGAACGCGGCCTGGCCGGCCGGCGTGAGCCACGGCTCGCGGTAGATCGACAACACGTCGTCGCTCAACGGCCGTGCGACTGCCTGGCCGATATACGCCGACACGAGCGCATGGTGCGCATACGCGGGCAAGCCGGTGAACGCGGCTTCGTGCTGCGCGACGTGGCGCACGAACGGCGAGCCTTGTGGCGCGATCGCGACCGGGTTCACGAGCGTGAGATCCGCATACGCGATGCCGTCGAGAAAGTGCGCGCGCAGCACGGTTGCGCCGCCGTAGTCGTGCGCGAGCACGCGCGGCCGCGCCAGCTTCCATTCATTCAGCAGCGCGCCGAACAGCACGTTCTGGCGACCCAGCGACACGTCCGCGTCCGGCATGTCGGACTGGCCGTAGCCGAGCAGGTCGTAGAAGTACACGCGATGGCGTCGCGCGAGCCACGGCGCGATCCGGCGCCAGACCTGCGACGAAAACGGCGTGCCGTGCACGAGGACGAGCGGCGGGCCTTCGCCGAGCGTGCCCCATGCAATCCGGTGGCCTTCGAAATTGAAGCGGTTCGGGAGTTCGAGCATCGGCTTCTCCGTGATAACCTGTTTTCGTTGTTAACAGGTTACGCCGGATTCTCCGGATGTGAAACCGATAGGTGAAAATAAATGGTTACTCGATCCGACCCGGCGCGACCGGGGTACGAATGGCGTGCGGCCGATTTCATCGGCGGCCATCCGGCGCTCGACTTCCTCAATACGGTGGCCGACACGGGCAAGACGCGCGACGAGGAGAAGCTCGTCGACTGGCCGGCCGTGCGGGCGTGGGCCGGGAAAGCGGGATTGCCGGCGCCCGACGATCTGGCGCGGCTGCTGCGTCATCCGCGCCAGGACGGCCCGGATGAACTGGCGGCGCTGCGCCGCTTTCGCGACGACGCGTACGTCGCGATCGCGCATCTGACGGCCGAAGGCGGCGGTAGCGCGGGCGCGCGCGCGGCGGAGCGGCTCGCGGTGGCGATCCGCGACGCGATCGGGCGCAGCGCATTCGACGCGGTCGGCGGCCGCTTCGCATGGCGGCCCGATGCACGGGCCGCGTCGCGTTGGATCGATGCGGCCGCGCTCGGTTTCGAGCATCTGATGCGCAGCGACGATTTCGCGCGCGTGCGGCAGTGCGGCCGGTGTACGTGGTTCTTCGTCGATCGCGGCCGCGGCGTCGGGCGGCGGTGGTGCGACATGCGCACGTGCGGGAATCGCGCGAAGGTGGAGGCGTTCAGGGAGCGGTGATGCGCGCGTCGCGACGATTGCCGCGCCGCGCTTGCGTTATTGAGCGGCTTCGTGCGGCCGATGATCGGGCCATAACGTCGCGGCGACGAACAGCCCCGCTGCAAGGAATGGCGCACCGATCGCGAACAGGATGGCCGTGAGGCCCCAGCGATCCCAGAAGCGGTCGACGAGCGCGCGCTCGGGCGTGACGGGGTCGTACAGCACGTTGACCGCGTCGCCTTCGTGCAGCCCGGGGTGCGACGACGCCGAGCCCTGGGCGAACGTGATGAGTCGCCCGCTGTCGGTCGTGAACGCGACGACGGCCGAATACAGCGCCGTGCGCGACCGCGACGACCGCCCGTTTTTCGCGATCTCGACGACGTGGCCGGTCGAACGCGCATAGTGGTGGACGATTTGCCACTGACGCAGGCCGGCCGCGCCGGCGCCGGCGAGGAAGCCCGTGCCGATCGCGATCGGAATCAGCACGATCGCGACATCCCAGCGGCGCCGTACCGGCTTGCGTGCGACGCGGCGTGGTGCCGGGTCCGATTGCCGTCGGCGGTGCTCGCTGGCGATCAGCAGCCCGCCGATCGCGAACGACGCGACGGCGAGCAGCGCCGGCACGGCCACGGGAAACCAGCGTTGCGTGAAATCGTCGATCAGCGCGGGGCGCTCGGGATGATCGGGGTCGAGCAGGACGTCGACGTTTTCGCCGATGTCGTATGCGGGGACCGTCGATGCGGTATTGCCGGCGACTTCGCGNCGCTGGCCGTCGTTCGCGAGGTAGGCGACGATCGGCCGGTACGCGCGCATCGCATCGCTGTCCTGGACGATCCGCACGACCGTGCCCGGCGCGCGGACCAGGTGGCCGGGTTCCCGGCCGGCCGTGACGGCGAGTACGCCGGCCAGCACGAACAGGACGACACCGATCATCAGTGCGATCAGCGCGTCCTTACCCGGCATGACGCGATCCGGTTCGTGCGTCGCGCGGCGTCGGGGGTGCCCCGGTGAACGGCCCATCGCGACGGACGGGCCGATATTGACGCAACCATGCCCTCTGAATGGTCGCGTCTCGTTCACATGCTTCCATGTCTGACGTCCCATGTTCTCTCAGTGCCGGCGGGCAAACGACGATGCTTGGCGCCGGTCGTGTGATATTTGTCGGACGATTCTAGCGGAAACGATGGGCGGCAGGCGTGCGGTTGCGTACCGCCGCGAAGAGTGCGCGTCTCGAGTGCGCCGCGCCAAAACGGAAAAGGCCGGTCAGCTTTCGCTGACCGGCCTTGGTCTCGGGGTGGGTTCTCGCGCCGAATATCCTTATCGTATGTTTCGTAGTGAAATTGTCATCCACTCCAGATTGCGTTGGATTTTATTCATTTGTTCGAGAATAAATTCCTGGATCTCCTCTTCCGAGGAGTACTCGTCCAAGACGGACTCGTCAGGGTCCAAATTATAAACATCAGTCCCCCAAAGCACAAGACGCTGAAAAGCACATTCTCTTAATGTGCTAGAGAATATTTCTATTAAGTGACAGATTTCATTTTTTTTAACATCTAGAAAATTGAGGTTCTGTATTTCCAGAAATTCTCTCACCATGTCTTCGGTGATATTAAATTCCGTGGATGGTAGCCAGCCCCTTTTTTCTGCGAATCGCTTGATTTGCATAATTTTATCTTCAGTCGTGCTGCCTCCGGATTTGCTCTTTAGGCGACGCCACTGCCTCCCGGAATGGGCATCGTTTCCAGTTCCGAGCGAGAATGCCTTTTCGAAATCTCTATCTTTCCACGGTGATAGATCGACTTGTTTTCGCTGCGAATTGACGCTTTCTTCTATCTGATTTGTTAGGTAATGGGTTATGAATCGGCGAAAATCTTTCCCCATTTTTGCTTTTCCATGTTTGTTTTTTTGATCGGCGGGGAGTAGGTGTGATAAATCAAAATGATGTCCTGAAGCAACGTATTTCAATCTAAATTCTTCTGTGTGGAGATCATAGTCATTCTGAATTTTCATCCATTCGTGAAAGCTCCGGCCAGGGAGTGTTCTGCTCAATCTCAGGGCTATGCCAGCCGTGAGGGGGATTTTTTCGTCAAGCAGTAACGATAGTGCGGCAGGGGATGTGGCCAAATTCACGCATAGGGTTTCAAGAGCGATACCGTTGATTTGCTCTCTGAGCACAGCCCCAGGGTGTGGGGGCCAACTTTCGCGACCGACTTTGGCTGACGTAGGGGCGCCTTCTTCATCGATTCGATCTTGGTTTTGCGTTGTCATTGGCAGACCTTGGACAAATTTTACTTGAGGCTCAGTGAGATTTTGGGCGTGCGTGCTGCATGCGGCATTTATAGCATGGAGCCATCATTTTTAGATGGAGGTTTTTATGGGTTCCATGAGACGTACCGCGGTTCAGCAGCGTCAACTAGCCAATCAGTTGTGTTGTCAAGGATGCAGTGTTCCGTTGGTGTTTCGTCAAAACGCCTGCGTTTGTTGGCGAAGCTCATACCATTCTGAGGCGTGCAAATATTGTTGTCGCGGCGCTGGTGATACCCGTCTGTGCAACGCGGAGCTGAGCAGCAGGCGCGTGCATTATCGACTCCGCTATCGGAGGAACGTTGCGAATAAATGCTGGCTGCTGGGATTGTTGTCTGATTCTTATAATCTAGGAAATCTTGCGACTTGTCCGTCTGACTGCGTGTCACATGAAGACGTAGGTGGTTACTGGGGCGATTGCCGCGATAAACCGATCTATTTTGGGCGGGGTAAAATCGATCATGACTCGATTTTAAAAACTATTCGAACGATGGCTTTGTACGTAGTTTTCTTCGTGCTGGTTGCCTTCGTTCAGGCTTCGATCATGTGGTCGGGCGGCGGAACTCACTTCGGATGTTCTGTATCGGGGGCGCCATGCGCCGGGCATTTCCTGCTTAGATGGGGGCCGACTGAAGTGTCCGTTCCATTCTTCTGGGGAGAAGCGCGTAGCAGCTTTGCTGTTTGTGGTTCGAGCCCTGCAGAAATATAGATACTCCGAGAGAGCAGCGCGTATGCTTGCATGCGGAAAATCGCCGGTATCCTCCCTGCGCCTCGCAAGTAGTGGAACGCTAGCGCGTCAGAGCACGTAACGGCATGTGCTTCGTTGTAGAGGCCGTGGCGGGCGACGCGCGAGGTGTTTCAGAGCGCAAAGCAAGCTGACTCGAATGAAGTCGTGCTCAGCATTGCCGGAATGAGGGGGCGGCGAGCACGCGGTCAACATTTCATTGACAGCGATCAAAACGGAAAAGGCCGGTCAGCTTTCGCTGACCGGCCTTTGAAATTCCTGGTGGGGCGTGAGTGACTCGAACACTCGACCTACGGATTAAGAGTCCGCTGCTCTACCAACTGAGCTAACGCCCCCAACAGAAGAAAGATTATGCCGGGGTTTTCAGGGCATGGCAAGCCCTTTGTGCAAATTTCCTGAAAATATTTCGTCAAGACAACGAGGGCTGTCGGCGCGGTAACGAGCGATCGCAGTTCGCGCGCTCCCGGTATGATGACGCCACACGTGTTGCGCGGCGGTCGCGCAACGCTTTCTGGACATCGAAGATGGACGAAAACGCAGTCCGCGAATTGCTGGATCGCCTGCTGGCCCCGTGGGTCCGCTCGCTGGGTCTGGTCCCCGTGTCGATCGGCGATGACAGCGTCACGCTGCGCCTGCCGTTTTCCGGCGAGTTCCGTCATTCGGGCGGCATCATCTGCGGCCAGGTGTTCACGGCGGCCGCCGACACCGCGATGGTGGTCGCGATCTCGGCCGCGCTCGGCGAATTCCGGCCGATGACGACGGTGTCGCTGAACACCAACTTCATGCGTCCCGTGCGCAAGGGCGACGTGCTCGTCACCGCGCGCGTGCTGCGAATGGGCCGCAACCTCGTGTTCGGCGAAGTCGAGCTGTTCGACGAGGACGGCAAGATGGCCGTCCACGCGACGTCGACCTACGCGCTCGTCAGCTGAGCGGCGCGATGTTCGACCAGATCGTCTTTGCGGGCGGCGGCAATCGCTGCTGGTGGCAGGCCGGCTTCTGGGACGTCGCCCAGCCGGCCCTCGCCCTGCGCCCGCGCGTGATCACCGGCATCTCGGCCGGCGCGGCCACCGCCTGCATGCTGTATACGCGCGATGCCGCGTGGGTGATGCGCTATTACGAAGAGGCGCTGCGCCACAACCGGAAGAATGCCTACTGGGGCAACCTGTTCGGGCGCGAGCCGGTGTTTCCGCATTACCGGATCTATCGTCAGGCGCTGCTCGACATCTACGGCGAGCCGTTCGCGCAGCTCGCCGCGGCGCCGGAGATCCGCATCGGCGTGTCGCACGTGCCGCGCTGGCTCGGCGCGCGCAGCGCGGTCGCGGCCGGCCTCGTCGCCTACAACATCGAGAAGTACGTGCGCAAGACGCTGCACCCGACGCTCGGGCGCACGTTCGGTTTTCGCCCCGAATTCGTGCGCGCGCAGGCCTGCACGCACGTCGACGAACTCGCCGACCTGATCCTGCAGTCGTCCTGCACGCCGCCGTTCACGCCGGTGCTGCGGCGNGGCGGCCGGCCGGTGCTCGACGGCGGGATGGTCGACAACGTGCCGGTCGATGCGCTCGATCCGTCGCCGGGCGACGTGCTGGTGCTGGTCACGCGNCTGTATCCGCGTCCGCAGATGTTCACGGTCGCGCATGGCGACCAGCGGCGGCTGTACGTGCAGCCGTCGAGCAAGGTGCCGATTTCGAGCTGGGATTACACGAGCCCGTCGCAGATGCGGCATGCGTACGATCTCGGGCGGCGCGACGG
>Ga0058696_1000230_pt1 | contig 24375 bp, 23 predicted proteins | sample AgamicMgSfrz_FD_55077 | JGI IMG/M metagenome (GOLD analysis project Ga0058696, IMG submission 55077) | Agave microbial communities from Guanajuato, Mexico - Mg.Sf.rz | ecosystem: Host-associated > Plants > Phyllosphere > Phylloplane/Leaf | place: Guanajuato, Mexico | collected 2012-05-30 | reverse complement strand
TTTTTTACTTTTGTTCTTACTTGTTACATTTGTAATTATCATAAGTTATGATCACAGTCCAGTCAAGTCGTTTTTTCGAAAATTCTAAAAACATTTTTCGACTCGNAAGTGCCCGAAAAAGCCTGCAATTGTGTGGAGGCCTTTTCGTGTAATTTATTCATATTAAGACCGTACTGCTTGCTGGGAGGATAATTTATGCACACCATTTAAGGCTGCTTCAAAAAAGGTTTCTGCTAGTGTTGGATGTGGATGAATCATATTAGCCGCTTCTTCTATTGTTCCTTCTAAATGCATAAATGCAGAAGCATTAGCGATCAACTCTGTTACATGTGATCCTGCCATAACAACACCGACGATTTCACCATGCTTTGCTTCATAGATAATTTTCGTAAATCCGTCTGGCTGACCCGCACTTAGTGCTTTTCCACTTCCGGAAAAATCGAATCTCTCAACACGTACTTCCATTCCTTTCCTTTNTGCCTCCTCTGNGGACATGCCAACAGAAGCAATTTCAGGTAAAGTATATATACAACGTGGCATAANATGATAATTGATATAGTCAGATTTACCTGAGGCGTTATTTGCTGCAACAATGCCTTCAGCGCTTGCTGCATGTGCGAGCTGCCAGCCGCCTATNACGTCTCCAACAGCATAGACTCCGTTNTGACTTGTTTCCATTTGACTATTAACCTTTAAAAACGGGCCATTCTGTTCCAAGTGAAGCTCTGAAACAGCAGACAGATTTGGACGCCTGCCAGTACATACGATTACTACGTCTGCTTCTAGAAGCACCTCTTTTTCGTTTGCGTCCTTACAAAGTACGTTTTTTAATCCAGCTTTCTCCTGAACACTCTGCACTATTGTGCCTGTGTGAATGTGAATGCCCTTTTTCTTTAACATTCTAGCTAAAAATTCTGACGCTTCTTCATCCTCTGTTGCAATAATTCTATCTGCTGCCTCAACAACAGTTACCGATACGTTTAAAGAGGAAAAAATAGTGGCAAATTCGACTCCGATTACTCCGCCGCCTATAATAATGACAGATTTCGGGATTTCCTCCAGATCGAAAATGGTATCACTTGTTTCATAGTGGGTATTGTCTAAACCTGAAATCGGTGGAAGAGCTGGTGTTGAACCTGTTGCAATGATTACCTTTTTTGCGCTAACGGTTTCCTCCTTATCCGACTGCCTCACCATCACACCGCCATTTGGCAGAACTGTTCCATACCCATTGTACACATCTATTGCACCCTGCTTCAGCAAAAAGGCAATGCCACTACGCAGGCGATTGATTACATCATTTTTGCGCTTTTTCATTTTGCTAAAGGAAAACGTTAATTCTCCAGTTTCGATGCCCCAATCCTTGCTTTTTTCGATTTGTTCAATTATTTCAGCATGCTTTAAATACGTTTTTGATGGAATACAGCCTCGATTTAAACATGTTCCACCAAGATTATCTGCCTCAATNAGCGCGGTTTTTTGACCTTGTTTTGCTGCATGCAGTGCTGCTACATACCCTCCAGGTCCGCCACCGATTACTACAAGATCATAGGTTTTCACGAATTTATTCCCCCTATGCTAATAACTCAAATGGATTTTCGAGTATTTGTTTTAATTCTGTTAAAAAAGCAGCTGCCGGCGCTCCGTCCATTGCCCGATGATCAAATGAAAGGCTAAGTGTCATCATTGGTCGAATTTCTATTGTATTATTGATGGCCACTGGCTTATCCTGAATCCGGCCAACTCCGAGTATGGCGCTCTCTGGTTGGTTGATGATTGGTGTAAATACATCAATTGCGTACATTCCAAGGTTACTTATCGTAAAAGTAGACCCTTTTAATTGGTCTGGCAGTAATTTATTTTCACGAGCACGTTTGCCAATATCCTTGGCCGCTTTCGTAACTGCTGCAAGCCCTATTGCTGGTACATTTTTAATGACTGGAACCATTAATCCATCCTGTACAGCAACAGCAAGGCCAATATTAATTTCGTTATGCTGGACAATTTCGTCTCCCTCGATTGAGACGTTAATTTGTGGATGCCTTGATATGGCTGTACCGGCTGCTTTTATTAAGATGTCAGTAAAGGAGATTTTTAGGCCAGTTTGTTTTTCCACCACTGGTATAAGCACAGACCGCAATTCTTTTACTTTCAACATATCAACCTCTGTTGTTAATGTTACATGTGGTGCTGTATATGCACTTTGTGCCATTCTGTCAGCGATGATTTTTCTCATACCAGACAATTTCCTGCGATTTTCTTTATCGCCAAACGCAGTATGATCTTCTATAGGCTTTGGTGTNATGGCATGAACAACATCTGCTTTCACTATTTTCCCGTTCACACCGCTTCCTGCAACAGTCGATAAATCAACTTGAGCTGCTGCTGCGATTTTCTTCGCAAGTGGTGTTGATTTTGCAGATGTTTGCNCTTCATGCAAATGAAAAATAACATCTTTTTTTTGAACACGTCCATTTGGACCACTGCCATTTATAAACACTAAATCTATCTTGTTCACCCTTGCTAAATGGCGCGCTGCAGGTGTTGCACGTGGCTTCGCGCTCTTCTTTGACGGATTAACAGCTACCTGACTATCCTCTATGGATGCTGATTGATTACTTTCTGATGTTTCCTCTTCTTTTGTTCCGCCGCCTGCCTGCCCAGGTGATTCGGCAGGAACGGATTCTTCTGATTTGCCAATATAGCCAACCACATAATTAACTGGTACCTCTTCATCGACAGCTACATATTTTTTCAGGAGAATACCTTGATCGTANGCTTCTACCTCAATATTAATTTTGTCTGTCATTATTTCAAAAAGCGGTTCTCCAATGTCGACAGCTTCTCCTTCTTCTTTAAACCACTGCAGGAGAGTGCCTGTTGCCATCGTGCTACTTAGCTTCGGCATAAATATTTCGTTTGCCATGCGGGCTTCCCTCCTTATCTGTTTTTCACCGTTTCCTTCACTGCTGCAACAATGTCTGGAACTTGCGGAATGGCTGCTTTTTCTAAGTTCGGGTTATATGGAATNGGAACCTCTTTTCCACCTAGTCGTTTAATTGGTGCATCTAAGTAATCAAATGCTTCACTTTCAGCAATAACACTGACAATTTCCCCGCCGAAGCCACCACGCTGAACTGCTTCATGGACAACAATTAATCTTCCGGTTTTTTTCACAGATTCTATGATGGTTTCTTTATCAAGCGGCACAAGTGTGCGCGGATCAATCAGCTCTACACTTATTCCTTCTTGTTCGAGTATTGCTGCTGCTTCAATGGCTTTATGAACCATGATAGCGGTTGCAACAATAGTTACATCTGTTCCTTCTCGTTTGATGTCAGCCTTACCTAATTCGATTTTATATGACTCTGTCGGAACATCGCCTGTTGTTTTATACAGAAGCTTATGTTCATAAAATATGACTGGGTTATCATCATCTATCGCTGCTTTCAACAATCCTTTGACATCATAAGCAGTGGAAGGCTGAACTACCTTCAATCCTGGAATATGTGCCATCCATGCTTCAAGACTTTGAGAATGCTGAGCAGCAGCTCCTGTTCCTGAGCCGGACGGTGTCCGTAAGACCATTGGCACCTTCCTTTTCCACCGAACATATATCGTGTTTTGGCAGCTTGATTCACCATTTGATCCATCGCTATCGTAATAAAATCAGAAAACTGCAGTTCTAAGATTGGGCGCATTCCTGTTAATGCCGATCCGATTGCTGCACCAGCAATTGCCGCTTCTGAAATAGGTGTATTGCGCACCCGTTCAGGTCCAAACTCTTCAATCATCCCGCGAGTGACACCAAAGGCTCCACCATAAACCCCGATGTCTTCACCAAGAATGAATACATCTTCATTTTCGCGCATTTCCATGCTCATAGCTTCCCTAACAGCCTCTAAATAAGTTATTTGTCTTGTAGTCATACCTTCCGCTCCTCTCTTTTATGCGTATATATCTTCAAGTAAACTGTCAATGGATGGTTCTGGACTGTTTTCAGCAAACCTAACAGCACCTTCAATTTCTTGATAAGCCGACTCCTCCAACTGCTTAGCTGTCTCTTCTGTAAGAATATTCGCGTTAATGAGCGTTTCTTTAAAGCGTTTGATTCCGTCTTTTGCTCTCCATTCCTTTTCTTCTTCACGAGTCCGGTATTTTTTGGCATCGCTTTTCGAGTGACCCTTCCAGCGATATGTTTTCATTTCGATTAAGGATGGTCCTTTACCGCTGCGTGCATGTTCCACAGCCTCATGGACTGAATTCATAATGTCAATCATGTCAAGTCCATCAACTACCTTGCCAGGGATTCCGTAGCTGCCGGCACGGTCTGCAATATGTTCAATACGTGTCATTTCTTTTACTGGACCTGACATCCCGTATTGATTATTTTCACAAATGAACACTACAGGAAGATCCCAAATCGCCGCAAGATTAACTGATTCATGAAAGCTGCCTTCATTTGAGGCACCATCACCAAAGAAGCAAAGAACCACATAATTTTCTTTTTTCATTTGCGATGTTAGCGCAGCTCCGACTGCAAGTGGAAGACCTCCACCCACAATTCCGTTTGCACCCAGATTGCCCTTTTCGACATCTGCAATATGCATCGAACCGCCTTTTCCTTTACAATAGCCTGTTTCTCTTCCAAATAGCTCTGCCATCATTTTGTTAACATCGCCTTCTTTTGCAATACAATGCCCGTGTCCCCTGTGTGTGCTGACAATCTTATCTTTTCTGCCAATCACAGCAATGGANCCCGCTGCAGATGCCTCTTGGCCAACACATAAATGTGTCGTTCCATGTATCATGCCTTTAGCAAAAAACTGATCCACCTTTTCATCGAAATAGCGAATTAACCACATCTCTTTATATAAATCTTTCAGTTTCTGTTCTGTAATCATCTCAGGAAGCTTTAATGTTTTAACAGTCATTATTTATTCCTCCCTTTACATTTGTTCTATACTGTTACATTTGTAAAAATCATATAATGTATCCATAAGATAGTCAAGGGAAAAACGTGTATTTTCTGATATTTTTTAATAATAAAATAATGATAGATTTCAAAAAAAAATGACCCCTCAAAATGTACTAAATTATTTAAAAAGGGAAAAAGAGCTTCAGGTAATAAAACCTGTTCTCCCTTTCCCTTTTGGTCATTTAACAGCTATGACTGTGCCTTCTATTATATTAGGAAACGAATATGGTGCTGCAAATACCGCTCCAGGCAATACTTCGTCCATTGGCTCCTGGAAGTAGATTGAAACATGGCCTAATTCTTTAAAGTTCTGGTTTGCTAATTCTCCGATTGCTGTAATGGTGAAACGCTCGTCTCCAAACTGCATTGTCCCGCCTTGCTTTAATGGCTCTTCGTCAAGATTTTCAAACTCATGAATAACAGCCATTTCCCGTAATTCCTTTGGTGCTTGTGGGCCAAATAATATTAAGATTTTATCTTCTTTAAATGTAGGAACTAGTTCTCCGATTTCTTTTACAACTGATTTTGTCATGCTAATCCTCCTGTTTCTTTTTATGTTTATAGCGTCACAAGGGGACGCTTGTTTTGGTTTGACGGGAATAATTGATCCTGCAATGCTCTCAGCTTCCAAACCGTTGTATTTGTATCAAGTTCCACATCATCCGATGTTAAGAATTGTCCTGTTGTTATGTCTTTTTTTGCCACAACTCTGCCGCTGATCAAACCAATAGGAATATGCCCGTTTGCCTTCATATCATGATGTGTTTCAAGTACACCGCGCACACTGTAGCCGCCAATACCATCTAATGTCTCCCCTGCTTTTATGTCCCTTTTTGCGACCGCAACTGTTTCTGAAATTGGCGCTCCAAGTGGATGAATCGATGAATCATGCTCCAGCACTGCTTTCGCAATCGTTATCGGAGTCTCTAAGCTGGCAAGGTGGTAAGGACGGTAAAATACATAATGAGGACCTTTTCCAACCTTCAAATAGCGCAGCTCTTCATCAACTGGCTCAAGCTCACTTTTTACTATGACGAATACTCCTGGAGCAAGGCCATTCACATATTCGACTACCCCAAAGCTATCTAATACACCGCCATTTTCCTTAAGCGTTAATTTGTCTGCAACATCCTGAACTGTTGCTGATACGCCGTGCATGCCGACTTTATCTGGTATCAACCCAATTGCATTACTTAATAGATTCATTTCTGCCATTGTTTTTGTTCCATCCTGGAATGCAGCAAGCATGTGTGAGCTCATGTTTTTTGACTTCGCCTCTGCTTGAGCAACATCAGGGTTTGAGAGCGGATTAAATGGATTATTTTTTCCTTTGCCAGCAACGAGCACTTCCAGTCCCATTGTTTTGGCAAATTCATATAATTCAAGCGTTGCAGCAGGTTCATCACCTGCAGAACCAGTATAAATAAGTCCTGCATTGTCAAACATTTGATACATTATCGATCCAATTGTTATGTCCACTTCCACATTTAAGAGGACAATATGTTTTTTTGATCTAAGTGCTTCCATGGAAACATTTGCTCCCACTTCCGGAACACCTGTTGCATCAACAACTACCTCAACCTGGTTTGACTGAATTACTTTTCGATAATCATTAGTGACAATCATTGAATCTTTACGAGCCGATTGTGAGGAATAGAAATCAGCTGCTCTTTGTGCTGCTTCAACATTTACGTCACAAATACCTGTCACGATCATACCTGGAATTTTTGAAATTTGGGCAATCATGCCAAACCCCATCTGTCCTGCACCGATGACTCCCACTTTAACTGGAGCATTTTCACGTTCCCTTTGCAAAAGCTTCGTGTAAATTGACATAAATAACTTCCTCCTCCAATTGATTATTAATACGCTTACATTTTTATAAATCTAAACAAATGTTAATTATTAGAACCTTTAAAAGGTTATTTTTACATTTGTTACGGTGCGTGTCATTTGTTCTGCAACTACAGTTTAAATTGTTGAATACTTGCTGTCAAGCGAAATATTCAAACAAATCTGAATACTATTATTCGACAAGTGCGCTTCCTGTAACACCATCTGTAATCAATACATGAATCAAGCCACCCTCTAATGCAGCTTTAATAGCAGAAACCTTTTCAAGACCTGAAGCTACTCCAATAACTAAAGGAATTGCCTTGAGCTTTTCTAGTTCTATCGCTATTACTCTATCATTCCATGCATTTTCTACTTGTTTGCCAAACTTATTAATAAAGTTATAGCAAATATCGCCGACAATCTCGTTATCACTCGTTATTTGCTGATGATCTAAACCCAGATAAGATTTAACCATTGTCGAATCCTCTGGACGACCACCTATCCCGACAATGGCTATTTGCGATTGTTCTGCCAAATCTAAAGTTGTGCGAATAGAAGGCTGCCGAATTAATACTTCCTTTGCCTCCTTTGTATCTACCATAACTGGAACATGTAGTAGCTCATACTTAGCCTGTAGGGCATTTCCGATTTTCGACACAATGCTGTTAGAATGAATATCGACGCGCTCGTTACCCATTCCCCCAACTAATGGCACAATTGTAGCTGTTGGCAGCAGCTGTACAGAATTAATTGCCTTTGCCACTTCATTTAATGTTGTGCCAGAGGAAAGGCCAATAATCTGGCCATCCCTAATGACACGCTGCAAATATTCACTAGTTGCTTCGCCTAATTGCTTCTTGGAGGTCTCCAACCCAACGCTCTCTATACACACAACATCACGTAAATCGTAAAGGCGCTCAATTTTCCGCTCCAAATTTCTAAATTGATGGACACGGGTTTCATGAATAATAATTTCCACAATTCCCTCTTCGCGGGCTTTTGTTAATAATTTTGACACGAGAGAACGGCTAATCCCGATCTTTTTGGCAACCTCTGACTGTGTTGCACCTTCCTCATAATACATTTGGGCGACTTTTATTAATATTCTTCTATCCTGAATAAACAAAATGAAATCTCTTCCTTTCTGCCCTTTTGTTTATCTGCTTATGAATACATACCAAAACTCGCAAAATAGGCGATGATAACAGATACAACACCTGTGATTAAACGGCTGTAAAGAATCGCAGGAACACCATAACGCACCGTTTCTGGCTTAGCCTCTCCAAGAGATAGACCTACCGGAATAAAATCACAGCCTACCTGGCCGTTAATCGCAAACAATGCAGGTAACGCAAATTGGGGAGGAATATTTCCTAATGCAATTTGGGAGCCGATTAATACCCCGATAACCTGGGCAATAACTGCACCTGGTCCTAAAACTGGGGACAGAAACGGCAATGTACAGACAACAGCAATAACAAGCAGCCCACCTAATGAACCTGCAAGGGGAGTCAGCGCTTGCGCAATCCAATCTCCAACTCCTGTATAGTTAATAATTCCCATTAACATACTCACAAAGGCCATAAATGGCAAAATATTTTTCAAAAGGATATCCATCGTGTCACGGCCAGCCTGATAAAATGTTCCTGTGACGTTGCCAATTCCTTTNGAGAATCGCAGCAAAATATTGTCTTTTTGCTGGCTTGCTACCTCTTTTTTCAACTCGGCATAGTCTTCTTTAAATTTCTGTTTATTTGTTGGATTAAATTTTGGTTCTTCTGCAGCCTCATGTGCGCTCGCAGGTTGAGTGAAGCTTTCTGATAGTGAAATGTCTTTTGGTGTTACACCTGATACAAAGATATCATCTGTAATATATTTTGAAAGGGGACCTGATGGAGATGATGGAAGTACGTCGACTGTTAATATGCGCTTCATCGGATAAACACCGATTCGAGCCGTACCACCGCAATCAATAACAACACATGCCATTTCCTCTTCAGGATAAGAGCCTTTAAATCCATCTACTGCTTCAGCACCAGTTAATTCCGCTATTTTGGCGGCAACTGGATGGATTCCTCCTCCTGTTATGGATACGACTTTATTCTTTTTGGAGTTAGGTTCCACATAAAGACCAACACCCCAGCCTCCTGAGCCTTTTGCTACAAAAACACCACGATAAGTCATCTGATTCTCCCCTTCCTATACTAAGTCCGTGCCATCTTTTTTTGCTAAATACTTCGTAATAATTTCTGTAACAATACCACGAATTAAAATAACAACAATACCGACAATAAAGTAACGGACCGCAAGATCTGCAATGGGTAAGCCTAATTCTTGAATTCCGTTTGCAATTCCCAAATAGACAAACAGCTCACCAGCATTCGCATAAGGAAACAAGCCTGTGACCGGATGAACGAAGGATACTGCTGAATCATAAAATGCAGGTTTTTGCTTTTCTGGTAAAAAACGACCGAAAGTGTATGCCATGGGGTTTGTTAACATCAGCAGTGAAAGGATTGGCATCAATGTATAACGAAGGATAGTATATTTTGCTGCAAATTGAATAATTCTTGTGACNCTTTCTTCCCCNACGAATTTCATCATTGCATACGTAAATGTTAGTAACACGACAAGTGTAGGCACAATACCTGTAACTAAGCCCATAAACGTTTCTCCGCCAGCCTGGAACATNCCGATAAAATGCTCACCTAACCATTTAATCCATTCCATTTATTTGCCCCCTTTTTATACTCCCAAAGACACTTTTTTCTTTGCTATTGTTAATAACGCATTTTCACTTGCTTGCAATAACGCCTTGCTATTGGAAGGTAGCTTGCTTTTGCCTTTTACAGGAATCTCATCATTGATGCTGCTGACAATTTCCCCGACATGTCTGCCCTTATACTTTTCAATTGGCTTAAATTTAGTTAAAACAGACATTCCCTTTAGCAAGTGACACTCATGAATAATATAATTACTATCGACAACTAGNACGGCAATTGCTCCGTGTTTAAGCTTCCCCCTTGTCATTCCTGAGAACATAAAATAGCCNTCTTCNCCTTTGTAACCGCTAACAATTTTATCAATTTTAATTTTATACTGCTTAATTTGATACAGTGATAAAAGATATTGAACAATAAGAATCAGACAAAGTATAAAAGCTAGCTGCATATCATCGCTCCTTTTCCNCTTTGGAATCTACATACTTGCTCCCTTCTTGGATAATAGCGCTTTCATTTAGTAGTGCTAGTAAGACCGTCACATATGTCACATTGATAACGTCGGATTGGTANTATCACATTTGTTACAGGCCTTAACATTTGTTATACCATAAGGATAATCACCGTTCATATATTTGTCAATATTCAAAATAATAAATTTTTAATTAACCTCCTTTCATCTGATTTGTAACCAAATGGACTTTTTCCTTGTACTTGCACGTTTCTGTTTCGGTCTTTAGCCTATCCGTTACTAGCTTTTTGTCGGAGCGTAATGGAACAAATAAGTTATCTCTGTCCCTCTATACAAAAAAACTTGAAAGGAGTTACTCCTCTCAAGTTTTTCTAGTTTAGTTTTAGCTCGNTTTAGGCATATCGTTGATTAACTTAGATTTTCTTGCTGCTTTGCCGTGCAGGAAGTAATAAACGACAAGTGCAAGCAGAATATAGAAACTGCTGTAGAAATATAAAGAACCGAAGCCGATCATATCTCCGACAAATCCAACCAAAAAGGACCCAATTCCGATACCGCTGTCGAATAATGACAGGAAGGTTGCTGTTGCCAAGCCACGTTTTTCAGGTGNAGCCTTTTGAATGGCNATTGTCTGGAAGCTTGGGAATAAAGTTCCATAGCCTAAGCCAATTAATGCTGCTGCAAATAAGAAGAAAAATGCTGTGTTAACATTACTTAATGTCAACATGCCGATCGCAAATAGCAGAATACATGGATAAATGATGACATTTGCTCCAAATCGGTCAAACCAACGACCAGCAAATGGTCTTCCCATCAGCATGACTACCGCATACACGACAAAGAAATACCCTGAAACGCTCTCGAGGCCTTTTCCGTCTGCATATACAGATACGAAGGAAAGAATCGATGAATAGACAATCCCAAAAAGTGCAGCAACAATGCTGATTGGGATAGCAGATGGCTCAAGAATTCCACCAAGCTTAGCAGTCTTTTTCTCTTCTCCTTGTACTGGTACAGTATGTTCTGTTTTTGGCAGCTTAATAAATAAACCAGTGAAAATTGCCATAACAGCAAAAATAACTGCCATTAAAAAGAGGGTGTTAGATCCCCATGAGTTTATGGCCATCAATCCAAGAAATGGTCCTGCGACCATTGCAAGATTCATTGACATGGAATAATAACCCATTCCTTCTCCTCTTCTGGAGTTTGGAATAATATCTGCCACGATCGTACCTGTTGCGGTAGTTGCCATTCCAAATCCAATTCCATGGAATGCGCGAACAATTAACAGGCTCCCGACAGAGTGTGGTAAAAAATAAAAAAGCGCCACAATAAAGAAAATTGCCAATGACAGGACAAGCAATGTTTTCTTCCCGTACTTTTGCATTAGCTTTCCGGCAAATGGCCTAATTACGATNGCTGTCAGCAAGAACATTGTCGTAATAAGTCCTGCGCTTGACTGCTTTCCGTGCAGTTCATGTATAGCATAGACGGGCAGGGAAACCATCAAAAAATAAAANGTCAAAAATAAAAAAAAGTTACTAACCCAAATATTAATAAAGCTTTTCGTCCAAAGTGCTTCCTTACTCAAATTCCTTCCCCCTAATTGCTAATTGCTGATTCCAATCTGAAATCAATAATAATAATTGTTCTTTAGAAGCAGAGGTTAATGGCTGAATCAGCTCCTGGTTCATTTGCAATACTGCCTTTTCCCATTCTGGGTATTTCTCCAGTGCCTTTTCCGTCAGCTCAATCCTTTTTGTTCGTTTGTCAATTCCTTTCACTTGTCTTACATATCCGTTTGCTACCAATTTTTGGACCGTCCTTGTTATAGGCGGTGCTTCAATCGCTAAATAATCGGAAATTTCCTTTTGCGTCATAGAGCCTTTCGTTTTAAGTAAAAACAACACGGTCCATTGGGAACTGTATATATCGAACGGTTGAAGTGCATCGTTCAATGCCTTTGTCATTTGTCTGGCAAGCTGTTGAACAGAGTGAAATAATTCATGAACATCATTCATAAGACGGGCATGCTCCTAACGTAAAAAATAGATACGAAAAATTAGTTACCTAAGTAACTATATCAAGAACTGAACAATCCGGCAATAGGTTTATACTTACTTTTAGTAATTTTATGTACAATTTCTTTTAATTTTTATATAATGTTCGGAAAATACAGCTTACATTTTATTGTTTTACAAAAAAGGAGATTACATATGGTTCGACGTTTTTCTACATGGGCAGGGTATCTTTTTTTTACTGTCTATCTACTTATATTGTTATATCTTTTATTCTTTTCTAGTTACAGACATGCTGTTAAAGGCGAGGTATCTTATAATTTTATCCCATTTGCGAGTATTTTATTGGACATAAGGGGACTCGGTCCTTTTCATTTAGCCATGATGACGAATAACCTGTTTGGTAACATCCTTGCTTTTGTACCACTTGGTTTTTTCCTTCCGCTCATCTTTAACAAAGCCCGTCATTGGAAATATAGCTTCATCTGTTCTTTGCTTTTATCCATATCTGTTGAACTGCTGCAGCTTGTGAGTAAAGTCGGAGCATGTGATGTGGACGATGTAATTCTCAATACAATTGGTGGGCTTTGTGGTTATGTCGTTTGGAGGCTGCTTGCATATCCAATTATTAAAAGGCGGAAGGAATTGACTTAAATACATAGACAAATAGGAAGCTCTAAGAAATAAAAAAACTGACTCAAAATGGGCCCATACAGCACCTCTTGAGTCAGTTTTTTTTTAGAGAATTTCCTGGTACATGGCAATTACTTCCTCTTTTGTCGGCTGAAAAGGATTTCCGGCCGCACATGCGTCAACAAGGGCAAATTGGGCTAGTTTTTCAACATCAACATCTGTTACACCGAGCTCCGACAAATTGGATGGAATTCCGACAATGCCGCTTAGCTGCTTGATTGCTTCGATTACTTCCTCTGCACATGCAATCGCTGTTTTTCCTTCTGTTTTCATCCCAATTGCCTTGGCAATCCGAGGGAATTTACTTGGATCACGCTGTGCATTTTCTCTTTCCACAATTGGCAGCAGCATGGCATTACAAACGCCATGGGGCAAATCATATACTCCGCCGAGCTGGTGAGCCATTGCGTGAACAAAGCCAAGACCAGCATTATTGAAGGCCACACCTGCAAGAAACATGGCAAAAACCATCTGTTCTCGTGCTTCTATATTCTCTCCATCTTGCACCGCAAGTGGTAAATATTCAAAAATAATTTCGACTGCNGCTAATGCAGCAGCATCTGTTACCTTGTAAGCTCCTGGAGTTACAATTGCTTCTATTGCATGTGTCAAGGCATCCATTCCAGTTGCTGCTGTTAAGTCTTTCGGTTTTGCTGTCATCAGTTCTGGATCATTAATCGATATTGCTGCAAGGCTGTTCTTATCAACCATCACCATTTTCACTTGTCTTTCTTCATCTGTAATNACATAGTTAATCGTATACTCGCTTGAAGTTCCTGCTGTTGTGTTTATGGCTGCAATTGGGACTGATTTATGAATTGTTTTCCCGACTCCTTCAAATGATTTTAAATCTCCGTCATTTGTGGCCAGNANACCGATCGCTTTCGCCGCATCTTGCGGTGAACCGCCGCCAACNGACACNATGGAATCACAGTTGTTTTCGCGAAATACCTGCAAGCCGTTCAAACAATTTGCTACAGTCGGGTTTGGCTTCACTTCATCGTACACCATATAACCAATATCATTTTCCTCTAAAAGCTTTACCACTTTTGCGACAATCCCATTGCTCATCAAACCCTTGTCTGTTACAAGCAGAGCTTTCGTAAACTGAAGCTGTTTTAAATAGGGGCCTGCTTGCTGTAAGCAGCCTCTTCCTATTAAATTAGTGCTTGGAACATATAAAACATGTGAAGACATTTTAATACCTCCTGTTATTGTTCAATATTTCACAAATTTATTCAAGCTAAAACTAATTAGATATTGATTATGCCTTTACGGGGATGAANGTGGAATGCTTTAGCCAAATCAGCAAGCTCCTTGTCTGTAATAGTTTGTTTTATCCTTGTTGAATCTCCAATGATCGTATAAATTTGCGCTGCTTTTTCAGCCGTTTCGATTAAACCGAACGCTTCGTCAATTGTCGTGCCTGCACCGAAGATTCCATGATGCGGCCAAAGAACGAGTCGATTTTCCTGCATTTTTTCGGCTGTTTTTTGGCCAATTTCTTCTGTTCCAGGAATCATCCATGGTAATATGCCGATACCATCAGGGAACACGACAATGCATTCTGTACACATCTGCCAGAGGGTTTTTGTAAACTTTGCTTCATCCAATTCATGTATAAAGGTCATCGCAAGCAGGTTTGTCGCATGGTTATGAATGATGACACGATGGTTAAGATCGTGTTTTAGTCTTTCTATATGACTTTTAAAATGGGCTGGAAGCTCACTTGTCGGCAAAGAGCCATCCTCAAGTCCCCAAAGCAAATCAATACTCTCTCCATTTCTGCCAACCTTAATAATTCCAAAGGTGTTACGAGGGTCTTTTTTGGCATTTCTAAAATACTTGCCAGAGCCAGTTACAATAAAAAGCTTACCTTCGAGCTCTTTTGCAGGTGTCTTAATGGGAATAGAACGGATTATCTGCTCTTCGTCCAAGTATGGACGTACCTCCTCTTTTTGCAGCAAATAACTTATATTACCGCCATTTCTTTCATCCCATCCCATTCTCCACATATTATAGGCTGTATTGCACATTTCCTTGAGAAAAGGGGCCTCTTCTACACTCTTCCTTTTCAGCTTTGTAGGCATGCTGACACTCTCCTATTCTATTAAGCTCTTCATGAANAATCTTATTGTTTTCATAGTTGTTGTTTACACCTTCATCATAATTNGATANCAAATACAAGTCAATGACAAACAAAAGAAAACAAACATTTTTCCTTTTGTTTATGAACATTTTATGACTAAAAAAAGAAACCCTATTATTCTTGGGTTTCTAGATTTTTACGATCGTAACGGGAATTGCTTTTTCTTGCAGCTCTTTATGAAATTCAGCAGGAATATTCGCATCAGAAATAACGTGATGAATTCTTGTCAAATCAGAAATATGAGCAAATGTCTTAACACCAAATTTACTTGAATCAGCAAGCAGTATCACTTTTGATGCAATATCCATCATTTTCTTTTTTAAGATTGCTTGCCACTCATTGGAATCACTTAACCCGGAAAGATGGACNCCCTTACATGACAGAAACAGTTTGTTGACATAGTAGCTGTCTAAAGATCGTTCAGATAACGGACCAACATAGGATAACGAATTAGCAAGCAGCATTCCGCCAGTTGAGATTACTTTAATCTGTTCCTTTTTGCTTAGCTCTAAGGCCACTTTGATTGAATTTGTGATCACTGTCAACGGCATATCTGGCAATTCCTGTGCCATATACCACGCCGTTGTGCTAGCATCCAAGACAATTTGCTCACCTGGTTCAATCCATTTGACTGCTTCAGCTGCGATAGCCTTTTTCTCATCAGAATTTGTGATTTCCCTTACCACAAAGGGGACGTCTGTCGCTTCTTTTTCGATGCTGACAGCACCACCATGACTCCTGCTTAAAAGCTGATCTTGTTCCAGCTTTTCTAAATCTCTTCTAATTGTTTCTTCTGTTACGGAAAAAATGTCGCTTAATTCCGAAACGCGAATGCTTAATCTTTCATTAACTAATTCGACGATTTTTCTTCGTCTCTCTGCAACAAGCAACTAAAATCTCCCTCTCTTCTATAACTGACTTTTTGTTTAGTTGGGTTTACCTTTGATTTTGTATTTTTACTATATCATAATTAGGTAGTTTTTCATATAAAACATAGATTTTACTACAAAATACAAANGTACAAAATAGGTGCATCAGTTAGAAAACTAATGCACCAATCCTTCTAATACTTTAAACCGTTTTATGAACCGAATTATGATTTAAATCGTCACCGTAGCGCTCTTTTTCAATTTGCTGCAGTGTTTTCCCTCGTGTATTCGGGGCGAGGATAATGCCAATCACCATATGAATNGCAAGGAAAATAATCATAACAATACCAGCAACCGTAAAACCTAATGTGTCCATTAATAATGGCAATATAAATGACCAGACAGCAATCCCTGTTCTGACGATAAAGTACATTAATCCTTGTGCGCTTGCACGATATTTTGTCGGAAAAAGCTCACTTGTCCATAATGCGTAAAAGGCTTGAGCACCTATACCTGCTGCTGCTCCCCACAGGATGACAAAGGCGATGAGTGTCGGCCACGTCATTGGCATGAAGGTTAGGATAATCCACGCAACAAGTCCCATACCAGCGCCAATTCCAAATAAGGCCTTCCTGCTGACTTTATCACCGAGCTTCATAAACAAGAAATAAGTAGTTAAGACAGTAAACAACCATAGGAATGCTTGCAGTAAGTTGGCTTGCCCTGTGCTTAAACCACCGACATTTTCATAAATATATGGCATGAAATAGCCCATTGCNCCTGCTGTTAAATTCCAGAATAAATAGATACCGATCAATAGCACTAACGCACTGCGATTTGCTTTTAATGTAAACAATTCTTTTAAAACATTCGTTTTTACTTTGCCTTGTAATGCNTCCGCCTTTTCCTTTTCCTGCTGTTCTTCCCAAATTTTTGACTCATCCAAGCCTCGGCGTATATACCATGTTACAAAAGCAATGACTAGCAAGTGGAGGAATATTATCCTTGAACCAGCTAACCCCATTGGTGCAAGTACAACAGCTAACACAAACGTTAATGTCGGACCGATAGACCAGGCCATTTGAGCGGTTCCAACATGTGCTGCCCGTTTGTCCTGTGGTGATTCCTCTGCAATATATGTCCATGAAACGGGAACGCCTGCACCAACTGCCAAACCGGTAATAATTGTTCCGATAAGCAGCATCGGGAAATTGACAGATGCTGCTATAAGAGCAACACCAATCATATAGACAAGCAAATCATAGCTGAAGATGAACTTTCGTCCGAATTTATCTGTTAATGGTCCGCCAATTAATGCGCCAATCGCAGCACCGAAAGCATTTGCACTCAATGCACTTAAAAGTCCCACACCCATACTGTCAATATTTAAGTATGCCTGCCATAATGTTAAGCTGCTCGCTGCTGCGATGATGGAGCCTGCTTCGATATAGTTGGCCATTGCGACAGCAATCGTGGCTTTCCAGCCTGTTACATTTTTTGCCGCAAATTTCTTCGTTTTTGTCATTTTCTCTCTCTCCTTTTAAAACTTAGCGACTATAAGTGGCTAGTCCATATGAAAAACTTCTTTTAATGGAATAGTGACAGGACTGTTGTCTGCATTTGTTTCCATCAACGGCTCCATAAATTCCCACCATTTTTGGTTTATAGCTGTTGTGGGCATCTTGCTCCATTTATCTTCATCCTCTATTTCCACATAGCCGAACAATTTGCTTGTGTCTTTATCAAGGAAAATCGAATAATTGCTAGCTCCATGTTTGCGTAGAGCATCAATGAGCTCTGGCCAAATTTCATTATGACGCTGCTCGTATTCTGNTTGCTTATCAGGATTAACATTCATGATAAAACCTTTGCGAATCATCGTATTACCTCCTGTTATGTAAAGGTTTTCATTTTGTTGTTAGATTATATTGCATCTTTTTATATAAGCCTTTCCCCCTTAGGGGAAGGCATTTAATTAGCGCTTTAACAATACTTCTTGTTCATAGGTTTTCACATTTTCCAGCCATGTTTCTCTAACAGGGACATCCATTTGTTCACAATAAAAATCCCAAACAGCGCCAAATGGATATGTTTTAAATTCCTCCATTAATGCTAATCTTTCGGTAAANTTACCTTCCTCTTGCAGCTGTTTTAATTTTNCATTCGGCATTAATAGAGCATGTAACAGAGCTTTAATCATATTTCTTGTACCAATTGTCCAAGCAGCAACACGATTGATGCTTGCATCAAAGAAATCAAGACCAATCAGCACTTTGTCTGTTGCATCATTACGAACAATTTCAAGGCCAATTTCTTTTAATTCATCATCAAGGATAACAACATGATCACTATCCCATCTTACTGGTCTAGAAACATGAAGTGCCAATTTATCTGAAAACAGCAGCATCGAGGAAATTTTATTTGATACGGTCTCTGTTGGATGATAATGTCCTGTATCCATTAAGCAAAGCTTATTGTTCTTTAGGCTGTACCCTAAATAAAATTCGTGGGAGCCNACAACATACGATTCTGAACCAATCCCAAATACTTTACTTTCCACTGCATCGAGATTATATTGCTCATCTGTTTTTTCCGCATAAATTTTATCGAGAGACTCCTTTAAACGAATACGTGGTGTGAGTCTGTCTGATGGAATGTCTTTATAGCCATCAGGAATCCATATATTCGTTAAAGCAGGAGTACCTAGTTCTTTGCCAAAGTATTCTGCGATTTTTCTGCTTTTAATGCAATGCTTGATCCAAAACTCGCGAATACCTTCGTCTGGATGGGAAAGTGTCAGACCGTCCTCCGCTTTTNCNTGTGAAAATAATGTTGGGTTAAAGTCCAGACCCAAGCCATGCTGCTTTGCCCAAGCTACCCAATTTTCAAAATGCTTTGGTTCAATTTCATCCCTTTCGACTACCTCACCATTCGTCTCTGCATAAATCGCGTGTAGATTGACTCTATGCTTCCCAGGGATAAGGGATAACGCCATTTCCAAATCGCTGCGCAGCTGTTCTGGCGTTGTTGCTTTACCAGGATAATTACCGGTAACATCAATACCCCCTGATAATTCACTCGGATTTGCTTCAAATCCGCCAATATCATCCCCCTGCCAGCAATGGATGGAAATCGGGATTTGCTGCAATTTTTGTAAAGCTGCCTCCACGTCAACTCCCCATTGCTCATATTGTTTTTTTGCTGCTTCNAAGTTTTCTTTGACAGACATATTTTAGCCTCCTCATATTGGTTGTGCTGCTTCGTATCCTTTCACATCAAAGGAATGCTTAATTAATTTCCTTGCTTCGTGTACATCCTTTATTTCACCTAATGCAATCAATTGGGAAACAATATTCCCAACGGCTGTTGCTTCAACAGGTCCGGCAAACACTTGCTTTTTTGTTGCATCAGCAATCAGCTGGTTCANCAGTTCATTTTGGCAGCCTCCGCCGATTATATTAATCTTCGTAAATTTCTTTTCGAAAATCTCTTCAATTTCATCAATAGCTGCAACATAGCATTCAACTAAACTGTCATAAACACATTTGGCAACCTCACCTGGAGTTACTGGAATTTCCTGATTTGTTTCTGCACAATAGTTCTGAATCGCAAGAATCATGTTGTCTGGATTTAAGAAGCGGTCATCATTAACATTGACAATAGATTGAAAGTTTTTTGCTGCTTTTGCAAGCTCAACGAATTCTGCAAATGAGTATTCATTATCGTAGTTTCGCCGCACCTCCTGAATCATCCATAATCCCATAATGTTCTTCAAAAATCGGAAGCGGTAATCAATGCCGCCTTCATTCGTGAAGTTGTAATCCAATGCTTTTGTTACACAGATAGGAAATTTGTTTTCAACACCGATAAGTGACCATGTTCCGGAACTGATGTAAATCGTCTCATCATGCTCAGGTACAGAAATAACAGCGGAAGCAGTATCATGTGTTGCNGGCAAAACTACTTTTAAGTTGAACCCGAATTCCTCAGCAAGCTCCGCTTTAACGTCTCCTAAAATAGTGCCTGGCATCTTAATATCCTGGAACATTTCTGGCTTGATGGAAATTGCATCAAGCAGCTGTTTATCCCACTTTTTCGTAAACGCATTAACTAACTGTGTTGATGTTGCATTCGTATATTCATTCACTGCTTTTCCTGTCAGCAAATAGTGAAAATAATCAGGTACCATTAAAAACTTGTCTGCTTTATCAAGGCTCTCTGGATTTGATTTCTTTAATGCGCAAAGCTGGTAAATCGTATTGAATTTTTGAAATTGAATACCCGTTTCTAAATAAATTCTTTCCTTGATGATTTTCTGGAAAACTTCCTCCATCACACCATCTGTTCTGTCATCCCTGTAAGAAACAGCCTCTGTCAACAAATTTCCATTCTCATCAAGGAGCACAAAATCCACTGCCCATGTATCAATCCCGATACTTTCTGGCCTAACTTGCAGGTCCTGACATTTTTTTATCCCTTGCTTTATTTCGACAAACAGCTTATGTAAATCCCAACAATAATATTGTCCTTTTTTGACAATGCTGTTTGAAAAACGGTGCAGTTCATCCAACACGAGTTTTCCTTCGTGTATGGAACCGAGCATCAGCCGTCCACTTGAGGCTCCAATGTCAACAGCCAAAACAGATTTGTTCATTTTCTACCTCTCCTTGAGTCCCAATTGAAAACGTTTCCTAATCCTTATTCTAAAGAATGTAAACGCATAAAAAAATAACGTTATTTTTCTTATTTGTTGTCCTTAAATTCCTTAACCCCTCAAAAGAACGCAAAAAAAACTGGCAAAAATCGCTATTTTGCCAGTTCTTTTCTTAATTCCTTCGGTGTTTTTTTATATTTTTCTTTGAAAATCCGATAAAAGTAGCTGATATTATCATAGCCCACTTCCTCCACAACTGTCCGTACAGAAAAGTCTGTTGTTTCTAACAGCTCCTTTGCTTTCATAAGCCGTTTTTCCTGTATTAAATCCTTAAAAGTAAACCCAGTTGCCTTTTTTATATTTTTACTTAAGCTTGAGCTTGATTGCAGCAAGCGCTGTGCAAGCTCCTGCAATGTTCCATTTTTATAATGCTCCTCAATATATTTCAATGATTCAACGACGATAAAATGCTGAGAGGAGGCAGATTGATTTTTCGTTATTTTATCTGTGTTTTTCACCAGCTCAATTAAGAGAAGCCCCATGTATAGCTTCATCTTTGATTCTGCCATAAGGGAGCCGTCCGTTTCTTCTTTTATAATTTTTTCGACTAGCTCCTGAATCTCTTCGACTTCTGAAACGGCATAATATAAATATTGTCCATTTTGAGTATGATTAAACAAGCTGTTAATGAGAAATTCTGTAATGATGTTTTCACCATTTAAATATTGAAAAATAAATTGAAAAAAGAGCGGCTGGATGATGAAGTTGATTATAAGATCATCATTCCCACAAGCCTCTATTTCATGCTCAATATGCTGATTTAAAAAAAGCAGCTCGCCTTTTNTCANTGTGATAGAATCGTTATCCACNNTTTGCTTTAGTTTGCCTTTTACGACGTAATTGATTTCAATATAGTTATGCCTGTGCTTCGGAAAGTCAATAAATCTAGTATGCTTCCTTACCGTTATCATTTTGTTTTTATCAAGAAATTTTTCACTTTCGATAATAAAGTGGCGCTGGCTCGTATAAAGATCCTTCCTGACCTTTTTTTCCTGTGATAAAATTTCGATTTCTTCCTCTGTCAGTTCCATCAACTGCTTTAAAAGGAGTGTGTCCAACTAAATCCCCCCCACTTCAAGACTAAAGTCTTCTTTTCTATCTTACTAACAATCTTAAAGATAAGGCAACTAGAAANTGAAAACGTTTTACTATATAAAAGAGGAAGTGGTTAAACTTTTTAAGTTGTGATCTCTTATTAATTTCTTTAATGAAGATTAGGGACTCACACCTAAATATAAATACCCCTGAAATTTAGTAGAATTATATCAATAAAAAAACCAAGCAATACGCTTGGNTTTTTCTGAATTGTTTATTCGCAAGTTGGTTANGAAGCATTTTNAGATAAAAGTTTTTCACAATCCTCCACATTAAGTGGCCGGCTGAATAAATAACCTTGCAGTTCATCACATTTCACTTCTGTGAGGAATGCTTTTTGGTGTTCGTCCTCTACTCCTTCTGCAATAACCTTTACGTTTAATGCTTTTGACATCATGACAATCATGCGGACAATTGCCGTATCCTTTTCGCTTTTTTCCAATGATGTAATAAAGGAGCGATCAATTTTCAGCCTATCAATCTGGAACTTGCTTAAATAATGAAGAGAAGAATAACCTGTTCCGAAATCATCAATAGCTATATTGAAGCCCATTTCTTTGAGAATAGCAAGCTTGGACATATTTTGTTCAATCGGCCCCATCGCGATGCTTTCCGTTATTTCTAATTCAATATTTTTTGGGTTTGCTCCGGTTTCATGGATGATTGCCTTTACCATATTAACGAAATTCTCTTGCTGGAATTGCAGGGAGGAGATATTTACTGCGATTCGTAAATTGGCGAACCCCTTTTTCTGCCAGCTAACAGATTGTCTGCAGGCTTCCCATAATACGCATTCGCCTATCGGTAAAATGAGCCCTGTTTCCTCTGCAATCGGAATGAATTCACCAGGGGGCACTAAACCACTTCCAGGTCTTTCCCAGCGAACCAATGCCTCGAATCCGACAATCTCACCAGTATCTATTGAAATTTGCGGCTGGTAATGAAGNATGAATTCCTTTCGTTCAATCCCTTTTCGAATCGAGCGTTCTAGCTCCATAATGGACTTCATACTCATATCACAATTGTATATTTTAAAATGATCCTTGCCATTTTCTTTTACTTTGTACATGGCAGTATCTGCTTTCATCAGCAGTGCATCCAAGTCACTGCCGTGATCAGGGTACATGGCAATGCCTATACTTGGGGTAATATTTAATTCTACACCCTTAATAATATAAGACTCTCTTGTTTTTTTGAGAATCGTTTCAGCGAGCTCTTCTATTTGGCAGATGTCTGTATTCTCAATAAGCAGTGCATATTCATCACCACCAATTCTAAAGACAACCCCATTTTGCTTAATGCTTGAAGTGAGCCTTTCCCCTACCTCTTTAAGAAGCAAGTCTCCATATGAATGGCCAAGACTATCATTAATATGTTTAAACCGATCTAAATCCAAAAGCATAAAAGCAAGCTTTTTGCCTGACTGTTGTTTTCCAATGCTTGAGAAAGCCGCTTCTCCATATAACGGCGATTTGGCAGACCTGTAACAACATCGTGAAAAGCAAGGTACTCCATTGAATTGATTATCTCAACAAGCTTATCTGTCCTTTCCTTTACCTTTTGTTCCAGTCCTTCATTCAGCTTATTCAAATCCTCGACTAACCGATCATTTTCGAGCAATGTAAAAACCTGTCTTATTATCAGCAGGAATATGCTTATGGATAAACCAAGAAAAACTGGATGTTTATCATAAAGCATATACGTAAAATAAAGAGTTAACAGCAATACTCCAAAATACGGGATTATATGCTTTATATAGATGTTCTCTGTTTTCATTCCCGCATGTGACTGTAGCTCAACCGAAAAGCTATCCTTCTGATAAATCCCTGACAAACCAATAAGCAGGATGGACAAAATCCATAAAGGTTCATTGATGCTGCCGACTGAATAAGAATTAATCACTTTAAGGTAGGTAAAAATGGTATCTGCAATAATTTGGGTAAGCAGTCCTGTAACTAATAGAAAAGTGGTTTGCTTTGACAAGACACGTTTCGAAGTATTAAAAAGGCTAATTACTCCAACAAGGACAATNAGATCTAGTATCGGATAACTTAATTCAGTTATAGAAAAGCTTAAATCTTCATTATGACTAACCAAAGGTCTTATTAAAAATATCCAGCTAAAGGNTGTCGCTGCTGACATAGCAATTAAAATGTCGAGTAAAAAGCGAATCGTCAAAAGTGAGCTTTTAATCTGATTAATTAAAACAAGTAAGGAGAAAAAGTAAAACACATTTTGAACAATAAAAAACTTCTCAGCTAATTTACCAAAAACACTGTTGCCATCCAAAATAAATTGATTATAGCTCCACAGCAATGTACCGATCAAATAGACCAGGACTCCGAAAGCAAGGAGGAGCCAAAAGCTTTTTGCTGCGTTTTTAGTTTTAAGGCCAGTTGATATAATCCAGTAAATAGATGCGCTGCACGCAAACAGTTGGAATGTGACGCCACCCCAATCCAGTAGCTGCTGATTGCTGCTGAAGATGATATTCCAAAGGATGTTTGCCATAATAAAAAAAACGATAAAGGAATAGGCAAACCTTTTTGTATTGAGACTGTACATCTATTTCTCCATTCTTAATTTAATATCGGTTTTCTTATCNTATCTTTTGTTTGAATCAACCACGAAAAACTATCCTTGTTTTCATATATTCCTTGTGGATAAAGGATAGAAGGAATAACATAGTCTCCTTTATAGTATATTTTTTCACCAACAGTTTCCAGTGGTATTTTATAGACGTTTTTAAGTGCCTTATAAAACAGCCTTTCAAGCAAAACAACACAATGAGTTATTTGGCGGGATTCTGAGTATTCTACAAACAGTGATAA
>Ga0058696_1000224_pt1 | contig 24750 bp, 28 predicted proteins | sample AgamicMgSfrz_FD_55077 | JGI IMG/M metagenome (GOLD analysis project Ga0058696, IMG submission 55077) | Agave microbial communities from Guanajuato, Mexico - Mg.Sf.rz | ecosystem: Host-associated > Plants > Phyllosphere > Phylloplane/Leaf | place: Guanajuato, Mexico | collected 2012-05-30 | reverse complement strand
AAGACATCTTTTGTCTGTTTATTTTTAAAAATTAAATCAAAAATGAGGTGAGCCGACTTTGATTATGTCTGAAAGAAAGAAACAAGAATTCTATAAAGCGTTAGTAGAAAAAAATCCTCAATACGATGGTATTTTTTTTGCGGGGATTAAAACAACAGGAATATTTTGTCATGCAACATGTACTGCGAAAAAGCCGAAATACGAAAACTGTGAATTTTATTTAACCGCAGAAGAAGCGTTATTAGCAGGGTTTCGTCCTTGTAAACGATGTAATCCGCTCCATTATCCTCACAGTATCCCAGAGGAAGTCGAGATATTAGTTGNGGCAATTGAAAATAATCCGGAGAAAAGATGGAAGGAAGCAGATTTTCATGAATTAGGTATTCATTCTGCAACAGCCAGAAGAAAGTTTAAAGAAGTGTATGGAATGACATTTGTACAATATGCCCGCTCTCGTCGCATGGGAATGGCATTCAAAAAGATAATTACTGGAAAAAAAGTAATTGAACAGCAAGTATCTGTTGGCTATGATTCTCCAAGCGGATTTAATGATGCATTTACAAAAATTATGGGTAATCCGCCAAAGAAAACCTCTATTTCGATTATTCATGCGAACATCTTTTCCACACCGCTGGGAAATATGATTAGCTTGACTGATGCAGATTATTTATATTTGTTAGAGTTTACAGATAGAAGAGGGCTTGAAAGGGAAATAGAAAAATTGCGGGTGAAGCATAATGCAAGAATCCTACCTGGAAATACGGATGTTCATACAAGCTTAGTACACCAGTTGAATTTATATTTTTCCAATAAGCTATTTCAATTTTCCATTCCTATTTTAAAAAACGGTACTCCTTTTCAAATGAGGGTATGGGATATTCTTTCGTCCATTCCTACAGGCCAAACGATGTCCTATCAAGATATTGCCTCTAAATTAGGAGATAAAAATCTTGTTAGAGCTGTTGGCAATGCGAATGGTGCAAACCAAATTGCCATCATTATTCCTTGTCATAGAGTAATAAATACAAACGGAGAATTAGGCGGATATGGTGGTGGAATAGAGCGGAAAAAGTATTTACTTGAGTTAGAAAAACCAATTGGAAATTAAAAAGGACGGTTTGCCTTCATATGCAAACCGTCCTTTTAATTATCGCTAATACATAACACTTTTAACTAGAGTACAAACTAATAAAATATTTTGGAGGTGATTTAATGGAAAGTAAGGACTTTCAAAAAACATATGATGAATACATGCAACAAGGAAAAGNTCAGGCTCGAATGGAAGCAGCTGAGGAAGCAGCATCTGGAACTGAACAAATTATTGCGGTACGCAAAAACGAGGATGAAGATATTATCGCTTTTAAAACAAGCAGTGGAAGAGAGTTAGATTATTTAACTGCACTTGAGGAAGCTAAAGCAGGTAAGTTAGCACATATAGATGTATTTCATAAGTATGGCAGGGATATTATTCGAAGTGAGCCTGATGGTATTACTGAAAATAACTTAGATAACCTACCGTCTTTTTAGGAAGATAGAAAGTAAGGACGCCTTTCTCTCTAAAGGCGTCCTTACTTTCTAATATCATTGCTTACGGTATCTCTGCAAAATAAAATCAATAAAATGCCTACAGGCGATTGGCAGCACTCTTTTGTCCTTGTATGCAAGGCTAATGGTCCGGACAAAGGGCGGGTTTATTTGCTTCGTTACAATTTGATAAGGGCATCTTTGCAGCACGAGCTTTGGCAGGATAGAGATGCCAAGTCCTTGTTCTATCATGGACATAATGGTGTAATCATCATGAACGTGATAGTGAATGTTTGGTTCAAAATGATAATGATTGAAAATCGTTAATGCCTCGCTAATTTCCCCATCTTTTAAAAGAATGAACGGATCATTTGTCAGCTGTTGAAGCGGTACTTTATCAAGACTTGCCAATGGATGATCTAAAGGTAAAACAGCAAGCATGTCATCCTCCTGCAGCTTTATTGTTGTCAGGTTATTGATGCCGTATGGATTTACGAAGCCAAAATCAACACTTCCCTCTTTAATCCAATTGGAGATATCAGTGTAATCCCCTTGATGTAATTCAAAGTGAACGGCAGGATGCTGTTCCTTAAAATCCTTCATTAATCTTGGAAGCCAATGGCTGGAGACGCTGGAAAATGCGCCAATCCTGATAAGTCCGCTTTCAAGACCCTCCATCTCCTTACGNCTTTCAAGCAGCTCCCGATGTGAATTGCATATTTTCCGAATGAAAGGTAACAATTCCACTCCATCAGGTGTTAAGGTTATGCCTGTTCTGGAGCGAATGATTAAGGTTGCAGAAAGGTCCTTTTCAAGCGTATGGATCATTTGACTAACGGCGGATTGTGTGTAGCCAAGCTCTTCTGCCGCTTTTGTAAAGCTGCCTGTTTCAATCGCTTTAATAAATGCGTAATATTGATTCATTTGCATTCTCCCTTTAGATTAGGAATTCTAATGGTTAAATTATAAATATTCGTTTTACTAATGTAAATGCTGTTGATAATATTAAGCCGAAAGAATATTTAGAAGAGGGAAGGGCTTAGGCACTATGACACAGAAGCAAGCAAACTTAATATTGGCGACAGTCTCAATGGGATGGGGAACTTCATATATTTTTATGAAGATTTGTGCTGATTCCATGTCACCGATGACAATGGTGGCATTTCGATTCGGTATCGCATTTTTTGTCATGATTGCGTTATTTTCAAAAAGAATTTTTCCNATTGATGTTAAAACATTAAAATACAGTATGGTAACAGGTTTGCTTTTATTAGGNATATTCATCTCCCTNTCTTACGGNATGAAAACCACAACNGCCTCTACTGCAGGCTTCCTCACAAGTACGACAGTAATACTTGTACCAATGCTGCAAGCANTNATATATAGAAAATGGCCGAGTACCATGATTTCTGTAGGAGTAATTATAGTTGCTATTGGCTTGGCACTTCTGACAATTGGCGATGACTTTGCACTTGCAACAGGCTCTCTCTATTGCTTGGCAGCTGCTGTTTTTTATGCATTGCATATTATCGTGACAAACCGTTTTATAAAGAATGTTGATCCGTTAAAGCTTGGTGTATATCAGCTTGGGTTTGCAGCNNTATTTGCAGCAATTATCGGGATATTCGTGTTTGGTGATCTGTCACTGCCAAATAACGGTTTAGATTGGTTTGCTATCCTTGGTCTTGCGCTCATTTGCTCAGCATATGGGTTTGTGATGCAGCCTATTGCCCAAAAGCATACAACACCTGAGGTCACAGGCTTTATTTTTGCGCTCGAACCGATTTTTGCAGCAATATTTGCAGCCATTTTTCTGCACGAAAATATTGGCTTGCAAGGATATGCAGGAGCATTACTTGTATTAGCTGGTGTAATTGCGGCAAGCCTCAAGTCTGAGAAGAAGGAAGACGAGGCAATCAGTCAGCCTGTGATGAAGATAAAGAAACAAACGATTTAAAAAATCAGCCAGCTAAGCGAGGACGTTTTGATTGTAGATTAAATGGTTATGAGATAATCTTTTCATGGAGACTTTCAGTCAGAGTAAGATATAGGAGAGAGGTCACAAAATGAAAAAATTATCTCAAACAAAGACGATATTGCTTTTGACTTTTCTCGTTATAGTATGGGGAGTCAACTGGCCGTTATCAAAAATGGCCCTTGAATACACACCACCACTGCTTTTTGCGGGGATACGAACCGTCCTTGGAGGATTAATATTGCTTGTGTTTGCATTGCCACGTATGAAGCAACTAAGATTTAAGGAAACATGGCACTTATATGTTATTTCTGCTGTATTAAACATTATTATTTTTTACGGATTGCAAACAGTCGGGTTAGGTTTTATGCCGGCAGGCCTATTTTCTGCAATTGTATTTATAGAGCCAGTTCTTCTTGGCATTTTTTCATGGCTTTGGCTTGGGGAATTAATGTATGGATTGAAAATTGTTGGATTGATATTAGGGTTTGTTGGCGTTGCTGTTATAAGTATGGGCGGTCTAACTGGTGATATCTCTGTCATTGGAATATTCCTTGCCCTTGGTTCAGCGGTTGGCTGGGGCTTAGGCACGGTTTTTGTGAAAAAAACAGGCAATCGAGTTGACTCGATATGGATGGTTACCATGCAGCTTCTGATAGGCGGAATCGTCTTATTAACGATTGGATCAGGAACAGAAAGCTGGTCCAGTATTGATTGGCAGCTTCCTTTCATTGCTAACCTATTGTTCATTTCCATATTTGTGATTGCATTTGGCTGGCTCGTCTACTTTACACTTGTTGGCGCTGGTGAGGCAAGTAAAGTTGGTTCGTACACCTTTCTCATACCGCTAATTGCCATTTTCTGCAGCTCTATTGTTTTAAATGAATCGATAACCTTCAAGCTAGTATTAGGACTAATATGTATTGTTATCAGCATATGCTTTGTGAATATTAAGCTAAAACCTAGAAGTGTGAAAACACAAATAAATGAAAGATTATAGTAATTTGTAGAAAAGAGTCTTTTGCTTACAAAAGGCTCTTTTCTTTTGGGGATTTGTCAATAAAATGAAATTGACTGAGGCGGAAATGTTGAAATTTATATAAATTAACAAATTGTGGTTTATTATATGAAAAATCCTTAAAAAATTCAATGAAGATGCTTGCATCCGACTGGAGAAAATAATAAGGTGTATGTAGCAATTTTATAAGTATTATTTCGGGGGTACTAAATGTCACATGTAAAACAACATGTAGTGAGCATACTAGATTATGAAAAAACAGGGCATCAAACCATTTTTGTGCAGTTTTCAGGAATGGATGCCATTACAGGCAAAAACTTTGCAGGAGAGGTCAAGTTTGTCGGCTCTATGCCATATGGTGATTTAATTCATCCAAAAAGAACCTTTTTATCAACAGAATGCAGGGAACATGTACAAGCATGGCTAATAGATAAGTATTGTTCAGGTGCATTTAACTAAATCATTTAAGGGAGTGGGAAGTATCGACAGTATAAAAGTGAAAAGTCCAAAAGACTGCGGTAACTCACCTAAAAAAAGATTTATTAACGAACATATTATTGCTTTAGCAAGGAAAGACATCGGTATGCTAGAGACTACTTTTACTAATAATAGTAATTGGATTTTAGTCGGACAAGAATCAGCTACTGGGAAAAAAGAGGTGCTTGAGGCGATACTAGACCGCTTCAATAGAGAAATAGCAGAAATAGAGGTTCAGCAAATCATTACACACGGCAGTACCGCTGCTGCTCATGGCAGCTTTAAAACAGCAGAGGGCAGTGAGTTCTCCTTCTGTCATTTATACCAATTCGTTAGTGCAGGAAAGAATGTAATTAAGGAAATGACTACATATTTGATAATGACAAATTGATTGGGGGCATATAATGAAGGAGTCTGAATGGCTGAAATGGGCGAAGGAGCTGCAAGCAATAGCCCAAACAGGATTGACTTACTCAAAGGATGTATATGATAAGGAAAGATTTGAATCAATTCGCAGAATAAGTGTGGAGATATTGGCTAAGTATACTAATATGGATGCTTCCATCATCAAGGACTTGTTTGCAAATGAAACAGGCTACGCAACTCCAAAGGTTGATATAAGAGCAGCTGTGTTTTTAGATAAGAAGATTTTGTTAGTAAAGGAAAAAACAGATGGCAAATGGGCATTGCCTGGCGGTTGGGGAGACATCGGCTTATCTCCAAGTGAAGTTGCTGTTAAAGAAGTGAAGGAGGAATCTGGTTTTGACGTAAAAGCATTGAAATTGATTGCAGTGTTTGATAAGAAATTTCATGACCATCCTCCATCTCCAATACATGTGTATAAGCTGTTGATCCAGTGTGAAATTATTGGTGGTCTTGCAGCAGAAGGGATAGAAACAAGCGCTGTTCAGTTTTTTGCAGAAAACAATCTCCCGCCGCTGTCATTGCCAAGAAATACAGAGGCACAGATTCAACTTGCTTTTAAGCATTTATATAATCAAAATGAGCCAGTATATTTTGATTAATATTTTTTTTAAAAAGCTGTTGACATCTAACGATAAATATTTTATGATTATCTCATATTCAAGATATATTAATTCGAGATATTGTTAATCAACTTCATTTTATTTTTTTAAATAAATATCTCGAATTCAAAATAAATTAATTAGAAGAGTGGAGGAAAAATGAAATGAGCAAAAAAACAATGGGAATTCATCATATTACAGCAATTGTCGGGCATCCACAGGAAAATGTTGATTTTTATGCAGGTGTATTAGGATTAAGATTAGTGAAACAAACGGTTAACTTTGATGATCCTGGAACATATCATCTCTATTTCGGTAATGAAGGCGGCAAGCCTGGTACAATTATTACGTTCTTCCCATGGGCTGGAGCAAGGCAAGGGAAGATTGGAGATGGTCAAGTAGGTGTCACTTCTTATGCTGTACCAGTCGGAGCATTAAGTTTCTGGGAAAAAAGACTAGAAAAATTCAATATTCCTTTTGAAAAAGCGGAGCACTTTGGAGAAATGTATCTTGAATTTAATGATCCACATGGCCTTCAGCTACAATTAGTTGAAAGAGCAGAAGGAGAAGAAAATACTTGGACATTCGGCAATGTGACTCCAGATGTGGCCATTAAAGGTTTTGGCGGTGCAACATTGTTGTCTGCACAACCAGAAAAAACGGCTGAATTGTTGGAGCATGTAATGGGACTTGAAGTCGTCGGAAAAGAAAACGATATTATCCGATTCCGCTCAACAGCTGATATCGGTAATATTATTGATCTAAAAACAACGACTATTGGCAGAGGTGAAATGGGAGTCGGCACTGTTCATCATATTGCTTGGCGTGCTACTGATGATGCAGACCAATTAGACTGGCAGGAATATATCGCAGATAAAGGATATGGTGTAACNGCTGTTCGTGACAGAAACTACTTTAATGCTATCTACTTTAGAGAGCATGGAGAGATTTTATTTGAAATTGCTACAGATCCTCCAGGGTTTGCTCATGATGAAACGCTTGAAACAATGGGAACAAACTTGAAGCTGCCAGCGCAATATGAGCAGCATCGTGCACAGCTTGAGAAAGTCCTTATCCCAATTNAAGTAAAACAGCTAGATTAACCGTGTGAAGCCATAGGTAATATGGCTTCACAGGAGGGTTATTTAAGTCACATAAAAAAATGAAGAAATAGTAGAGGAGAAGATAAAAAATGGAAGATTTAGGTTTATTATTAATTCGAGTAATGGTNGGAATTGTGTTTATGTTTTATGGATCACAGAAGCTGTTCGGATTATTTGGTGGACACGGAATAAAAGGAACAGGCGGCTGGTTTGAGTCTATTGGTGTGAAACCAGGGGTACCTGCAGCAGTATTGAGCGGCCTTGGTGAGTTCTTAAGTGGAATTTTGTTTATTATAGGTTTATTTTTACCATTGGCAGCAGCTATCATTACGATTATTATGGCAGGAGCAATTGTAAAAGTTCATGGTTCGAAAGGCTTTGCCAATGGTGCAGGCGGTTATGAATATAATTTAATGCTTATTGTTGTGGCAATTGGAATGGCTTTAGTTGGACCTGGAGCATTTGCATTAGGCTTATAAGAAATTAAGTAGGTATACTGTTATTGACCTTTATATATGTAAGTGATATAATTATCACGAATTAAAGATATCTTAATTAAAAATAAAAATATATTTTTTCGCTCATATCTCGATATCGAGATAAAAATAGGAGGACTATTCCATGAATGAATTAAAAGGACTTCATCACATTACAGCAATTACAAGCAGCGCTGAAAAAATTTATGAGTTTTTTACTAATGTTCTAGGATTAAGACTTGTGAAAAAAACAGTTAATCAGGATGACATCCAAACATATCATTTATACTTCACTGATGATGTTGGCAGTCCTGGTACAGACATGACATTTTTCGATTTTCCTGGTATCCCAAAAGGAGTGCACGGCACGAATGAAATTTCAAAAACCTCTTTCCGTGTGCCGACAGACGCAGCTCTTGCATATTGGGTGAAACGCTTTGACAAATACGATGTAAAACATAAAGGCATTCAAGAGCAATTTGGTAAAAAGACGTTAGCATTTNTCGATTTTGACGACCAGCAGTACCAGTTAATTTCAGATGAACAAAATGAAGGAGTTCCAGCAGGTACACCGTGGCAAAATGGTCCAGTGCCATTAGAATTTGCGATAACTGGTTTAGGACCAATTTTTGTTCGAACATCTTATTTTGATTACTTCAAAGAGGTATTGGAGAAAGTGTTCCTCATGAAGGAGGTAGGGCAGGAAGATTCNTTCCATCTATTTGAAATGGGTGAAGGCGGGAATGGTGCACAAGTAATCGTCGAATTCAATAACATTCTCCCTCAAGCGCGACAAGGATTTGGGACAATCCACCATGCTGCATTTCGTGTGGCAGATCGCGCTGAATTGGATGAATGGACAAATCGGTTATCAAGCTTCCAATTACCAAATTCAGGTTTTGTGGAGCGNTACTATTTCGGATCCTTGTACTCTAATGTGGCACCACAAGTATTGTTTGAATTGGCAACAGATGGACCAGGATTCATGGGTGATGAGCCGTATGAAACGCTTGGAGAAAAATTATCANTACCGCCATTCTTTGAATCAAAACGAGATGAAATTGAGCAGCTTGTCCGCCCNATCAANACNGTTCGCAGCAATCTAAAAATAGACAAAGAATATTTGTAATAAAAGGGGATTATGTTAATGGGTTTTTTCAGTAAACTATTTGGAACAAAACAAGAGGAGGAACAAACAATGGAAAAATTAAATATCGGTATTATACTTGGATCTACTAGAGAAGGACGTGTAAGTCCACAGGTTGGCGCATGGGTNAAGGAATTAGCAGATAAACGCGGTGATGCAAACTATACAGTTATTGATATCGCTGATTATAAATTGCCATTCTTAGGTGAGCCAGGTGCGGATGCTTCAGGAGCTGCTGCTTGGTCTGAAATTATCGCGAAACAAGACGGNTTCGTATTTATCGTGCAAGAATACAACCACTCTATTACAGCAGCATTGAAAAATGCTTTAGACTTCCTTCGTGATGAATGGAATAACAAAGCTGCAGGTATTGTTTCTTACGGTTCAGTTGGNGGCGCTCGTGCAGCAGAGCATCTGCGTGGAATACTAGGAGAATTGCTTGTGGCAGATGTTCGTGTACACCCAGCATTGTCTTTATTCACTGATTTTGAAAATGGGACAGAATTCAAACCGAAAGAAGTTCAAGGAGAGTCAGTTAACCAAATGCTAGACCAAGTAATACCATGGTCAACTGCATTGAAAACTATCCGTAAATAATAGTATGAAGATAAGCCTGTGCATGCTGCACAGGCTTATTTGTTAATATAGGGCAGTTTTTTTATATTTACAGAGAATCAATTCAAGTCAACACGCACCTTGCTATGCAATGTTCGTGTTTTGCTTGTTTTTTATTACACTCGAGAATGAACTCTTTCCCCTTGAACCCAAACCTCTTTAATGTTTTCTGGGCGAACAAGATAAATGATCTTTTGGAAAATGTCATCTAAAGCTTCATGAGCATCAAAAATAGGAAGCTTTGCTGATGGCGTCTTTGTATCAATAATTTGGACGTCCCACGTATAGTTTTCTTCTAATTTTCCAATAGGCAGGCTTAAGCTTTCACCACCGCCAGCAGTAGCTAAATAAAAGGCTTCATGAATGGAAATACGAGAATCTGCCACGCCACGTTCTTCTGNACAAAGAGCGGTACTGACACCATCCTCTAGCATTCTAGACGAGACGACTGCTTGTTTGGCATTGTCATAAATACTCGGTGTAGCACCTGCTGAAATGTCTGTTCCAAGCCCTACATCGATTCCCATCGCTTGAAACCTTTTCAACGGCAATACACTGTTGGCAAAGTATGCGTTTGAGAGTGGACAGTGGCTAATGGCAGTACCAGTGCTAGCGAACAATTCAGCATCCTTGTCATCAAGGAAATTACTATGTGCCATGACAGATTTATCGCCTAACAATCCGAAGTCATGAAGTGCGAAGGCATCATTTTTCTGGAATCTATCCTTCACATATTGATGAGCCCAATCACTTTCACTGCAATGTGACTGGATATGAGTGTCGTATTTAGCTGCAAGCTCACCAAGTCCTTTCAATGCTTCATCTGAACAGCTCGGGATAAAACGCGGAGTTACAACAGGGTAGACACCTTGCTTTACTTCCTTGGCTAAATCCTTCATTGCAAGGATAAACTCCTCCGTATCTTTTATAGCTGTTTTTGGATCTGCATCTCGGTAGTAATCTGGATTTTGGTCTGGATCATCCATGACTACCTTTCCAACAAGACCGCGTTGACCNTTTCTTGCACAAATTTCTGCTAATAACAAGCTTGCTTCCTTGTGGACTGTCGCAAAATACAGGACAGTAGTGGTTCCGTTAGCGAGTAATGTACTAACTAAATCCTCATACACAGTTTTGGCAAATGCCAAATCCGCATATTTTGCTTCAAGTGGAAAGGTATACGTATGCAGCCAATCATACAGCGGNAGATCCAGGGCAGTACCTGATTGAGCCCATTGCGGAGCGTGAACATGTAAATCGACAAAACCAGGTAAGAAATATTGGCCATCTTCCAACTGATGAAAGTTAGCATCTTCTTGATGTTTAGCTAAAAGGGATGTGTAATCCTCTTGTTCAGGACTAACAATCTTTTCGATTATCCCATTGTCATTTACAAAAAAGAGATGATTCTCCAAAATATTTACTTTTTCAGGAGAGTAACTGGTAAATGCGGTCCCATGAAAAATATACGTATAATTAATAATAAACACCTTCCTATCGTTCGTGTTTTATGGTAATATAAATATTGTAATAGATGATTAATAGCTAGTCTACAGGAAATCANATAGTTTTACTAGATTTTAAATATTAAGAAAAAACTATTTTTGAAAAATATCTTGCACTAAAAAAAAATCGTGGTATTGTAGTAAAAAACAAAACTAAATAGTGTTTTTCATATAATCGTGGGGATATGGCCTACAAGTTTCTACCTGTTTACCGTAAATAAACTGACTATGAAAAGCAAAAAGAATGGTCTATGGGTTTAGTCTATTCTTTTGATACTTTGAATCTATAAAGCTCGAAGTACATGCTTTTCTGTTGTCTGGAAAATTATGTATTTCGAGCTTTTTGCGTTGGTAGAAACTTTTGATTATATGAATGTCTAGTAACCTACAGGGGGAATGGGAGAATGGCAAAAGGTATGAAGGAGAATATGACGGGAGAAAAAGAAAATATTTCCGTTGGTAAGTCGATATTTTTAGGGTTACAGCAAGTATTAGCAATGGATTTATTTATTCCGCCAATCATCTTGGCAGGTTTACTTTCATTTTCTGTATCAGATAGTGCTTTGTTGATTCAAATGACATTTATTGCTTGCGGTATTGCCACAATTATTCAAGCAGGATTTGCAATGAGGCTTCCTGTTATGCAAGGGCCGTCATTTGTGCCATTAAGTGCACTGGCAGCAATTGGCACAACATCTGGTATTGGGGCGATGATTGGCAGTTTAATACCAGGTGCGTTAATCGTTGCTTTATTAGGTTATCCGCTTAAGGTTTATAGTAAGGTCGTTAGAAAAATCATTCCACCTATCGTTGCAGGGACGGTGATTGTGGTTGTTGGACTTTCATTAATGCCAAGTGCCATTAATTCTATTTACTCAGCAGAAGGCAGCTTTGGAGAGAACATCCTTATTGCTACAATTACAGCTGCTATTCTTATATTTTGTATGTATGTTGGCGAAAAAGCGAAATCCAAATGGAAATATATTAAAGTTGTGTCCGTTGTATTAGCACTTATTATAGGTTCAATTATTGCTTCCTTCTTTGGATTAGTTCATTTTGATTCGCTTAAGACTGCTGCATGGTTCCAAATGCCAGGTCTATTTTCATTCGGTATGCCAGAGTTTAATCTCCATGCCATTATCGTTATGATCGTTGTTTACCTTATTGTCACTATAGAAACTACTGGAACTTGGTTTACTGTAAGTAAAGTAACTGGCGAAGAGCTAGATGACAAGCGTTTAAATGGTGGAGCACTTGGTGAAGGGTTAGGCTGTTTTGTTGGTTCCTTCTTTGGAGGAACACCCGTAACAGGTTATTCTTCTAATGCTGGTATTATTGCGATAACTGGAGTGAAGAGCCGTAAACCAATTATTGTAGGTGGAGTTATTTTAGTATTACTTGGCATGATGCCAAAGCTCACAAGCTTAATCGCATGTATTCCTAGTGTGGTTGTGAATAGCGTATTTGCGATTTTATGTGTTGTTATCATGATGAATGGTTTTAAAGTTATTAAAGATGAAGCATTCACTGAAAGAAATATGCTTGTTATCGGTGTCCCAATTATGCTTGCATTATTTGCTGTATTGATGCCTGCTGATGTGCTAGCAGGATTGCCGGAAATCGTTACTTATTTTGTATCATCTGGAACAGCTATTGGAGCAATTGCTGCATTGGTACTGAACTTAGTGTTACCACAGAAAAAAGACGATAAAGTTAAAGTTAATGATGTTTCCATGAACGTAAACTAGGAAGAAAAAAGGAGAGTCAACACTATGATGCAACAGGATAGACTATGGAATGAATGGCATCCAGTATGTAAAGCAGAGGAGCTATTAGAAGATCCCAAGCAAGTATTTGTGCTTGGCGAAAGAGTCGCTATTTTCCGAAATGAAAAGGGAGTTCATGCCTTTAAGGATTTATGTATCCACCGTGGTGCTGCCCTTTCGCTTGGAAAGGTGAAAAACGGGAATTTAGTGTGTGCCTACCATGCATGGGAATATGATTGTGTAGGAGCATGTGTAAAGATACCTGCCCTTCCAAATGGCAGAGCGATTCCAAAAAAGGCTAAAGCGACTGTTTATCATTGTGAAGAATATCTTGGGCTGATTTGGGTGAACTTAGGCGACAATCCGTCGCCGCTTATTTCTTATCCAGAATATAACATGGAGAATCACCGTACTGTCATTTGTGGCCCATATGATGTAAATGCAAACGCACCAAGAATTATCGAGAACTTTCTTGATGTGTCGCATCTTATGTTCGTACATGAAGGCTTATTAGGAGACGAGGAACATGCGGAAGTAGTAGATTATAAAGTAGATTTTATCGATAATCGCTATATTACAAGCAAAATTCCTGTTTACCAGCCAAATCCAGATGGGCGTTCAAAAGGCGGGTATGCAGACTATGTATACGAAATCTTAAATCCAACAACAGCTCGATTTACGAAAACATCTGAAGGCTCTGATGATGCATTAACGATTCTGNTAATTGTTAATCAAGCGGGAAATGAACAATCACAGGCTTATATGCTGTTAACAAGAAACTATGATTTGGATATGCCTGACGAACCATTTGTTGAGTTCCAAGACACGATTTTTTATCAGGATCTTGATATTGTACAAAGTCAAAAACCAGAATTGCTTCCGTTAGATTTACAAGCGGAATTACATCTTAAATCAGATGCGTTAACAATTGCTTATCGCAGATGGTTAAATCAATTGGGTGTTGAGAATGGGACTACACCAGTATTAGAGAGAGTGTAAGCACGGGGATACCCGTGCTTTTTTTATTGGGGGCAGGTGGAAACAATTATTATACGTTTTTAAGATTTATTTTGTCCGATCTTTAATATAATGAAAAAAAAAGACAGGAGTTAGGACAATGACTGAATTTCACGAAATAAAAATTATCAACACACAAAAAAATAATATGATAGATATTATATATATTCACGATGATTTTTTTGGATATCTTGGAGAAGCACATCCTCGTCAAATAGAACTGTTAAATAATCTCCCGGTTTTTTATCCAGATAATATAGATTTCAATCATTTATCTGTACAAGATTTTAAGTTTTTAAAAAAATTCCATACAAAGAAAGCAACAGAAAAAGGTATTTCTTTAGCAGGAATAAGTATAATCAATGGTTGTTNTTTTGAAGAATTATTAGACATAAGTAAACAGTTAATAATAGCTGAAAATTCAGTTGATTATACACCTAATAAATTCGTTAATACTTTTACAAAAGATGAAACGAAAAGTAATCTTGAAAAATTATCAACTATATTGAGTAATATATCGCTACATAAAACAGAATATATATTGCTGTGGGAAGGTATTTAAAAGGAATGTTTAAGGTGTAGCGGTACACAAAAAGGCTGGAGCAAAAGTATTTAAGGTTAGGTTAAAACTGGGCTGTTTAATAGAATATTGTTTGATAGTTCAGAGATTTATTTGGGTATTTTCTGCTACCAAGAGGAGGCTCCATCCTCCCTGCGGAAAGCGAGTGGCCGCAGTGCAATGAAACTTCCATACTCGATTGTTTCNAAGCTAGATGATACGTTATAGCTGGTTCGTCTCGACCTCTTACTACATAATACAGATAAAAAGGTACAAGCACTCAATCACTTACTGAATATCATATAGGAAGTTTATGAAAAAGAGTGTGATGAAAATGAATAAACAAAGAAGTGGTAATTCGGGCTCTAACCGTACTCCGTTAACCCAATCTAGTTTACAGGCAACGTCAAGCTATACTGTCAACATAGCAGTTATTGGGGATAGTCATGTAGGCTATTTGAACAGCCAAAGTATTTTTAATAATTTTCTCCCAAGGGCGATAAATAGTGGGACGAAAAGGTATGTCATTTTTGGCGGAGACAATGCCCATGCATTAGGAGCTTTTACAACAGCAGAGGCGCGAAGCTATTATCAGCAGTTCAAAAACATTGTGGATCACAATTTAGGACCGAAAAATATCTACTATCGGACATCAATAGGAAACTGGGAGGATACGAGCAGAAATGATAGTAGGAATTTATTTCTGCAATATTTTAACCCGTTAACAGGCAGGGTGAGTATTCCGAGAACTCGAGGGTTAGTGCAGCATGTATGGCTTGATAATGGGACTGGGACATTCAGCCAAGACAGTATTAATCTATTAAATAATTTAGATCCTAATCATTACTATATTATTGATACACATTGGCCTCTTTATGTACCAGGAATCTATAATACAGTTAGTTCTGATCATGTCGTGAGCAGACAAGAAACAGACCGGTTTTTTAATGCAATTCCAGCTAATGTAAGGAGCAGAATCCTTGGTATCTTCACACATCATGCCCATGTTTTTTATTCAAAGCTAACAAATATTCATGCTAACTTTCCGAATACCCCATTTTTTGTGACTGGTTGTTCTGGTGATTATAAATGTTCTTCCTTTGAAAGTGGATACTATGATGCAGACATAACCATCCAAANTAATAACCAAGCATCCTTACAGGTAAGANAAGTGATTCTTTAATTTTGTAAAATAATGGGCTGAAGTACCCTTGATAAAAATATTCTTGCTATTTTTTATTTTATTTGATAAGATATAGGAAGCGTATACAGAACGGATTGTAACTGTTAAATCAGGCAAAACCGATTACCTTATTTTTAAAGGGTGGGTTTTGCCTTTTTCTCTATATATCGGAGGGTAATAAAGTGAAAATCGAGAAAATATTAAACAACAATGCGGTTATCTCTNTAAAAGATAATCAAGAAATTATTATCATTGGTCGCGGGATAGCTTTTCAAAAGCGAGCTGGTGATCAGATTGCTGAAGAGCAAATTGATAAAATTTTCACTTTAGAAAACGAAGATATGATGACGAATTTCAAAACCTTGATAGCTGATATGCCGATTGAATATATGCAATTATCAGAGAAGATTATTGCTTATGCAAAGATGAAGCTTGGTAAGAAATTAAACGAAAGCATTTATATTCATTTAACAGACCATATTTATTATGCGGTGGATCGCTTTAAGAACCACCTTCCAATAAAAAATGGATTACTTTGGGAAATTAGACAACTGTATAGAGATGAGTATGAGGTAGGACTAGAAGCATTGAATATGATTTGTGATCAATTTGGTGTAATCTTGCCAGAGGATGAAGCAGGATTTTTGGCACTTCACTTCATCAACGCTGAGTTGAATGAAGAGATGCCAGTTGTTCATGATATGACAAAAATCATGCAGGAAATCTTAACACTTGTAAGGTATCACTTTAAAATTGATTTTAATGAAAATTCGCTGCATTTCTACCGCTTTATTACACATCTTAAGTTTTTTGCGCAGCGTTTAGTGAAAGGTAATCACTATAACAGCTCAACAGATGACGATTTATATCAAGTAATTCAAATGAAATACCCTGATGCACATACATGTGCCCTGAAAATAAAGAAATTTATTGAAAGCATGTATACCTATGTGTTAACAGACGAAGAAATGATTTATTTAACCATCCATATAGAACGAGTTGTCAAAAGCAATAATGACAAATAGGGTTGTAACCTAGCGGGCAAAACCTAAATCAAACAGAGATGTTTTGATTTAGGTTTTTTTGTTGGAAATTTTTACGTCAATAGGGAATGAATATAAGTGTTATAAAGAAAAGGAGAAAAGAAAATGAGTAATACTAAACTTGCTAATGACATTGTCGATTTAGTCGGCAAAGAAGAAAATATCTCAAGCCTTGTTCACTGTGCAACACGCTTGCGTTTCAAATTAAACGATAGCAGCAAAGCGAACAAAGAAGCTTTGCAAAACTTAGACGGGGTGCTTAGTGTTGTAGAAAGTGGCGGCCAGTTCCAAGTAGTAATTGGCAGCCATGTTCCAGAAGTTTATAAAGAGATAAACAAGATTGCCAATATTGGCAGTTCAGAGCAAGCTCCAGCAAATGCACCGAAGCAAGGAATTGGTGCACAGATTTTTGAAGTTATCTCACGCAGCTTCTCTCCATTAATTGGAGCACTTGCTGGTGCAGGTATGTTAAAAGCAATCTTAACGGTCTTAACAATGTCAGGGCTGTTATCAACAACAAGTGGTACGTACTCGATTCTGTCTGCGGCCGGAAATGCAGTATTCTATTTCCTTCCGATTCTTTTAGGGATTACGATTTCTACTAAACTTGGTGCAAATCCATATGTTGGTGGAACAATTGGGGCAGCGTTACTTGAGCCTAATTTCACTGGGTTAATGACAGAGACAAGCAATGTGTCTAGCTTTATTGGAATTCCAGTTGTACTAATGGATTATTCCTCAACCGTATTCCCTGTGTTTATTGCGATTTGTATTTATGCACTTTTAGATAAATTCTTAAAGAAAATTATTCATAAAGACCTGCAGTTATTCTTAGTACCAATGCTTTCTTTAATGATTATTGTCCCATTAACTGTGTTGGCATTCGGTCCATTTGGAGTGTATGTAGGAAACTGGATTGGTGATGGAATTAGCTTCTTAAGTTCGAAGAGTGGTTGGTTAGCAGGNGCTGTTATGGGTGCAGGCTGGACATTCTTAACAATACTTGGACTTCACTGGGGTCTTGTGCCNCTTATCCTTCAGAATTTGGCAGAAGGTTATGATCCATTAATGGCGATGCTTTCTGCAGCTGTATTCGCCCAAATGGGATTAGCAGTTGGTATTTTCTTGAAAGCAAAAGACAAAAAGGTCAAAACAGTTGCTGGTTCAACTTTCTTGCCAGCAGCATTAGCAGGTGTAACAGAACCAATTATCTATGGTCTATTGCTTCGTAATAAAAGAACAATTCCGTTTGTGGCGATTGCTGGAGCAATCGGAGGGGGAATTAGTGGCGCGCTTGGAAATAAAGCAATGTCATTTGCTTTCCCAGCCTTCTTAACAATCCCAGCGTACACACCAATTGTTTCCTTTATCATTCCGATGCTAATTGCCTTTGTCATTGCTTTAGTACTAGTATTAGTACTTGGTTTTGAAGATAAAAAGAATAAAGAAGAAGTTCAAGAAGAAGTAGCTGTAAAAGAAGTAGAAAAGGTAGAAGTGCCTTCCCAGCCACTTTTAAAACAAGAAGTAATTCTTAGTCCATTAACAGGATCTGTTCTTCCATTATCAGAAGTCGATGATGTTGTATTTGCTTCTGAAGCAATGGGAAAAGGGATAGCGATTGAGCCAACAGTTGGGAAAGCTGTTTCTCCAGTGAACGGGACTATTACAACTATTTTCCCAACAGGTCATGCGATTGGTATTACGTCAACAGATGGAGTAGAAATATTAATTCATATTGGTATAAACACTGTTCAATTGAATGGGCAGCACTATACACCGCATGTTAAACAAGATGATGTAGTAAAACAAGGCGATGTGTTAGTAGAGTTTGATATTGAAAAAATTAAAGAAGCTGGCTACCCGGTAACAACGCCTGTGATTATTACAAACACAGGTCAGTATGCAGAGGTAGTTGGAACAATGGAAGAAAATATTGTCCAATCTGAAAAATTATTAACTGTTATTGTATAAACCAATGTGAATAAGGAGAGAGTGTTACACTATTCTCTCCTTTATTATAAAGGAGGAAACAATTATGACATCAACATTTAAGTTCCCAGAAGGCTTTCTTTGGGGCGGAGCTACAGCAGCAAACCAATTAGAAGGTGCATCTAATGAAGGCGGAAAAGGACTAAATACACCAGACGTGTTGCCAGGTGGAAAAGTTCGCTTAAAAGTACTTTCAGATCCAGGCTTTGACTTTGAGCTGGACACAGAGAAGTATACATACCCAAANCATGAGGCAATCGACTTCTATCACCGTTATAAAGAAGATATCGCACTTTTCGCNGAAATGGGATTCAAGACATTCCGTATGTCTATTGCTTGGTCAAGGATTTTCCCAAATGGTAATGAGCTTACTCCAAACGAGGAAGGCTTAGCATTCTATGACCGTGTATTTGATGAGCTACTAAAATACAATATTGAACCAGTTGTGACAATTTCTCACTATGAATTGCCGATTCATCTAGTAAAAGAATATGGTGGCTGGAGAAGCCGTGAATTAGTAACATTCTTTGAGCGTTATGTAACTGTTTTATTCAACCGTTACAAAGANAAAGTAAAATACTGGATGACATTTAATGAAATCAACAGCAGCCTTCATATGCCAATCCTTGGCTTAGGGTTTGCAATCCAAAGCGAAGAAGACCGTTACCAGCCAACATTCCAAGCATATCATCATCAGTTTGTAGCAAGTGCAAGAGCGGTTCAGCTTTGCCATGAAATCATTCCTGGTGCACAAATTGGCTGTATGCTTGTTTATCTGCCAACATATTCAGTAGATTCCAATCCAGAAAATGTTCTTTTCGCATTGCAAGAAGAACAAATCTTTAATTATTTCTGTGGAGATGTGCAAGTGCGAGGTCATTATCCAGCATTCATTAAGCGCTACTTCAAAGAACATAATATTGAGCTAGATATTCAAGACGGCGATTTAGAGCTGATTAAAGAAAATACTGTTGATTATGTAGCACTGAGCTACTATATGTCACGTACAGAAAAGAAAGACAAAAAACCAGAAGAAGTCGGCCAAGGAAATATCTTGGGCGGAATCAAAAATTCCTTCTTGAAAGCAAGTGATTGGGGCTGGGAAATTGATCCTACTGGATTAAGAATCTCACTAAACCAATTATATGATCGCTATGAAAAACCATTATTCGTTGTCGAAAACGGATTAGGTGCTTATGATAAAGTAGAAGAAGACGGAACTATTAACGATGATTACCGTATTGATTACTTAAGTGAGCATATTAAAGCAATGGGAGAAGCAGTACAAGATGGTGTTGAGCTTATGGGCTATACACCGTGGGGCTGTATCGACCTAGTAAGTGCTTCAACAGGCGAAATGTCAAAACGCTACGGTTTCATCTATGTAGATAAACATGATGATGGAAGCGGAACTTTAGAGCGCAGCAAGAAAAAATCATTTGACTGGTTCAAAAATGTGATTGCCACAAATGGTGAAGAGCTATAATAGTAAAAAGCATGGGACTTGGTCTCATGCTTTTTTTTGTATTCAATAAGTTAACATAAGAAACCATAATTGGAGGGAAAATAAGCAAAAAGGAGGTTGTTTTATGGTGAAATATTCGGCAGTTATATGGATGCTTGTGTTATTTTTTCTTCCTTCTCAAGCTTGGGCGCAGCAAAAGGTGCCAATCCTTATATATCACTCTATCGATGAATTTAAAGGCCAAGGCTCTAAGGAGCTATATGTAACACCTGAAAACTTTGAAAAACAAATGATATATTTACGAGACCATGGTTTTACGTTATTAACATTCGAACATTGGCAGGACACTTCAAAGGTTAAAAAGCCAATTTTTCTTACGTTTGATGATGGATACAAAAACAATATGAAAGTTTATTCTATCTTTGAAAAGTTGAAAACAGACCAGTTTCGACCGACTGCTACATTTTTTGTTATCTCAGACTTTATCGGCCGTTCCAACCGCCTATCAAAGACTGAATTGAAAAAGCTGGCTGATAGTGGAATGGTCTCTGTCCAATCACATACGGCGACACATCCCGACTTAACGAAGATAACAAATTATAAGGAAGAGCTGGAGGGTGCAAGAGATGCTATTAAGAGTATTACAGGCAAACCAGTTATAGCAGTAGCCTATCCATACGGCAGCTTTAACAGCAAAGTGATGGAGGAAGCGAAAAAATATTATTCATTCGGATTAAGTACAACACCCCAATATTATTCCGAGAATGGTCTTAAAAACGAGTTGTTTCTACTGCCGCGTATATATATTAAGTACTCCACTTCAATCAGTGATTTTGAAAAAATAGTAAACGGTGGATAGCCTTTATTAAAAAAGGCAGATGACGAAAAAACTACTAATGAATATTGGAAAATAATGAGATATAATTTATGAAAGTTATATGTCATTCTTTGGGGTTTTGAGACGCTTTTTCATAAATAAGATATGATAGAAAAAAACATTGAAAGGGGAGGGGGAAAAATTCAATGAGTTTAACTGTTAATATATCTAAACAGGACGACAAGCGTAAAACTATACGGTTTTTGACAGTGGGTATCATTATTGCTGTAACCGCATTATACATAGTAGCTTATTTCAATTTAAAGCATGATGTAGAGAAAGAAAATATGCTCTTAAATACAGTGCAAGGCGCAAATACACAGTGGAAAAGCTCAGGTAAGGAATTTCATTTGTGGAGTGCGATTTCCTATTTCCAAGAAGAAAAAACGATTGGCGAACAAAAAGTTGTCACAAGTTCATTGAAGGAGAAGGTTAGTGTTCTTGGCAATATGGAATCGAATTTAGAAGTTTCCATTTTAGCAGACAGCAGCTATGAAGATGACGGAAGCAAAGAACTGTTTTTTTATGATCCGAAAACAGACTATGAGAATCTACCGCAGGAGCTGAACATGCTGGCTGACATGAACAGCAATACAATGGCAGAGGTTGCACTTTCCTTCGATAATTCCTATTCTTTAACAGAAATAGAGGATATACTTGGCTCCAAGCATGTTAATTGGCTGTGGGTAGACACAGCAACAGATGCAGAATTACAAGAAATGAATATGTCGCTAATTGAAGATAATGCTTACGCTGGGGATACAACAATCGGTTTTCAAGTGAAAGGGGCCGGATTTGTTAGTCATGGACAAGTATTCCTTGATAAACTAAAAAAACTAAGTGATGATGAAGCATATCGAAAAGAAGCTGAACTCGTTTTATCTGGAATAAGTAAAAGTACTTTTCCGTCCGTAAAAGATATCAAAGTGAGAGGCGCTGTTATTTCAGGCACGCCAGAACAGTTGGCTGCCTTTATGAAAGTAAAAATGATTAAAGCATCCACGATAGGAACAAAAATACACCAGATATAAAGGGAGGCGAGAGGCTTGAAACATGAATGGAGAAAGCATGAAAAGAGCTTGTATTTGCCCAAAGCAACACCAGATCTTGTCGAGGTACCAGCACAAAAGTTTTTTATGATAGATGGCCAAGGAAATCCTAATGGAGAAGAGTTTGCCGAAAGGGTTAAAGTTTTATATTCAATGGCGTATGCTGTTCGTATGATGCCTAAAGGAGGAGTTACTCCTCCTGGTTATGTAGAATATACAGTTTATCCGCTAGAAGGAATATGGAGTTTAACAGAGAAAGGCAGGAAACTGAAAGAACTGAATAAAGATGAATTCCTCTATACAATCATGATAAGACAGCCCGAGTTTGTGACAAAGGAAGTTGCACAAATGGCATTAGAAAAAGTAANGAAAAAGAATCCTCATCCCTTCTTAGAACGAGTGTATTTCCAAACCTCCGAGGAAAGCCTTAATATCCAAATGCTGCATATCGGTCCATATGATGACGAACCAGAAAGCTTTGCCAAAATGGACGAGTTTGCGCAGGAAAATAACCTCCTAAGAATNGAAAAGGAGCACAGAGAAATATACTTGTCTGATGCAAGGAAAGTGGCTCCAGAAAAACTAAAAACCGTTTTGAGATATAAAGTCCAACCTAAATGAAGTTAATAAAAAGGGAACTTGATTAAGTTCCCTTTTTCGACTGTTATTGTGGGATAAAGTCATAAACAATTAAACCAATGGAAAGTAAAGAAACGGTAAAAAAGAGTATGGTATTACCGAATATGGAGATTATCTTAAACACTGATTTCTCCCCCTTAAACCCGAAAACAACCCCGAGTATTGGTGTGATAATCATAGGTGCGAAAAACAAATATCCTAACCATTCAAATCCAGTAAAATATGAATTGCCTGTTGGAGAGTATAGACTGCCAACCATATATGCCAGTAATGTCCATCCTATTGTTCCTAAAAAGCAATAAAATGAGAAGGAAGTATAAATATTTCTCAAAGTAAAAAACCTCTTCCAATAATTGTCTTATCGGTTCATAATATACAAATAATGGTATCGTTGAAAGTGCAATATTACCTGATTGAAGGATCGCAAACTAAAAAGGCTATAAGCAAGTTGGCCTATATATGAAACTAAAATGGAGTGATGACAATGGCTGAAACAACATGCCCTCAATGCAACAGCGACAATATAAACAAGGGAGTTATTGTATCAGGAGTTAATAACTTGCATATGTATGCTTATGATAATAGAAGACGCGGGTCTTCCCCAATTTTGTCTTATTACTGTGGGAAATGTGGCTATATTATTGGATCGTTTGTGGAGAATCCCAATAGACTAGCAGACTAGCAAGGGAATATGCCGCCAGCCTACTACAAAAATCGAGGTGGTAACTATGGGCAAATTTCCATTAATTTTGTCAATTTCAGCAATATCAGGTGGTGGAAAAACGACAGTAGCAAAAAGGCTGGCTGCTCATCTAAATGAAGGAGTAAGAATAGTACATTATGATGAATATCAGTTAACCGGACCAAGTGACTTCGGCAATTGGGCTGTGAGTAGCGGAGATTATAATGATTGGGATGTGTCGCCAATTGTTAAAGATATTAATTTACATATTAAAAATCCAGAAGTAAAATACATTATTCTGGATTATCCTTTTTCTTATCTTCATGCTCAGTTGAAGGATATGATTAGCATCTCTATTTTCATTGATACCCCATTAGATATAGCTATGGCAAGAAGGCTTATCCGTGGAAATTACATAACAGTGGATATGATAAAAATAGATTCTCAAATCTATCTGGATAAGGGCAGAAAAGCATATCAAATCATGATTGAGAAGGTAAAATCAAGTGCTGATAGAGTTATAGATGGAACTCTGTCAGTAGAAGCTATCACGCAAAAACTAGTAAATATAATAAGGAGCAAAAGCCTAAATGAACGTTAGAATATCAGCAAAAGCCATTATTATAGATAATGATAGATTATTGTTAACAAAGAATAAAGACGACGAAGGGCATTTTTATTTATTCCCAGGGGGCGGACAGGAGCATGGAGAAACATTACATCATGCTGTGAAAAGAGAGTGCTTAGAAGAAATNGGCGAAGATGTCGAGGTTGGAGAGCTGCTGTTTATCCGAGAATACATCGGGAAAAATCACGAGCACGCATCCTTTGATTCAAACTTTCATCAAGTTGAACATTATTTTATATGCCGTTTGTTAAATGAAAATGATATTCTGCCATCAAATCCAGATAGTCACCAAGTTGGNATGGAATGGCTGCCTATTCAACAATTACAAAACTACAGGATTTATCCGAAGGAACTGCTTCCGTATCTTATCAAATATACAAAAAATAGATCAACTCCTGTTTATTTAGGGGATATAAATTAAGCCTGAATACNGAGTCTATCTGTNTTGACAAAGTTTAAGACTATTTATTACTTAATTTCTCTTAGTGACTTACCTTCATGGAGCTCCTGGATTCCTTCTTCACATACTCCGTATGAACGCCAGGAGCATGTTTCACAAATAATTGGGATATCGGAAGGCACAGCATGTGTTAGAATAGCTGTTTCAATATCTCTCCAACGANTAATCTCACCAACATGAAGTCCTAGTTTTTCTAAAAAAGCAGAATCTCTATCATATATATGACTGTCTAAACAATGGTACTTTCCTGAATTAGGATATTTCTCGCATAATTGATCAGGACCTTCTACAATTTGAACCAATGTTTCGGGATTNTTCCGCAATGTTTGATGCAGCTTGGTCATGTTTTGTACGTACTCTGCTGAATAGCCCATCCCCCGGTATCCTAACAGACAGAAAAGATGATGACCCCGAAGTTTATACATGAAAATCCTCCTGTATTTTTGATATGTAAACTATAATTATATTTTAGTTAACTTATTATTAATATAGCATTTATTTCATACAAGCGTAAATAAAGAATTTTCT